>Ga0315331_10004640_pt1 | contig 10332 bp, 6 predicted proteins | sample M160m34915metaG_FD_203456 | JGI IMG/M metagenome (GOLD analysis project Ga0315331, IMG submission 203456) | Ammonia-oxidizing marine archaeal communities from Monterey Bay, California, United States - M1 60m 34915 | ecosystem: Environmental > Aquatic > Marine > Intertidal zone | place: USA... | reverse complement strand
GGAGGACAAACGAGGCGAACTGAATCGTCGCCAGAAGCAGCTGGACGACAAGTGGGAGCGCATCCGCGGCAAGAGCGCCACGCTGGCGGAGCGCGAGGCCCAGGCCAGCGTGGACCGCCTTCGCCAGGTCGAGAAGCAGGTGAAGGAGCTGATCGCGGCGCTCCAGCGGAACCCCAATCTGCGCACGGCCGGCAAGACCTTGGCCCAGATCCGCCAAGCGGCCGAGCAGGTCCGCCCCACGCCGCAAAAACCCCCCGCGGCGCCCCCGCCACCGCGCGCCCTGAAGGCGGGCGACCGGGTGCGAATCCAGTCACTGGGTAAGTCTGGATGCCTGGTGAGCGACCCACGAAAGGGCCGCGTCGAGGTCGACATCGGTGGCCTCAAGACGCGCGTCAAGCTCAACGACTGCGTCCTACTGGACGCCCCTCGTCCAAAGCCGAAGCGGCCGACGGTGAAGGCCACCGCCGAAGCCCCAGGGGGAGTTCGGACACAGCGGAACTCTTGCGATCTCCGTGGCAAACGAGCCCTGGAAGCCATCGAAGAGGTGGAGTTCTTCCTGGACAAGCTGGTCCTGGCGGGCGAGCCCACGGCGTGGCTGCTTCACGGCCACGGCACCGGCAGCCTGAAGACCGCGATCCGCAAGCACCTGCCCAAGGCCCCTCACGCGCGCGGCTGGCGTCCGGCGAACGAGGATGAGGGCGGCGACGCCTGGACGGTCGTGACCCTGTAGACGCCGCTTAGCGCTTTGGAAGGAGCCGACCGATGCGCTGCCCGACCAGCACGTCCTGGCCGCGGGTCAGTTCCCACTCGACGGTGTCCTTCTCCATCACCAGGATGACGGTGCTGCCCAGGTTGAAGCGCCCGGCCTCGTCGCCTCGCCTCACCGGCTCGTCCAGGTCCTTGTCCTCGAGGGGGCCGCCGCTGTTGGTCTCAATGGGCGCGTGGGCGCAGCTCATTCGACCGACGCCGTAGGCCGCGACCAACACCGAGGCGACCCGGCCATGGCTCTGCGTGTCCACGAAGAGCGTCAACCGCTCGTTGATGGCGAAGAGGTTGTCGATGCGCTCAACCGCCGCGGGGAAGACGGGCCAGAAGGCGCCAGGGCGGTACGCGTAGCCAGCCAGCCGGCCATCGACCGGGTGGTGTACTCGGTGGTAGTCCTTCGGCGACAGGTAGAGGACCGCGTAGTGCCCGTCGTTGTACCGGTCGTCACCCCCCACCAGCTGCTGGATGTCGAGCTTCATGCCCGCCTCGGCGGGCAGCTGCCCGTCGACCACACGACCGAAGCTGACCGCCTTGCTGTCGCTGGGGGCCACCAGGGCGTCCGGCGCCTTGGCGATGGGTCGAGCGTTCGCCTTGAGCGGCCGCACGAAGAAGGACTGCAGGGTCGCGTAGTCGTCGATGGAGCCGACCATCTCTTCGGTGTTCACGCCATAGTGCCCGGCGTACCAGCGGATCGCGTAGCGAGAAAGCCCCAGGCGTCCGAAGGCCCCTTGCAGACGGGACCCCAAACCCTTCGGCACAACCGACAGCAGGCTCACGATGAGGGCATCATTCACCCCCGCCGATTAACCGCGTCAGCATGTCTGGGAGCACCTTCGGTCGTCTCTTCCGTGTCACCACCTTCGGCGAGTCCCATGGGGGCGGCCTGGGAGCGGTGGTGGAGGGCTGCCCTCCGGGGCTGGAGTTGGACCCCGCCGCGATGCAGCACCAGATGGATCGGCGCCGTCCAGGCCAATCCAGCATCTCCACCCAGCGCAAGGAGCCCGACGCCGTCGAGGTCCTGAGCGGGGTCTTCGAGGGGGTGACCACCGGAACCGCCATCGGCCTGCTGATCCGGAACAAGGACGCCGACCCTCGGGCCTACGCGCCCTTCAAGGACCTCTACCGGCCCAGCCACGCGGACTACACCTACGACGCGCGCTACGGCCTACGAAACTGGCAAGGGGGCGGACGCTCCTCCGCCAGGGAGACCGCGGCCCGCGTCGCCGCCGGAGCGATCGCCCGCCAGGTACTGGTCGGGGTCGAGATCGTTGCCTGGGTCGACCAGGTGGGCGACATCGTCGCCGACGTCGACCCGGCGACCGTGACCGCCGAAGCGGTGGACGCCAACCCGGTCCGCTGCCCGGATCCTGTCGCGGCGAAAGCCATGGAAGCGCTGATCAAGAAGGTCCGAAGCGAAGCCGACACCATCGGCGGCAGCGTGCGCTGCATCGCTCGCGGGGTCCCCGCCGGGCTGGGAGCACCCGTCTTCGACAAGCTGGAGGCCGATCTGGCCAAGGCCATGTTGAGTCTGCCCGCCTGCAAGGCCTTCGAATCCGGGACGGGCTTGGGCGCCGTGCCGATGCGAGGCTCGGAGCATAACGATCCCTTCTCTCCTGGAGAAGATGGAATTATGACCCGAACCAACCATTCAGGAGGCATCCAAGGGGGCATCAGCAACGGCATGCCCATCACCCTTCGCGCGGGCTTCAAGCCGGTCGCGACCATCTTTCGTGAACAGGACACCGTCGACCGCGAAGGCCGCGCCGCGCGCATCAAGCCGCGTGGGCGACACGACCCCTGCCCTGTGCCTCGGGCGGTGCCCATCGTCGAAGCGATGGTGGCCTTGGTGCTGTGCGACCACTGGCTGCGGTGGCGAGGCCAGACCGGCGCTCAGCTGCCTTCCTGAACCCAGCCGATCATCCGGTCGATCCAACCCCGTGGCTTGCTGTGGCCGCCGGAGTGCAGGCAGAGGCGCACTTCGTGCTCACCGCAGGCCCACGACTCGCAGTCTGCGCTCCACCCTTCGTCCACGGCGAAGCTGTCCGCCTCGCATCCCAGGTGCTCACGCCACATGGCCATCGCCACAGGCACATCCCCCTGCTTGAGCGAGCCCCCAAAGGGACGGCCCTCCTCATAGGGCCAGGTGGTGTCGGCGAGACCGTGCACGTGGCGTAGAGACTTCGGGGAGCCGACGCACTGGGTCGGAATGGGCTCCCAGAACGTCCCCATGATGGTGTTCGCCATGTCGATGCGGTCGCTTTCACACAGCAGGTGGTAGGGCAGGCTGGCCCCGTGGCTTCCTCCGCCAGCGACCACCGGGGACACCAGCCCAAAGCGCAGCTCGACGTCGTCCAGCACCTGATCGATGAAGATCATCTCGTCTCGGTCCAGGGAGCCGGGCGAGTTGGGTGAGTCCCATGTGTCGTCCAGACCGACTGGGAACACCCCCAGCCAACCCGCTTCGTCCAGCGCCTCGATCAAGACCTGGTTGGTGTAGTTGATGGTCGCGGCCTGGTTGTAGCCGTGGAACCACACCAGGGTGCCCAGGATCTCCCCTTCGGGGATCCGAACCAGGTAGCTGCCGTCGGAGACCTCGTAGGCGCCTTCGGGAGGCGGCTCGGGACCCAGCTCAGCGCATGCGAGGAGAAGCAACAGCACCTCCCCAACATAGCTACTTCTTCTTCTTGTCCGCCTTCTCCCCGCGCACAACGCTGCGCAGGTTCTTCTTGAGCTGCTTCTTGCGAAGGCGAATGGCGGAGGGCGTGATCTCAACCAGCTCGTCCTGGGCGATGTAGTCCAGGGACTTCTCCAGCGTCAGCTCCAGCGGCGTCGACAGGATGGTCTTCTCGTCCGCGCCCGAGCTGCGGAAGTTGGTCAGCTGCTTGGCCTTGGTGGCGTCAACGTTGATGTCGTTCTCGCGGGCGTTGATGCCGATGATCATGCCCTCGTAGACCTCCACGCCGCTCGTGATGAACAGCTTGCCGCGGGGCTGCAGGTTGTAAAGCGAGTAGGGGGTGCTCTTGCCGGCCCGATCCGCCACCAGGCTGCCATTCAGGCGCTCGGGGATATACCCAGCGTCCTCGTCCCAGCCATCGAACAGGGTGTTCATGATGCCCATGCCGCGGGTGTCGGACAGGTACTCACCGCGGAAGCCGATCAGCCCACGGCTGGGAATGCGGTAGTTCACCCGCACCCGACCGCTACCGCTCATCTTCATCTCGGTCATGCGGCCCCGACGAAGGTTCATCTTTTCGCTGATGATGCCCATGAACTCCTCCGGGAAGTCCAGGCTGGCATCCTCATAGGGCTCCTTGCCTTCGAGGCGACGGACCATCGGCTTCGAAACGCTCAGCTCAAAGCTCTCGCGCCGCATCTGCTCAATCAGGATGGCCAACTGCAGCTCGCCGCGCCCGAAGATCCGGTAGGCCTCCATGCCGTCGACCGGCTCCATGCGCAGGGCCACGTTGTGCAGCAGTTCCTTCTCCAAGCGCTCGCGGATCTGGCGCGCGGTCACCTTCTTGCCCTCGAGACCCGCCAGGGGGCTGCTGTTGGCCATGAAGGTCATGCCGATCGTGGGCTCGTCGACGGTGATGCGCGGCAGCGGCTTGGGGTTGTCGATGCTCGTCAGGGTGTCGCCGATGTCCATCTCGGAGATGCCGGCGATGGCGACGATGTCGCCCGCGATCGCCTCCTCGACCTCGGCGCGCTTCAAGCCGCTGTAGCTGAAGAGCTGGTTCACCTTCACCTTCTGGTTGCCCTCGGCGCCCATCAACAGCAGCTCCTGACGACGCGTCAGGGTGCCGTTGACGATGCGGCCGATGGCCAGACGGCCCACGTAGGTGTCGTAGTCCAGCGAGGTCACCAGCAGCTGCGGGACCTCATCGGGGTCACCCTTGGGGGGCGGGATCTCTTTCACCATCAAGTCCAGCAAGGGGCGCATGTCCCCCTCGGTCACGTCCTGCTCCAGGCCGCAATAGCCTTCCTTGGCGCAGGCGTAGACCACCGGAAACTCAATCTGGTCGTCCGTGGCGTCCAGGTCGATGAAGAGGTCGTAGACCTCATCCATCACCTCGGCGATGCGCGCATCCGGCCGGTCGATCTTGTTGATGCAGACCATCACCCGAAGCTCCGCCTCGAGGGCCTTGCGCAGCACGAAGCGGGTCTGGGGCAGCGGCCCCTCCGACGCATCGACCAGCAGCAGCGTCGCGTCCACCATCTTCAGCACCCGCTCGACCTCGCCGCCGAAGTCGGCATGGCCCGGAGTGTCGACGATGTTGATCTTGTAGTCGCCGTAGGTGACCGCGGTGTTCTTCGACAGGATGGTGATCCCGCGCTCACGCTCCAGATCCATGGAGTCCATGACGCGGTCGGCGACCGCTTCATGCGCAGCGAAGGTTCCGGCCTGCTTCAGCAGCCCATCGACGAGGGTGGTCTTGCCATGATCGACGTGGGCGATGATGGCTACGTTACGAAGCTGCACGGCGCGTTCTCCTGCGAGCGCGCCTGATAGCTTCAGCGACCCCTCGCCGCTACCCCATGATGAAGGGGTAGTAGTAGGTCAAGCTCTCCGAGCCGTCCCAGGGCGGGAAGGTGATCTCCTTCACCGCGCTCCCCAGACAGGTGTCCAGGCTGGTCCCCGCGTACTGACCCCCGTCGATCTTGGCGCTGCTGGCCCTGCCGCTGGGCGACACCACCAACTTCACCGTGATGCGTCCGGTGGGCAGGCTGCCGTGGTCCTGACGGTAGATGCCGAAGCAGCGCTTCACGCCCTTGTTGGACTTCAGCATCGTGTCCAACACCGTGACCGGGACACCCTGCGGCGCCGAGCTCGCCTTGGGAGTCGGCTTGGGTTCGGGGTCGGGACGTGGGGTCGGCTTCGGAGTCGGCTTCGGAGAGGTCGACGCGTTGTTGGTCGAGGTCGTCGACTCGGTGGGCTTGGTGGACGGTCGAGGCGCCGGAGCGGGGGCCTCCGCGACCTCCTCCTCATCCTTCTCGACGGCCGTGTCCTCTTCCAGTTGCGCCAGCGGGTCGATGGCGTCTTCGGACCCCTCGATGGCCTCTTCCAGCGGACCGGGCTCGGTCGAGGGAGCGGGCACCTCGGCCTCAGCCACCTCCAAGTCGGCCAGATCGTCCGAGAGGCTGCCCGCCATACCCATGACGAACCAGCACAGGCCAACGATGGCTGCCAGCGGCAGGGACAGGAACATCGACAAGAAGACCCGGGCTTCCTTACGACCGCGGTCGCCGGTCACCAAGACCAGCAGGGCGGTGAAGCCGGAGGCGATGCAGATGGCCAGGCCTCCCGAGGTCAGCATCACGTTGCCTTGGGACACCGCCAGGACCGCCGAACCAACCAGGCCACCAAAGGCGGACATCATGACCAAGGTCATGTCGCCGCTGGGATCGTGGGCGGATTGGACCACCGGCGCCTGCGTGACGATGGGCATCGGAGCCGACGGCTGCGCCGGAAGCGCGGGCGTGGCCTGGGAAATCGATGGCTGGGGCGCCTGCCGCAGCGGTGGCGCGGGTGGTGCTGAGGTTACCGCTGCCGGAGGCAATTGGGCAGCCGGGGGCGGCGGGGGCGCGTCCACCAACACCGGACCTGGGGCGCCACGACCGGCGCGGGGCACCGTCTGCTCGTGGCCGTCAGGGCGTTGATCCACCACAGTGGGCGGGACCACCTCTTCCGGAATGGGCAGGTCCTGACGACCCCCAAAGGGCGGGAAGCTCGCCGCCGGCATGCCAGCCGCCGCGGTCTGCTGGGCCCGCGCGCGGGCCTCCAGCTCGTCCGCAGACGTAATCTGCGTGGCTTCGCCGTCCGCCAGCTCGGGAGCCGTGCTCGCGGGTCCGATGCCGGTCTTCCGGATGATGATTCCGTGCCCGCACTTGCGGCAGGTGGCCTTGTTGACCTCCCGGACCAGCTTGGACTCGGGGATCTTGTACACGGCACCACAGTTGTCGCAGACGACGCGCATGTTCTACCTTGGAGTCTCGATCATGAGCCTATAACGCGGCGGGGTGGGCTCACCTTGCACCCCAAGGGCGTTGACGGCACCCACGATTCCTGCCGAGCCGCCGAAAGCCACCGCTGCGGTAGCGGCACAGCCGACGCGACGGCGCACAAAATCAAGATCGACCGGCCGCAGATAAGGATCTGCGAGGCGCTTTGAGGGCACGTTCCTGGGCTCCGGATCCGGTAAAAACCTGGACGTCATCTTCACGCTCGGCCACCACGGAGTTGACGCGCTTCCGATGGTCGATCGGGGCCATGGGCAATCCAACGTCCGACCGAAGCCGAACAATCACGGGCTCTCGATGATCCAAACGTTGCCGTAGTCGGTGTTCCAGCCGGGCGCGCCAACCAGCAAGTCATCGTTGCCGTCGCCGTCCAGATCATCCACCGCCAGAGACAGACCGAACAGGTCGCTGCTTTCCGTACCGCTGAAGCTGGCGCTGGCGTCGCTCTCGTCCATCGTCGAGCTGAGATCCGACCCGCTGTACCAATACACGACCCCCGGCTCATCCGAGTTCGAGGTGGCGTAGTAGGTGGTGATGTAGTCGGGGGCGCCGATGACCAGGTCGGTGGCGCCGTCCCCGTCTAGATCACCGCTGTCCAGGGTGTAGCCGAAGAACGAGGGGCCGGCTCCGCTGGCGGAGATGATGACGTCGGCGGTGTCAACGCGAACCTTTCCGCTGAGCGACGAGGCTCCGTAGAACACATAAACGGACTCGGCCGTGTAGCTGGAGATGGCCACGTCCGCAGACCCATCATCATCGAAATCTCCGACGATATTGGTTGCATAGGCACCGAGATAGTCGCCGCTTGACTCCCCATAGAAGGTCACCGACGCCGCGCTGTCCGCGGTGGCTGACGAGGCGCTGGCGCTGCCGTAGATCAGGTAGACGCTGCCACTGTTGCTCTGCCCCTGATCGGCGTAGGCCGCCCCCAGGAGCAGGTCGGCGTAGCCATCACCGTCGACGTCGCCTCCGCCTACGCTGTGCCCCAGGTGGTCCTCGCTGTCGGCCCCGGACCAGATCGTGTCGGCGTCGTCCTGCAGGTCGTAGTCGCCACCACTGGTGATGCCGCTGGAGAGGAAGAGGTAGGCGTAGCCATGGTCGACGCCGGTGCTGTAGTAGTACTGGTCGTGGTCTGCGAACAGCAGATCCATGCCGCCGTCGCCGTCCACGTCCAGGCTGCTGAGCGCCCGCTGCGGCGGGATGTAGCTGTTGGTGTAGCCCAACGTGTCGCGGAAGATGGCGTCCGCGTCGTCGTACATCGTGCTGCTGCCGGAGAGGTTCCCGCCAAAGAAGAAGGCTCCTGCGGCGGTGGTGCCGGAGTAGTAGTAGTCGCTCCCCGCGACGAAGAGGTCGTCGGTGCCATCGCCGTCGACGTCGCCCATGTGCGGGTCCACGAAGGCCGCGTAGCTGTAGTAGTAGTTGCTGGAGTCGAAGTAGTCGTTGTCCGACATCGCGCCGGCGTAGCCCGTGTAGGGGCTTCCATCGGCGACCATGATCCCCGCTCGACCGTAGGTGCCGTAGAAACCCGACCCGGCCACGATGTCCAGGGTCCCGTCGGCGTCGAGGTCCGCCAGTCCAAGGCTGCCGCCCATCGTCAGTTGTTGGGCGTAGTCGCCGTAGAGGTAGCCAGCGGCCACATCGTCCACGACCAGGTTGTCCACCGCTCCATCGCAGTCGTTGTCCACCTCGTCCCAGTCCTCGGAGGCGTCCGGGTTGATCGCGGCGTCGGTGTCGTCGCAGTCCCCGTCATCGCGGCTGTAGCCGTCGCCGTCGTAGTCGTTCGCGGTGCACTGCTCGTTCTCCGCGTTCGGGGTGCCGGCGTCGCCGTCGCCGAAGGTTCCGGTGCTCGCGCACCAGTACGCGGCGTCCCCGGTGGCGGTCGTCGTCAAGTAGTCGACGTCCAGGTTCAGGGTCGAGCCGTCGCTGACCGGCCAGGTGTCGTCCCACTTCACCCGACTGATCCAGGTCTCGCCCAGGTAGAGGAACAACGTGTCTTCGGCGTCGTTGAAGGCGGCGCCAGCGCGGTCGTACTCGTAGTCCAGGGCGACGTCCCCGTTGATGCCCGTGTCGTCCTCCACTCCAAGCACGAGGGTGCCGTCGGCGGGCACGACCAGGCTGCTGTCGATGGTGAAGCCGGTGTTGCCCTGGCTGGTGACTTCCCAGCCCACGAGGTCGACGTCGCTCCCGGTCACGTTGACGATCTCGAACCACTCGCCCAGGTTCTGTGCGACCGCGTCGGGGCTGACGTGGATCTCGGTGATGATGACGTCCCCGCGGCTGATGAAGTCCTCATCCACCAAGCCGTCGCAGTCATCGTCCGCCAGGTCCTGCGCCGTCTCCCCACTGTCCAAGAACACCGACGCGTCTGTGTCGTCGCAGTCCGTGCCGCCGAAGTCCTCGCTGTCGAAGCCGTCGCCGTCCTGGTCGTAGTCGCTGTCCTCGCCGCAGTCTTGATCGACGCCGTCGTACCAGACCTCTGGAGCGCCGGCGTAGGTGCCGGGGTCGGTGTCGTCGCAGTCCGTGCCGCCGAAGTCCTCGCTGTCGAAGCCGTCGCCGTCCTGGTCGTAGTCGCTGGCCCCGTCACAGTCCCCGTCCATGCCGTCGTACCAGATCTCTTCGGCGGGAATGTCGGCGTCGGTGTCGTCGCAGTCCGTGCCACCGTGGTCGATGTGGTCGAAGCCATCGCCGTCCTGGTCGTAGTCGCTGGCTCCGTCACAGTCGCCGTCCACGCCGTCGTACCAGGTCTCTTCGGCGCCGGGGTACACGGAGGCGTCGGTGTCGTCGCAGTCGAGGCCTCCAGCCGCTTCGCTGTCGAATCCGTCCCCGTCAGCGTCCGCGGCGGCCTGACCTCGAAGGGAGACCACCGCGTTCTGGTCGGCGCTGACGATCTGCACGGTGCTCTCGTGCAGGTCGAAGTCCGAAGGGCCGAAGGTCACAGTCAGCGTGTGACTGGCGCCTGGCTCCAGGCTGGGGAGGGTCAATTCACCGCTGTATGCCCCGCTCCCGGCACCCCAGGCAGCGACCGCATCCATGCTGGTATTCCCAACGCACAGGTTCGTGACCACGATCTCAGCGCTGTGCCCAACGTCCAGCGCCACCTGATCAAAGGCGATCTGTCCCGGGGTGACGTTGAGGTTGGGGCAGGCGTCATCGACGACCAGCGCCGTATCGATCGGGTCCTTGTCCCGACATCCAAACAGCACGAGAAGCAACATGGAATCCTCCGAGGAGGGGATTCTAGAGGAATTTCTCCACGGCCCGTTGGAAGTCGACCCGATCGACCAGATGCGTCAGGTAGTCGCGGCTGCCGCTTTCCCAGATCAGGACCGGCGACAACGTGTACCGCTCAATCCAATCCTCGTACAGCTGGTTCAGCCTCCGCAGATAGGCTGCGGGAATGGCCTGCTCGCTGGAACGGCCTCGCTGCTTGATCCGCCGGCGGATGGCCCGAGTGTCACACCGCAGGTAGATCAGCAGGTCCGGCGGCTGCAAGGCCTGCTGCATCGACTGGTACAGCTCCATGTAGGTCTGGTAGTCGCGCTTCTTCAT
>Ga0315331_10004634_pt1 | contig 10339 bp, 5 predicted proteins | sample M160m34915metaG_FD_203456 | JGI IMG/M metagenome (GOLD analysis project Ga0315331, IMG submission 203456) | Ammonia-oxidizing marine archaeal communities from Monterey Bay, California, United States - M1 60m 34915 | ecosystem: Environmental > Aquatic > Marine > Intertidal zone | place: USA... | reverse complement strand
TTTCACTGTAGATTACACAGGTTTTGGATGGGTGCTCATTAAACATGGAGTCTTCGAGAATCTTGAATATCCTTGGTTTGCTCCTAAGATGCAAGTCTTTGAGTCTGGTAACGTTCAAGACATGTGCGGTGAAGACGTATCATTCTGTTTAGATGCTAAGGATAAGGGATACGAAATCTGGTGCGATCCTCGTATTCGTGTAGGGCACGAAAAAACTCGTATAATCTAATGGAGAATGCCATTCAGGAGTGGATAGACCATCACCTATCCACTAAGAGTTCAGATGAACTATGGAACTTAAGTGCAGCAATTCTTACAGAACTATCCGAGCGTGACTCGGTTCGATACCGCATCCGTGCTACAGAGACCTCTCTCACGGCGAAACTCGATTTAATTGATGAAGACACACACGACTCGGAGGGTTGTTAAATGGCAAAAATGTATACAGTATCAGGAAAAGATACAGTTGAATCAAAACCGAAAAAAACTCGTCAAGGATTAGGTAAACATACTACCTATGCGGCGACCTCTCGTAATAAAGCAAAGAAACGCTACCGTGGACAAGGTAGATAAATATAGGGGACTTGCAAGAGTCCCTTTTTTAATACGGAGAATTACTAGTGGAAAAACCAGAGATGCTTAGAGAAATTGCTAATGATAAAATTACTCCAAAGAAAACGGACCGTAAAGTAGATAATGATCTTTATGAAAATGATGGTCTTGACTATGAAAATGATGTATTTGCACCATGTGATATTTAATTAAGAAAAACAAAGATAAATAAAGTAAGGTTTAATATAATTTCATGCCTTTACAAAGGGTAAGTCAAGGTTTTCAGGATATTAGCATGACATTTCAGGCTAATCCCCTTAATGGTGACCTTATAGGACTTAAGAATGAAAATGCAATTGCAAGGGCACTTAGAAATATTGTCTTTACCCTTCCTGGTGAAAAGTTCTTTAATGAAAACTTCGGTTCTCAAATATCGGCATCTCTTTTTGAAAATGTTGATGAAATTAGTGCAGTTGCAATAAGAGATGAAATAGAACAAGCAATTATAAACTATGAACCACGGGTTGATCTACAAAAAGTAGAAGTATTCCCTAATTTTGAAGAAAATGCTTTTGACGTTATTATTACCTACATTATTGTTGGAGCACAAGTACCTGCTCAACAATTACAATTTGTTTTAGTACCAACAAGGTAAAATGCCATTAGTAAATTTCTCTAACCTTGATTTTGATCAGGTTAAAACAACACTTAAAGAATATATTCAGTCAAATTCGAATTTTACTGATTATGATTTTGAAGGGTCTAACCTTTCAACTATCATGGATGTGTTGGCATATAATACTTACATCACTTCATACAATGCCAATATGGTAACGAATGAAGTTTTTATTGATAGTGCAACATTAAGAGAAAATGTAGTCAGTTTAGCACGAAATATTGGATATTTACCAAGATCAAGGAAAGCAGCAAAGGCAAATATCACTTTTTTCGTTGATACTACATCTATAACACCAGCTCCATCAACTATTATCCTTAAAAAGGGTCCTGTGGTTGCATCAAGAGGATCTTTTGGTGGAAATTCTTATATTTTTTCAATTTTAGAAGATATTACCGTTCCAGTAGTCAATAATATTGCAACATTCCGTAATATTCCCGTTTATCAGGGCACAGTTTTAACATCTAACTTCACATTTAGTAGTAGAGACCCAAATCAGAAGTTTATTTTACCAAATACTGGTGTTGATACTGGTTTATTGTATGTTACAGTCGAACCAAACGCAAATTCTGTAAATGTAACACAAAAATATACTTACACTCTTCAAGATAGTCTTCTTGACATAAAATCTGACTCAAAAGTCTTCTATTTGCAAGAAATTGAAGATGAACAATACCAAATTTTCTTCGGAGACGGTATTTTTGGTAAAAAATTAGAGGATGGAAACTTTATAAGTGTAGATTATATTACTTCATCAGGAAATGAAGCAAATGGAGTTAATCAATTCGATTTTTCTGGTAGAATTGTCCATATAGTAGCAGGTGCAGGTCAAGGAAGGACTGAAACACCTATAACAAGTGGTATTTCCCTAATTACAACTAATGTAAAGGGTACAGGAGGCGAAAGTATTGAGTCAGTTGAGTCAGTTAAGAAGTTTGCACCAAAGATTTATGCATCTCAGAACCGTGCATTGACTGCAGGTGACTATGAATCGTTAATTCCAGCAAAAATTTATCCAGAAACGGAGTCAATTTCCGTTTTTGGTGGTGAAGATTTGATTCCACCTCAGTATGGAAAGGTTTTTATCAGTATAAAACCAAGATCAGGTGATTTTTTACCCAACTTAACCAAAGATAACATAAAAACTAAACTTAAAAAGTATGCAGTTGCAGGAATTGTACCTGAAATTCTTGATTTAAAATATCTTTACCTTGAAATAGAGTCTAAAATTTACTATGACAGTAATAAAGTACCTAATTCATCAATCATTTCAACCATAGTTCAGCAAAATGCGACAAAATATGCCGATTCTACTGAATTAAATATGTATGGTGCAAGGTTTAAGTATAGTAAATTCTTAAATATCATCGATAATAGTCATGATGCAATCACTTCTAACATAACTACCGTCCAAATAAGAAGAGATTTAAGAACAGTTCTTAATGCTTTTGCAGAATATTCAATTGGATTTGGAAATGAGTTCTATATTAAGAATATGAGTGGGTATAACATCAAATCAACTGCCTTTAGAATTCAGGGAATAGACGAAGATGTCTATATTTCTGACATTCCAAACCCTAATAGGATAACTGGATCACTATTTTTATTCACTATCTCTGCAGTAACTTCTAAATCACCTACAATTATACGTAGAAATATCGGTACAATCAATTATCAGAAGGGAATTATTACTATAAATCCTATAGTAGTTACTTCAGGTAAGGTGAAAGATGGTCAAAGTATTATAGAACTGTCTGCATGTCCTAAATCTAACGATGTTGTCGGATTACAGGATTTATATTTGCAGCTAGATATAAGTAACAGTACTTTTGAACCAATTGTTGATTCAATTTCATCAGGATTGAACCCATCAGCAGCTAATTATACAGTATCTTCAAGTTACATGAACGGTAATTTGGTAAGAGGAACGACTACATCATGATGCTACATCAACTACTACATCAGGAACAGCATACTAAAACTATAAAATGACAGAAAAAAGAGTTCAATTTAGTAATATTGTCCAAAATCAGCTTCCTGCATATGTTAGGACAGATTTTCCTTTAATATCTGATTTCTTAAAGCAATATTATCTTGCTCAAGAATATCAGTCAGGACCTATTGACCTAATACAGAACATAGATCAATATGTAAAAGTTGATGATATCACAAATTTGACTGAAAGTGTTGTTCTTGAGAACACTATTGGGGTAGAAAACACCTCAATTGAAGTTGATATGGTTGAATCTGAGATTGGTACTAACGGATTTCCTGATTCTTATGGTTTAATTAAGATTGGTGATGAAATAATAACATATACTTCCAAAACTGCTACTTCTTTTGAGGGATGTATTAGAGGATTTGTTGGAACAACTGATTATAAGAGTAGTTTAACCCCAGATCAATTAGTTTTTAGCACATCGAAAGCGGCAATTCATAATAAAGGCGATGTTATAACCAATTTAAGTACCTTATTTCTTAAAGAATTTTTAGTAAAAACAAAATTCCAACTAATACCTGGATTTGAAGGAAGATCATTAAGTACAGATCTTAATCAGAATGTTTTTATTAAACAAGCAAAGGATTTTTACTTAAGTAAGGGTACTGATAGATCTTTTGAGATTTTATTTAAAGCACTTTATGACGAAGATGTTTCAGTCATAAAACCAAAAGATCGCTTATTTACACCTTCTAATGCTGAGTATAGGATAACTAAGGATATAGTCGTAGAAAGCGTTACAGGCGACCCTATAGACCTTACAGAGGCAACTCTATATCAAGATGCATATGAAGATATACCTGATGGATATGCACCTATTACTTCTGTAGAGCAACTTGCGGTTGGTGCAGGAAAAACCTTTTATAAACTTAGTATTGACTCAGGATATAATAGGGATTTAAGAGTTGATGGTGCAATTTATGGTGATTTTGCAGTTCATGCTAAATCAAAAACAATAGGAAGAGTAACTCCAGGAACAACTGTTATTGATGTAGATTCTACTATAAGTTTTCCAAGTAGTGGTGAGATATACGTAAACTATGAAGATGAGACTGTAGGTGTTGTTTCATATACTTCAACATCCGTAAACCAATTTTATGGATGTTCAAATATTGCAGGAAACATTTTAGATGGTACTGTTGTTGGAATTAATACTTATGCATATGGATTATCTTCTAAAGATGGGTCAGAAGTTAAAGTTAGAATTGCTTCTGTATTAGAAAATGCTTCTTTCCCTTCTGATACTTCAGGACATTCTAAAAATGAAACTGCTAATATTAAAACTCTTGGAGTAAACGATACTACGTTTAAATATAGAAATTGGGTTTATAATACTGCACCAATATATCAAATTAAAACTTTAGAGTTAATTGATAGTTCAAATTACACTTATAAGATTACATTAGACACTGAACACTATTTTAACTTGGGTGATGCTGCTCAGATTATCACTGCAGGTGTTCAGCAGGCAGAATCTACTACAACTAAGATTGTTGATATTACTTCTTCAAAATCTTTTACTATACAAGGTCAAGGAGTACTTCCTTTAGAGCAAACTTATAATATTAAAAGAACTTTATCAAGAGGTGCTTCAAATCCTTTTCCTAATGTTTCAGAGTATACAACTAACATACAAAATGTTTATAAGGATGATGATAAAACATTAATTGCTTCTCCATCTATACCATCATACAATTCACAACCTCTTAATGCTTCAAATAGGTCTATTTCCTTCCAAGGAACATTTAGTGGAGACACTTTTAATATTACCAGTCTTTCTAATGGTACAATTGTTGATGATCATGGATTCTATACTGGTGATGAAGTATATTATACTCCAGAGATAGTATCAACAACCACAATTAATCCACAGACTGGTACTGCTGGAATTACTACTTCAGTTAATTTTTTACTTCCTGCTGAAGGACTATATTTCATTAACAGAGTTGATAATAGAAATGTTCAATTTGCTGTTAGTCGTTCAGACATCTATAATAACGTATTCATTAGTATTCCAGAAAAAACTGTAACTAATCAAGTAGTTGAACCTTATAAGTTTAGAAAAAAGGTATTAGAAAGTCAAAAAATACTTAGAAAAATAGAACCTTCTGTAGATGATGGAATTAAGACTCCAACTTCACCAGGATTTACTGGTATTTTGAAAAATGGTGTTGAAATTTTAAATTATAAGTCTGAGGATATTATCAATTATGGAAAAATTGAGAAATTTGATGTTTTAGCTACAGGACTTGATTATGATATTATAAACCCTCCATCTTTAAAGATTGTAGACCAAGTTGGTATAGGTGCTACTGGATTTTTGGGAGTTTCTGGTACTTTACAAGAAATTAGAATAACTGACCGTGGATCTTCTTACGAAAGAGCACCAAGAGTAACTATTACTGGTGGTGGAGGTTCAGGAGCAAAGGCATATCCTATCATGAAGGATGCTATTCATGAAGTTCCATTTACTGCTCAAGTTCTTGAAAATAAAGAATATGTGGGATTAGGTGCAACTAATTCAACAATTGGTTTTACTACTAATCACATGTTGCATAATGGTGAGAAGGTAATTTATATTACTAATGGTGAGCAAGCAATTGGTGGATTAAGCACTAATACGGTTTATTATGCTGGTTTAAAGAATGACAGAAAAATTGCATTATACAATAAATACGCTGATGCAAGGACAGGTATTAACACTGTTACTTTAACAGATTATGGTCGTGGTACTCAATACATTAGATCATACAATAAAAGATTAGTAGTAGATTCATTTACTATTGATAATAGTGGTTTTGAATATAAAAATAATAAAACATCAACTCTTCCAACTGGAATCAGTACTGCAACTGATGAAATTACTATTAATAATCACAATTATGAGTCTGGAGATACTATAGTTTACAATACACAAGGAACTTCTATTGGTGGTTTGAATGATGGCAATTCATATGTTGTGAAGAAGGTTGATGATAATAGATTTAAACTTTCTTCATTAGGTAGTAGTTTTCAACCATTAGTTCATTTTAATAGAAAGGACTATATTGATTTGACGACGGTAGGTGTTGGAACTCATTTATTCAACTATCCCCCAATTGATGTTCATATAAGTGATGATGCAGAATTAATTCAAGGAAGAAAATATCCTATTAGTATTGATCCTATCTTTAGAGGAGTGGTAACATCTCTTAATTTAAGTGATAATGGTGTGGGTTATGGTTCATCGGAGATTGTTAATTTTGATAGGCAACCTTTAGTGATACTTGAAGGAGTATCCGCAGCACAAATAACTCCTATTGTTACTGCTGGAAAAGTAGTTGAAGTTCTTGTTAATTATCAAGGATCTGGATATAATGCATCTCCTAATATTTTATTATATGGTACTGGTACTGGATGTGATCTTGTACCTGTTGTTACTGATGGTAAAATAACTGAAGTTAGAGTTATGAATCAAGGTTCTGGATACACCCAGAATACTACAACTGCTGCTATAGTTTCTCCAGGAAGAGGAGCTGCATTTAAAGCTAATATTCAAAATTGGAGAGTAAATTTAGTTAAGAAAAATGAGCATACATTTACTACAGATGATGGTTTTATTACTACTCCAAGAAACGTTAAATTTGGACTTCAGTATTCTCATTTATATGCTCCAAGAAAATTAAGAGAACAGTCATATTCTATAGATTCTGATGGAAAAGTTTTATATGGCCAACCAGATTTAAAAATTATTAATGGGGAAGAGGCATCATCAATTTATCATTCTCCTATTATTGGTTGGGCGTATGATGGAAATCCAATTTATGGACCTTATGGATATACCTCCCAAACTGGAGGATCTATAGGTCAATTAAAGTCTGGATATACGATTAAATTAGATTCTAATAGACCACCTCTTAATCTTTTCCCAGAAGGATTCTTTATTGAAGATTATTCTTATACTCGTGTTGATGACGCATTAATATTGGATGAAAATAATGGAAGATATTGCATTACTCCAGATTTTCCTAATGGAACGTATGCATATTTTACAACAATAGGAACATTAATAGATTCTGATGGTCCATTTGAAGGATATAAGAATCCAGAGTTCCCTTATTTGATTGGAGATAGATTTAATTCAACAATAAATGATTTTAACATTGCTATTGATTCCAATCAAGATACTGTTGGTCTAAACACGTCTAATTGGTTAAGAAATACTGCACCATACAATTTAATTGATGGAACTCTTAATTATGAGTATCTTGCAATTCCAGACAATCTTTCTCAGACTGCCGATGTTAATTCTGTAACACCTGGTGGTGTTGAAAGGGTTGGTATTATTACAGGTGGTGATTATTACCAAGTTGGAGAAAGTGTAATATTTGAAACTTCATCTACTCAAGGTTCTGGTGCAAATGCAAAAGTATCCAGAATTGAAGGTGCAGAATTAGAATCTATAAGTGTAGGTTCAAGTACTATTAAAAATGTTGAAATATATCCATTTAATGATGGTACTTATGAAGTTGTTGCAGAACATCCCCATAATTTTGATTTAAATGACACGGTTATGGTTTCTGGATTATCTTCAACATCTACTCAAATAGATGGTGCTTATAAGATAGGAATTACTACCAATAATTACTCGTTAAGTGGATTTAGTACTGAATCAACAGGTATTGGTAATATTGCAGCAACTGGTATTGTTACATATTTTGCTGTTGAAGGAAATATAGTTTCCAGACCCAATGACATTTATGAAATCGGTAATGAAAGAATAAAAGTTCTTAATATAGAACCAACTAAGAGAAGAATTAGGTTTTTAAGAGGACAGGATGGAACAGCAGGTTCTGCACATACTGTAACTACAACTATTTTTGATCAGCAAAGAAGATTTACTATTAATGCAGGATTCAATACATCTGATAATGCTAGAGTTAATACAGAGATATATTTTAATCCATTAGAATCTGTTTCTGTAGGAACTGGTGCAGGAACTACTATTACTTTCTCTAATCCTGGAGCAGGTATAACAGATCTCTTTGTTCCTTCAAAAGCAATATACATTCCTAATCATAAATTAGAAACTGGGGATAAGTTAACATATTATACTAATACTGGTACTGGAATTTCAGTTAGATATAATGAGTCTTCTCCTATAGTCTCATTAGTATCTGGTCAGACATTATACGCTGCTAAAATTACTCCTGATTTGGTTGGAGTATCAACAGTAGTTGTTGGAATGGGTACTACAGGTACTTTTGTTGGTATTGCACAAACAAATAAAGATTCTTCTACATTATTCTTCAGTGGAATTGGAACAGGTGTATATCAAAGTTTTAAAACTAATTATGAACCTATAACAGGAATAGTTAAGAGAAATCTTGTAACTGTTTCTACAGGAGATACGCATGGATTAAGTAGTGGGGATTATGTAACAATTGACGTAAATCCTTCTATAGCATCTACCTATATCGTAAAATATAATGATTATAATAGACGTATTGTAATTAACCCAAGAGATTTCGCTATTGCTGATGTTGATATTGTTACCAATTCAATCACTATCCTTGAACATGGGTATTTTACTGGACAAAAAGTAATTCATACTGCAGATACACCTTCAACAGGTTTAGTGGATAATGGAATGTATTATGTTGTTGTAATTGATGACGATACTATTAGATTATCCGAGAGTCATTATTTTTCAACTTTATGGAAACCATATGTTATAGACATTAGTAGTGCTTCTGCAGGTACAATATCCCCAATTAATCCAGCAATTTCTGCATATAAAAATTCTACAGTTGAGTTTAATCTTTCTGATCCTTCTCTTTCATATACTAAATTTACTACACTATATTCTGCTTTTGAATTGAATTTCTATACTGATGAGAATATGAATAATAAGTGGGAGAAGAGTGATAATTCTTCTACATTTGCAGTTAATTCAATAGGAAAATCAGGTGTATCTGCTGATGCTAAAGTTACATTAAGAGCAGATAATGATACTCCTTCTACTTTGTATTACAAATTTAGTCCAATTTTTGAATCTGATCTTCCTGTTTATAAAGAAGGAATAGTAATTGATAAGGAAGTTGTACCTAATAATCAAGTAGAAACAAAAGATAGTCTATTTGATGGAACACAACAAGTTACTGTTGGAATTGGATCAACCAATACATTTACCTATACCATATCTGTTGATCCTGAAAGGTCTTCTTATATTTCATCAACTTCTCTACTTGATTACACTACCGACTCTAAAACTGCTGTAGGACCAATATCAGAGATTGATATTCTTCAATCTGGTGTCAATTATTACAGTTTACCTGGAATCTCTACAGTTAATACTTTATTTGGTTTAAATGCAATTTTAGAACCATTTAGTTCAACTATTGGTAATATTAAAGATGTTAAATTGAATAATATTGGATTCAATTTCCCATCCGATAAAACTCTAAAACCATCTTTAAGTTTACCTCAAGTATTAAGGATGGATACTCTACAGGCAATAGAACATATTGGAGTTACATCAGTTGGAAATGGATATGCTGGTGCACCAAGTCTAATTGCATTTGATGGTAAAACAGGAAAGCAAGTAGCAGGTTTAGATGTATCTTATGACTTAAAATCGCAAACAGTAGAAATATTATCTAATACTGATGGAGTTAATAATGTTCCTCCAACAATACTTCCTGTAAGGAATAGTAATGGTGTTGGTATTAGTACTATAAACTTCAATACAACCACTAAAGATGTAACAATCAGTTTAGAGGTTGGATTTGGTACGGATGATTCATTCCCATTTGCTTATGGTGATAAGGTAATGATTGAGGGTGTAAGTGTTGGTGTAAATTCTACTGGAAAGGGATATAACTCGGATAGTTATAATTATCAACTATTTTCTATATTGGGTGTTTCTCAGAATCCTGGTGGTATCGCAACTGTTAGATATAACATGTCTGAGCATTTCTCTGGTTCAGATACTCCTGGTAATATTGATGTTTTCAATTCTGCAGGTAGAATTATTCCTGAAAAAGACTTCCCAAGTTTTAATGTTAAATTAAAATCTAAAGAGTATTATGTTGGAGAAACGGTTACTTCTCCATCAGCAACTGGTACGGTTG
>Ga0315331_10004632_pt1 | contig 10343 bp, 8 predicted proteins | sample M160m34915metaG_FD_203456 | JGI IMG/M metagenome (GOLD analysis project Ga0315331, IMG submission 203456) | Ammonia-oxidizing marine archaeal communities from Monterey Bay, California, United States - M1 60m 34915 | ecosystem: Environmental > Aquatic > Marine > Intertidal zone | place: USA... | reverse complement strand
ACGCCGAGCAGGTCATTGAGGCCAAAGGCCTGACCATCACGCCGGGGTTCGTCGATGTCCACACTCACTACGACGCCCAGCTGACCTGGGACCCGCACCTGACCCCCTCCGGCTACCACGGCGTCACGACCGCCGTCGTCGGCAACTGCGGCGTCGGTTTCGCGCCAGCGAAGCCCGAGCGCCACGACTGGCTGATCCAGCTGATGGAAGGCGTCGAAGACATCCCCGGAGCGGCCCTGGCGGAGGGCATCCAGTGGGACTGGGAGACCTTCCCCGAATACCTCGACGCGGTCGAGCGAACCCCGCTCGCCCTCGATGTCGGGACCCAGGTCCCCCACGCCGCGGTCCGTGCCTATGTGATGGGGGAGCGCGGAGCGCGCAACGAGCCCGCCACCCCCGAAGACATCGAGCAGATGGCCGCGCTCGTGAAGCAGGGAGTCGCGGCCGGCGCCCTCGGCTTCTCGACATCCCGCACGATCGCCCACCGGGCGCTCGACGGTGAACCGGTCCCCGGGACCTTTGCCGCCGAAGACGAGCTGTTCGGCATCGGGCGCGTCCTCGGAGAGCTCGGCGCGGGGATCTTCGAGGTCGCTGGCGCCGGAGCGGCGGGAGAGGACATCGCGGCACCCCAGAAGGAGATCGACTGGATGCGCCGGCTGTCGAGCACGATCGGGCGCCCCGTGACCTTCGCGATGCTCCAGGTAGACGCCGCGCCCGAGCTCTGGCGCGACCTGCTCGACTACGCCAAGAAGGCGACCGAAGAAGGCGCCGAGATCTTCCCGCAGGTGGCCGGCCGCCCCTTCGGCATGCTGATGGGGCTCCAGACGGAGCGCCACGCGTGGATCGGCAAAGAGGCCTATCAGGAGGTCGCCGCGCTCCCGCTCGCCGAGCGCGTGGCGGCGCTGCGCGACCCGGAGCGGAAGCGCCGCATCCTCGAGGAGACCAGCTCCGGGGGCGGCTTCTCCGCGATCTGGGAGCAGTACGCGATGCTCTTCCCACTCGGCAACCCGCTCGACTACGAGCCGCGCCAGGAAGACAGCGTCGAAGGGCGCGCCGAGCGCTCCGGCCGAGACCCGAAAGAGCTGCTCTATGAGCTGATGCTCGAGGACGACGGGCGCGCGATGCTCCTCGTGCCCGCCCTCAACTACTCGTACCGGAGCTGCGACCCGATCTACGAGATGATGCATCACCCGCGCGCGGTCCTCGGGCTGGGCGATGGCGGTGCCCACTGCGCGCTGATCTGCGATGCCTCGATCCCGACGTTCATGCTCACGCACTGGGTCCGTGACCGAAAACGGGGCGAGCGCGTCTCGGTGGAGTTCGCCGTACAGCGAATGACCCGAGACACCGCGCGACTCTTCGGGATGCACGATCGCGGCACGATCGAGGTCGGCATGAAGGCAGACCTCAATCTGATCGACATGGACCAGCTCCGCCTCGAGCCGCCGGAGGCGGTCGCAGACCTCCCGGCCGGGGGCCGACGGCTGATGCAGCGCGCACACGGCTATGTGTCAACGCTCGTCTCCGGCGTCGAGATCATGCGCGACGGACAACCGACCGGAGCGTTCCCCGGGCAGCTCGTGCGCGGAGAGCAGCCGGCGCCGTCGGCCTAGCGTCTTCGGTGGCGAGCGCCGTAGAGAACCCGCTCCCGCGGACAAAACGCGAGCAGCAGCGGCTCGAGACTCGTGAGCAGCTGTTCCAGCTCGCGATCGAGGAGTTCCGCGACAAGGGGACCGCGACGGCTCGCGTCCGCGACATCGTCGACGCTGCCGGCGTGGTGCCGGGCACGTTCTACTTCCACTTCCCGACCAAGGACCACGTCGTCTTCGAACTCTGGCGCCGAAACTCGAGCCTCGTGCTGGAGCGCCTCCCCCCACTCGACGCGACCCGCCCTCCCCCCGCGGTCGGCGACTACCTGCGCGCCCTCGGTGACGCCCTCCTCACGATCGAGCGCGAGATTGGCGACGACGCCCTCGTGCGGGACGCGATCGCCGTGGTGCTGCGGCCCCCGCCCGGCACCGCGCCCCCTGCGATCGGGATCGGCGACGCCGTCGTCACGCTGCTGGAAGGCGCGCTCGAACGCGGTGAAATCCAGAGCGAGCTCGACCCCCGGGGCCTCGCGAACGTGCTGTTGACGTCAATCCTCGGCGTCTTGATGACCGCCCCGGCGGATCCCGCCGCGCGGCGCGGAGAGCTGAAACGAACGATCGAGTTCTTCGTCAGGGCCCTGTGCCGCCGCTAGCCAGACGTCCGCTTCCGCTCCCCTCCAGCGGCCCCCTCGCGGCCCGCGACGCGCTCCTCGGGCTGCTGACGCTGGTGGTCGCCGCGTTGGCGCTCGCGTGCTCCGACCTCCCGAGCGAGGACCGCGCCCCCACGGCGGCGCTCCCGGCGGGCGCGGCGGGAAACGAGCCCCCCCGATCGACGCGCGGGGCGCGACCCAACATCGTTCTCATCCTGGCCGACGACCTCGGCTTCGGCGATGTCGGGGTGTACGCACCGAACTCACTGATCCCAACGCCTTACATCGACCAGTTGGCCCGCGACGGCGTACGACTCCTCGACGCACACAGCCCCGCTTCGATCTGCACGCCCTCGCGCTACGCCATCCTCACAGGCGCCGACCCCTGGCGCGAGGTCCGCGTGCGCAACAGCTTGCAGCCGTTGTCACCGCCCGTGCTCTCCGCCGATCAGCCGACCCTCCCGTCCCTGCTCGCGGATTGGGGCTACACCACGGTGCTCGTCGGGAAGTGGCACCTCGGGCGCCGCTACTCGCTGCGGCCGGGTCGGGACCAGCCGATCGCGCGCGACATCGACTGGACAGCCCCCCTGCTGGATGGCCCCCTGCAACACGGGTTCCAGCGTTTCTTCGGGCTCGCGCGTCCGGGGTGGACCTTCATGGAGGATGGCGTTGCGCTTGCCGCCCCGACCGAGGCGTTCGACCTGGGCGACGTCCCGAAGGCGCTGTACGGCAAGCGGGCGCACACGGGCATCCGCGCCCCCGGCTTCCGTTACGACCAGGTCCTCCCCCGCTATACCCGCTGGACCGAGCAATGGATCGATGAGTTCGGGCGCGCGAGCGAACCCTTCTTCCTGGAGTTCGCGCCGGCCGTGCCGCACACACCGATCGCACCCAGCGCCGCCTTTCAGGGGCGCACCGAGGTCGGCGCATACGGCGACATCGTCGCCGAGCTCGACGACTCCGTCGGTCGGATCCTCGCCGCGCTCGAACGGAACGGGCTCGCGGACGACACCCTCGTCGTATTCACGAGCGACAACGGCCCCGAGACCCACGCGTATGAACGGCTCCGCCGAACTGGGCACGCGAGCATGGGCGCGCTCCGGGGAGCCAAGCACAGCCTGTTCGAGGGCGGACACCGGGTCCCGTTCATCGCGCGCTGGCCCGAACACATCCCGCCCAACACGAGCAGTACAGAGACGCTCTCCCTCGTCGACCTGCTCGCGACCTTCGCAGCCGCCGCGGGCGTCCCCGTCCCCGCGAGCGCCGGAGTCGACAGCCACGACGCCCTGCCGATCTTGCGCGGCGAGCTGCAGTCCGCCCCCGTGCGAGCGTTCACGCTTCACAACCGGGGGCGCTTCGCCGAGGTGCGCCGAGGCCCCTGGGTTCTGCTCGATCACGGCGGCGCCGGGCGCGCAGAGCCCCTCTGGTTCCTCGAGGAACGCGGGATGTCACCCCTGCGTCGCGGTTATCCGCAGCTCTTCGAACTGGACCAGGACCCCTCGCAGACGAAGAACCGGATCGACGAGGAGCCCGTGATCGCCGAGGAGCTCCGAGCGCTCGCCAAGCGAGTCCGCGAGTCGACGCGCACCGCGCCCCGCCCGGATGAGACAACGCCGTAACGCCCCCGCGGTGTCGCGCACGTCACCAACGAAGCGGCAACGCCGCGAGTCCCCGTAAGAACAAGCTCGGCCGGAACACCGGCTCGGCCGCGTCAAGCTCCAGATTCGGGAAACGACGCAAGAGACTCGAGATCACCGTCTGGATCTCGAGCCGCGCGAGGGAGGAGCCCAGGCAGAAGTGTCTCCCCATCCCAAAGCCAAAGTGCGCCTTCGCGCGCCGGCCCACATCGAGTCGATCCGGCTGATCAAAGACCGCGGGGTCCCGGTTCGCCGCGCCGTTGATGATCACGCAGACCTGCCCGCCGGGGACTTCGACGCCACCGAGGTCGAGCGTCTCCGGCCCCACCCGCTGGCTGATCTGAACGGAAGTGTCCCAGCGGATCATCTCCTCGACCGCCGCCTCCACCAGCGCCGGCTCGCGCTGCAGCCGCTCGAGCTGGTCCCGCTGCTGCAACAAGCCAAGCGTGCCCAGGCCGATCAAGTCCGCCGTCGTCTCGTGCCCCGCCTGCAGGAGGATGATGCACGAGGCGACGAGGTCCTCGTCATCTAGCGGGCCCTGCTCATCTTCCAGCGCGATGAGCCGCGTCATCAAGTCGTCGCGCGGCTGCCGACGTCGCTCGGCGATCAACTCGAGGAAATAGTCCCGAAACCCCTCGGTCGCGCGCTCCCCCTCCTCGATTCGGGCGTCGCTGACGTCGGAGACGTCCCCGCGGCGGGCGAACCCGTGCGCCCAGCGATAGAAGCGGTCAAGATCGTCCGGAGGCACGCCTAGCATCTCGCAGATCACGACCACCGGGAGCGGGTACGCGACATCCGCGACCAGATCCATCACGCCCCCCTCGCTCGCCTGATCGAGCAAAGAATCCGCGAGCCCCTGCACCCGCGCGCGCTTCGCCTCGATCGCGCGAGGCGTAAAAGCGCGCGAGAGCAGGTCACGGATGCGGTCGTGATCCGGCGGGTCCCGATAGAGTAAGAGCCGCTTCATCATCTCGTAGAACTGCCGACCGGCCGGCCCCACGTCGAAGATCTCGACGTTTCGCTGGTCACTGACCATCTGCGGGTCGCGCAGTACGCGCTCGACGAGCGCGTAGCTCGTCAACACGACAGCCCGCTCATTGTTGAGGGCGGCGGTGGGATGCGCAGGGGCGAGCTCCCGAAGGCGGTGGTAGAGCGGGTACAACGCACCCCGCTGCCCCGGGTTGAGAATCCTCGAAAAGACCTCTTCCGGATCGTCGATCGAAGCGACCTCGCGCGCGTCCACCGCTACCCCCTGTGCGTACCGAGCACGCGCCTATTTCGGCGCGAAACGCTGCGCGCCGTCGATCCGGATCGTCCCACCGTTCAGCATCGGGTTCTCGATGATGCTCTTCGCGAGCATCGCGTACTCGACCGGACGACCCATCCGGCGCGGAAACGGCGCGTCAGCCGTCAACGCGTCCTTCATCTCCTGAGGTGCCATGCTCGTCAGCCCCGTATCGAACAAGCTCGGCGCGATGGAGTTCACCCGAATCCCGAGCGAACCCAGGTCTCGCGCCGCGACAAACGTCATCGCGACGATCCCCGCCTTCGCAGACGCGTAGGCCACCTGGCCGATCTGGCCCTCGAACGCGGCGATCGAAGCGGTGTTGATGACCACGCCACGCTCGCCCTGCTCATTCGGGTCGTTTCGGCTCATCACGTCCGCCTCGAGCCGCAGCAGGTTGAAAGACGCGACGAGGTTCAGGTCGACCGTCCGCTTGAAATCCTCGAGCGGGTGCGGGCCCTGCCGGGAGAGGGTCCGCTTTCCGACGCCACCCCCGGCGACATTGACCGCCGCGTCGATCCCGCCCAGCGAGTCCGCCGCAGCAGCCATGGTCGTCTCCACCCCCTGCTCATCCGTGATGTCGAGCGGGAAGAAGACCCCGCCCAGCGCGTCTGCCGCCTGCTGCCCCTCGGAGGTCGGCAGGTCGAAGATCGCGATCTTCGCGCCTCCCTCTGCCAACAACTCTGCCGTCGCTCTCGCCATGCCCGAAGCGCCGCCGACCACGACGGCGCGCAAACCCTGGATGTCCATCTACGTTCTCCCTTACTGCCTTCGGCCGGCCGATTCTAGCCGTCCTCCGTCCGCCGCGGGCGTAGAATGAGCGCCCCGAAGAGGAGACCCACACCATGGCACCGCAGCAACGAAGCCAGGTTCCCCCGATCGACGACTGGAATCAACTCCTCGCCGGCAAGGTCGCCGTCGTCACTGGCGGCGGCGACGGGATCGGCGGCGCGATCTCGCGGCTGTTCGCCGCGCACGGTGCGCATGTCGAGATCGCCGAGATCGACCCTGAGCGAGCCGCCCGGATTGCTGAGGAGATCGACGCCGCCGGGGGACGGGCACGAGCCCACCGCGTCGACGTCCGCGAAGCAAAAGACGTCGAAGCCTTCTCTCGGAGCGTGATCGCCGAGCACGGAGGCATCGACGTGCTCGTCAACAATGTGGGGGACTACCGCCCCCTCGCGCCGTTCAGCGAGTCCTCCCCCGAGACCTGGGAGGCGATGTACAAGATCAACCTGCATCACGTCTTCCTCGTGACACACGCTTTCCTCGGCTCGATGATCAAGCGCGGCGGGGGATCGATCGTGAACCTCCATTCCGTCGAAGGAATGCGCGGCTACCCCGGGGAACCCGTCTACGCGGCGATGAAGGCCGCGGTGGCTCACTTCACGACCTCCCTCGCCGCCGGCTACGGCCGCAAGGGCATCCGGGCAAACGGTATCGGCACCGACCTCTGCCAGACCCCGCAGGTGGATTATGTCACCGGGTGGGAGGAGCACGACGACCTGTGGCCTTCGTGGGCGCCGGTGGGTCGCCTCGGATGGCCGGAGGAACAGGCGCGCGTCGCGCTGTTCCTCGCCTCGGACCTCTCCAGTTTCGTAACGGGCCACAACATCCCGGTCGATGGCGGCACCAAGGCGGGCGGCGGCTGGTTCTTCTCGCCGGAGGAGCGCCGCTTCGTCAACCGCCCCAAGACGCTCTGAACGGCGTCCGCAGCGCGGCTACGGGCGGCAGTGCTGCCGCGCGAAGGCCCGCAGATCTTCCACGAAGCGCTCCGGCTGCTCGAAGGCCGCGAAGTGGCCCCCGCGATCGATATCCGCGAGGTGCACCAGGTTGTAGTGCCGCTCGGCCCAGACCCGCGGGGTCTGCAGCATCTCCATCGGGTAGCGCGCGTATCCCGTCGGAACATCGACCTGCCCGCTCCAGGGGTCGGTTGCAGAGGTCCCCGCACGCGCCGACTCCTTGTAGAGGCGCGCCGCGGAGCCCGCCGTATCAGTGAGCCAGTAGTGCATCACGTTCGTGAGCAGTTGGTCCTTCGTATACACGCTCTCGAGGTCGCCCTGGCAGTCGCTCCACGCGTAGAACTTCTCGAGGATCCAGGCGAGGAGGCCCGTCGGCGAGTCGGTCAACCCGTACGCGAGCGTCTGCGGGCGCGTGCTCTGGATCGCCATGTAACCGGTCCCGTCCGCCACCCGCGCCCCCGCCGCCGCGAAGGCCTCCTGCTCCGACGTGGTCACCCCCTCCCAGACAGCGGGGTCAGCGAGGTCTGCCGGCATGGCGAACAACATGTTCACGTGGATCCCAGCCAGACGCTCCGGGTAGGCCTCGCCCAGACGCCTCGTCACCAGCGCGCCCCAGTCGCCTCCCTGCGCGACGTAGCGCCCGTAGCCGAGCTCCTTCATCAGGTCCGCGACCGCGTCCGCCACCACGTGGACGTCGACGCCGCGCTGTGACGTGGGCCCCGAGAACCCATATCCCGGCATGGAGGGGCAGACGACGTGGAACGCGTCACCCGGGTCTCCGCCGTAGCGGACGGGGTCCGAGAGCGGCCCCAAGACCGCCTGGAACTCGACAGGGCTGCCCGGCCAGCCGTGCGTCAGGACGATCGGCAAGGCGTCGGGCTCCGGCGAGCGGACGTGGAAGAAGTGAAGACGTTCGCCGCGGGCCTCCGTCACCCCCTGGTCGAACGCGTTCAACTTCGCCTCTTCCCGCCGCCAGTCGTAGTCGGTCATCCAGTATTCGACGAAATCTCGGAGCACCGCCGCCGGGATCCCCTGGCTCCAGTCCGCGTCGTCGAATGGAGCGGGGAACCGCGTGCGCTCCAACCGGCGGCGCAGGTCTTCGAGCGCAGCCTCCGGAACCTCGACTTGAAACGGTTGAATCGGCATGATCCCTTCCTTAGCGCCTCGCTACTTCTTCCGCGCGAGCAGGAGTCCATCTCCAACCGCGATCATCGAGGCGTGAACCCGCTCATCAGCGGCGACCCGATCATTGAATGCCCGGATCGCCCGCGTCTGGTCGTCCTGGCGCTCGGGGTCGACCACCGCCCCGCTCCACAAGACATTGTCACAGACGATCAGGCCCCCGGGCGGCATCCGCTCGAGGATCGCCTCGTAGTACACCGGGTAATTCACCTTGTCCGCGTCCAGGAACGCGAAGTCGAACTGCGGGCCGTCCTGCAACCCCGCCAGCGTCTCTGCAGCAGGCGCCAACCGCAGCTCGATCTTGTCTTCGAGTCCGGCGCGCGCCCAGTAGCGGCGGGCGATCGCGGTCCACTCTTCGCTCGAGTCGAGGCAGAGCAACCGCCCCCCGTCGGGCAGACCGCGTGCGATACAGATCGAAGAGTGGCCCGTGAAGGTACCGACCTCGACCGCCCGGGAAGCGCCCGAGACCCGCACCAGGAGCTCCATGAAGACACCCTGTTCGGGCGCGATCTCCATCATCCAGAGGTCGGGCACCGCGCGGCGGGTCTCTTCACCCAGCGCCTCGAGCAGCGGGTCGAGCGGCGCAGAATGCGAGACCAGATAGCCGTGGAGGGCGTCGCTGAGCCAAGCTGATTTCGGCATCGAGGTTCTCCGAATGACCGTCTTGAAGTGGTAGGGTACGCGGCGTCACGAACGGATGTCGAGGAACGATGGCCCGCAACCCGCTACATGAAGTCGCAATCGTCGGCGCGTACAACACGCCTCAAGCAAAAATGCTCCCCGAGTGGACCGAGCCCGCGCTGTTGATCGACGCGATCCGCGGCGGGCTGAACAACGCCGGGCTCCAACCCGACGACGTCGACGGCGTCAACACCAGCAGCTGGGTCTGGCGACTGAGCCCACGAGAGGGCGCCTACATGATGGGCGCGCGCCCCTGCTGGACCGGCGCCGAGGCTGGCATCGCGGGGGTCCTGGAGGCGGCTGCGGCCATCGCGACGGGCCAGTGCCACACGGTGGTGCTCGCCATGGCGCAGTGCGGTGAGTACACCGACCGCGATTCGACGGTGTCTTGGACCCGCCCCTCCAACGAGTTCGTCGAGTGCTGGGGACTCTATACCGCTGCCGAGTTCGCCTTGATCGCGCAGCGGCACATGCACATCTACGGAACGCCGCCCGAGGCGCTCGCTGAGGTCGCCGCCGCGATCCGCATGAACGGCGCGCACAACCCCGAGGCCGTGCACTTCGGCAAAGAGGTGATTCCGGAGCACGTGCTCAAGTCGCGGATGGTGGCAGACCCCTTCCACCTGCTCGACTGCTGCATCACGTCGGAGGGTGGCGCCTCGCTCGTCCTGACGACCGCCGAGCGCGCGCGCGACCTCGACGTGACCCCGGTCTACATCCTGGGAGGCGCCTGCGACCGGCAGGGCATGGCCTATGTGACCGCGCCGGTCTGGGATCGCTACGGCAGCGTCGGCAGTCGCGCGGCCGCGATCTCCTTCGAGCAGTGCGGGCTCCAGCCCAAGGACGTCGACACCCTCGAGCTCTATGACCCGTTCTCGTTCGAGGTCATCCGGCAGCTCGAGGCGTTCGGATTCGTGGACGAGGGAGAAGGCGGCGGCTACGTCCTCGAAGGCAACGTCCGCATCGATGGCCCGACACCGGTCGCCACCAACGGCGGGCTGCTTTCCTTCAGCCACGCCGGGCTCGCCCAGCTCATCCAGAAGCCACTCGCCGCGGTCCAGCAGCTGCGGGGCGACGTGCCCAAGGAGCTGAAGGTCCCCGAGGCCAAGGTCGCCATCGCGAGCAACGGTGGTGCCGGGGCGCTGTTCGATGACGTAATGCTGCTCGGATTGGAGCAACCGTGAGCGAAGAGAACGAACTGACCGCCCCCCAACCCGAGGGCACCCCGCTCCCGCGGCCGACGCCGCTGTCCGCACCGCACTGGCAGGGCTGCCAGGAGGGGGAGTTCCGGGTGCAGCGATGCAACGCCTGCGGGAGCTGGATCTTCATCCCGCAGCCTGTGTGCGCAAGCTGCTTCTCGGAAGATCTCGAGTGGACGCCGACGAGCGGTCGCGGCACCGTCTACAGCTACACGGTGGTCCACAGACCCCAGCAGCCCCAGTTCCGCGTGCCATACGTCGTCGCAATCGTCGAGTTCGAAGAGGGCTTCCACATGCTGACGAACCTCATCGACATCGACCCCGATGCCGTGAAGATCGGGATGGATGTGGAGGTCTGTTTCGTAGAGCGCAGCGAGA
>Ga0315331_10004627_pt1 | contig 10350 bp, 10 predicted proteins | sample M160m34915metaG_FD_203456 | JGI IMG/M metagenome (GOLD analysis project Ga0315331, IMG submission 203456) | Ammonia-oxidizing marine archaeal communities from Monterey Bay, California, United States - M1 60m 34915 | ecosystem: Environmental > Aquatic > Marine > Intertidal zone | place: USA... | reverse complement strand
ACAATATCAGCCAGTCTTACGATGGACGAGACAAGCATGTAGAGCGCCTTCGCTCCCGGCGAGCCAGTGAGCGGGCTCTCAATCAAAAGGATAGGGGCATTGGAAGAATCAGTCATATCTTTTAAAAAGGCCAAAGACCCGCACCTTGAAGCCCGCAAAGGTAAAAAGCTGAAAGAGATGCAAGCGGCTTTTAAGGCTGCGCGAACTGATCAACCGGGGACTTCAAAGCCGACGGGTGGGAGTAAATCCTCTAGAACCGGCCGGTCATCTAAGAAAAAACGATGAAACCAATCCAATTGCTTGAAAGACGGAGTGGCCCATTGTTTTCTCTTGGGGCCGCTGTTGCAGGATTATATCAGCGCCCAACCTCGTTGCCGCTTATTGGGTTGAATGCGTTCCAGGGAGCCCTGACCCTGTCGTCGAGCGAACGAAAGGATCAGGAGCGCTCCAGGGGATGAAGGCCCAGGCCCTGGAGATGGCTCTAATCGCAGTAGCTTATTTAGTGACCTATCTGCTTACTTTTTATTTCTGGATGCCGGTACAGAATCTATTTCTGGAGCCAGGACTAGCCCTCGCCAGTTTTATTTTTTTACCCCATGGCGTGAGGGTATTGAGCGTTTTTCTAGTGGGCGCGCGATCAATCCCACCCCTTTTAATCGTCGGTATTATTGTGCCCTTTTTAATGGGTTACCCAGCCTCTTACCTGGCCGGGGTCGGAGGGGCGTTGTGCGCCTATTTGGCCTTTAAGATTTTTCTGCTGGCGGGGTATCGGGTTGAGCCTCGTGCGCAGTTGATTTCGCAATGGCGCAGTTTAATGCTGATCGCATTCGTCGCGGCAGTCATCAACGGGTTAGCGATTCCAGCCATTTTACTGGCTGAATCTTTCACTGAGGCCGAGGTAACGCCGCTCATCTTGATGTTCGTGATCGGAGACACCCTAGGTGCCTTTGTGTTTTTTGCTTTACTGGCCGCCGGCGGTCGTACTTATCAATGGCTGCATGGTCGTTTGAGCGGCTGACAATAGCCTCCGGGTTGTATCAATTGGGGTCAATTGAATCGTTTTGCCTTGGCGATAGGTAATCGCTGCAGCGCTCCAAGGATTCTTGCTAGGGCCAGAATGAGCAATATCGCGCTGTAACTTGAGTCCCGGAGTCGTGATCAGTCGGTGCCTGCGCCGTGATCGAGAACAGCAAGAGATTCATTTGCAGCAGCGCGATAGATACCCTTGGCCATTAAGGAGGTCTCTATGGCTCGACGCCCTTGATAGACCGCTGCTCTGATCTCGTGAGCGGTGATATCCGTGGGCGCAGCTTGCACCGCGAGCTCGGCAAGATGGCAAGCGAGACGAGGGTCTTTTGACGCGAGTGCTAATGCACGATCCGCTAAATTTTGAGCGCCGCCTGCAAGTTGAGCCAGCTCGAGGGCAAGGTCTTTATCGGGCGCCGGTTTCAGATGTGCAGGGTTGCCGTCGTACCATCCCCCGTACATTCTCCAGATATTACGAATAACAAATTCTGGCTCGTCATAGGTGGGCCTAAGATAAGGCTTCTCGAGTTCAGCTGGGTCTATTCGAACTTCTTGAATAATATCATCGAGTTTAGCGCCTTCGTTCATTCTCATCAGCGTCTGACTGACCAAATACTCCAAGGCATTCGCAACATCTTCAAGCGCTGTCTTAATGCGCTGTTCTCCAACAATGGGTAGTCCATGGGCCGGCAGCAAGAGTTCGGCATCTTTTTCAGCCATGGCGCGCATGGCCCTTGCCCACTCAGCGGGATAGCGTTGAACCTTTTGGGGGTTGCCGGCGTTTGGAAAGCACCAGATAAAAAAGTCACCCGCGCAGATTGCTCGATGCGCTGGTATCCATCCCCAGGTGTGATCGTCGGTCTCGCCTTTGGCATGGTTGAGTTCAACTGACAGGCCTCCGATATCTAAAGTCATTTGATGGCTGTAAGTCAGATCCGGTGCTTTGGTTGCGCTGGGTAAAAATTGATTGTCTCCGCCGACTTCATAGCCCCTTCGTGAAAACTGCCCAAATTGACGGCGATTGATGACGGCGTTGTAGCCATCGGTGCTCTGATAACGTTCAAATCGCGCTTGAATGTTTTCGTGACCGACCAAGCGCGGATGCTGATGCCCTTGGGCTTCTGCACTCGCCATAAACGCGCCGCAACCTCCCACGTGGTCAATGTGTCCATGGGTATAGATCAAAGTGTGAAAGGGTGCTTTTCGCCAGTCTCGAATTGCAGAGACGACCCGGTCTCCCCCTTGAACGCTTGAAGTATCAAAACCCAATAGGCCGTCATCGGTTTCAAAGACGATGCAGTGGGAAAATGCTTCGACCACAGCGACTCGCTCGCTGATGGATGAGAGTTGGAAATTAATCCGGTTGATAGGGCCCGCTTCATCGGGGCTCAATCGTCCATCGAGGATATCGGTAGAAAGTTCAAGCAGTTTTGACATGAAATACTCCAGAATAGAGAGAGGTTAGGGCGGATGGTGCCGGGCCTCTGGTGGTTTGGTGTGCTCGCTTGTAAATCAATGGGTGCGTTCAGAAAATCGGATTAGTCCTTAGAGCCGGTTCGTGATGAGCGCTTGCCGGTATCCTGCTCGGGAATGCATGCGCGCGAGATAATCTTGGTAAGGAACAGATAGATCGATACTGACCGCGAGGGCCCAATCTAAAGTTGTGGTGAAAATAATGTCGAGCTCTGAAAAATGGACTCCCCAAACAAACTCCCCTAACGTCTCCCCGGGAATTCCCCTCGATAACTGATTGCTGAAATAGTCTCTCGCACTACTGACCGCCTGGGGAGCCTCACCATAGATGGACGCGAGGTCAGCGTGTCGACGTATGACGTACAAGCTGGTTGCATCCAGTTCCATCAGTATTAGCGACGCGAGTTCATCATAGTGCGCTTTAGCCTCTGGCGTTTTTTGCTCCTGACCGAAGGGAATCAGAGGGAAGGTTCTTCGCAGATATCTGAGAATGGCGAAGCTCTCGGAGTAGTGCCGATCGCCATGGGTTAGAGCCGGGATTTTTGCCTTCGGGTTAACGGATTGGTACTCCCTAGTTTGGGTTTCGCCTGTTCTAGGGCCGATGGGTTCGATGGCTGCATCTAAGCCGATCTCGGCGATCATCCAGTGAACTCTGAGGGTTCGACTTGTGCCAGCACCCCAAAGGGTGAGTTCAGGGGGCGGAGACATGGGCAGGCTCAGGAGTTCGGATGGCAACACCACACCGATAGTAGTGAAAAATTCCCCAAACGATAACGACCAGCGTGGTCATTAAACCGTATCGCAAACCATCTTCACCGTGTGCTGTTGAAAAATAATCGCTAAAAAAGCCGACGCTAAAAGGCCCGATCCCCAGTCCTATGATGTTGGTGATGAAAAGGTTAATCGCGGCGGCGACAGAACGCATTTCGATCGGTGTTTGGTTTTGGATGAGGGCAAAACCGGGTGCAACATACAGCGTACCCAGTGCAGCGGGTATTGCGTAGGCGATAATCGCACCCATCGGTGTCTTGGCAGTAAAAGCTAGATAGAGCAATGGCAAAACGATGAGGTTCGCCAAAGCGATGATCCAAGGCAGCCAATGCTGCCCGAATCGTCCTGAAAGATGGTCTGCGAGCCGTCCGCCGGCGTAAATGCCGATCGCTCCCCCAACACCGATCAGAAGGGCGAGGTAGGTTCCGACCTCTCCTGTACCCATGTCGTGTATTCGCACCAAATAAATGGGTATCCAAATCACTGATGCATAGCCAGTAAAAGAGATTAAGGCGCCTGCAATCACCACATGTCGGAGGACTCGATTATGCCAGATGAACTTGACCACGGCCCAAAACGCGGGAGGGGGATTGATACTTTGGCTCGCTTCGGAATAACCTCGAGGCGGTTCTTTTACCGTTAAACGGACCAAGATCGCGAGCAGGATGCCCGGTAAGCCGACCACCACAAAAGCGGTCCGCCAGCCAAACCATTCATTGATCCAACCGCCGATTAAAAATCCCAGCAATATTCCCCAGTTAATACCGGTGCCGAAGATCGCCATTGCGGTGGCTCTTCGTTCAGGAGGATAAAGATCGGCAATCATTGAATGGGAAGGGGGGTTGGAGCCAGCCTCACCGACTCCAACGCCGATTCTAAAGAGCAGCAATTGCATAAAGTTAGCCGCTGCGCCGCACAAAGCGGTCATGAGACTCCAAAGAAATACCGAAAACGAAATCAGGTTTCGTCGATTGTTTCGGTCCGCCCACATGGCCATTGGCATGCCAAGTGTGGCGTAAAAAAGAGCAAACATAATCCCAGTAAGGAGGCCCAACTGGGTATCAGAAATCAGTAAAGATTCTTTAATAGGTTGACCTAAAATGCCCATGATTTGGCGGTCGACATGACTTGAGGTAAAAACCAATACGAGTACGAAAAGTGTGTATCTTCGTTGCTGGTCGGATATATCAGGATGCATGGAGGCTCGCTTCTTCTCAGACGATTTGATGGAGATGGTGCGCTGAAGGTAGCGTTAATTTGGCTCAAAAGAAAGCTGCAGACGGTGCTCCGAAGTCGATAGTGATGTTGGAATCCGGTCGTGCTACCTTTTAACAGTAGACCTACCATCGGCTTGAGCGGATTCAGCCGAAGGCGTTGTGTGGCGCATCCGGTGGATTGCCGAGTCTTAAGGGCAGGCTCTTTTTCGCCCCAGTGCTTTCGGTTAAATCATGATTGAAAGGGTCGTTGGTAACGGTGATGGAATCGACCGCTAGATTAGCGGGCAACCATCGAACCGCTAACATTGGCTTGAGCCGAGGCTGCTTGAGCGGCGGAGCGCCAAAGTATAGTTTGACGGTGAAGAGCTCGGCGCGCTGGTGTAGGCCTTAGCGCCCTCATGGCCCGGCACCCTGAACCAACCACTTTCTGAGCGCTCTCCGGGGGTGGATCAACAACTGTCCTCTGGATCAAACGAATCAATCTGGATGAACCCAATAAAAGAGGTGATGAATGAAAGAACAAGACACCCGTGCACAATCGAGCGAAGCATCGCCCCAATACTTGGTCAGCCCGGAACTGCTGAAAACGTGGATTGATGACGGCAGCGTGAAAGTGGTTGAGGTGACCACGCATTTAAGGCCGGGCGAAGCAGGCTTTACCTCGGTTTCAGGGCGGGATGACTATGATCTGGCGCATATTCCCAGCGCTCAGTATCTGGATCTCCAAAGTGAGCTCTCGGACAACGGCTCGGAGTTTCGTTTCACACGACCCGAGGTGGCGCAATTTGAGGCGGCTGTTTCGAAGATCGGCATTGCCCCTCAAGATCAGGTGGTGCTGTATGCGGCAAATCATCCGATGTGGGCCTGCCGAGTCTGGTGGTTATTTCGACTCTTTGGGCATCGTCGTGTTGCGGTGTTAGATGGCGGTTTGAGTGCCTGGGAGGCAATGGGCTTTGAGCTTTCAACCGAGGCGCCGGTCGTGCCTAGTACGGATTACCAAGCGAGTTTTAGTCCTGACATGTTGATAAAGGGTGAAGAGATCGTCGCTCGCAGCAGCGCTTCCAATTTTTGTCTAATCAATGCGCTTTCAGCCCGCCAATTTGTTGGTGAGGGACCCCATTATGGTCGGCCGGGCCATATTGAAGGTTCAATCAACTTGCCCTACAGCCACTTTTTGGATGATCAAATGAAATTTCTCGGACTCGGTGCGTTGCGAACACTTTTCTCCGATGATCAACTTGCCCCAGATGCTGAGATCGCGACGTATTGCGGTGGTGGCATTGCGGCATCTATCCCAATTTTTGCATTGGCGCTTTTAGGAAAGGAAAGCGGAGTCAGACTCTACGACAATAGTCTATCCGAGTGGGCTCAACAAACGAGTTGGCCCATGGCGGTGGGCTAGCGCCTTAACCCAGTTTCCCGGGTGATCGGCTTCGGCAATGGCTTTTGGTGAGGGGGATACTGGCGCTATTGTGATGCTCGCTTGGGGGATGGGTTTTGATCTTAGGGAATCTTGCCCGACTCCACTGAAGGCCCTCGATGCTGGCTTTGGGTGCCTTGAGGTTGTCTTTTAGGATTGCGCCGTCCCTGACCGAGCTGTGCTAGGGTAGAAGGTCGGTGATGAGTGAGGGGACTTTGGCGGTGTCAGACAATACACCAGAAATACATCGACCACTTTCAAAGCGTGTTCTCGCGTCCTACGGTGCGCCCGCTTTGCCCTTGGCCTTGGTGGGACTACCCATGGCGGTGTACTTGCCGGCGGTTTATGCCGATACCGATGGGTTCGGCCTGGCCCTCGGTGCGGTAGGACTGATCTTGACGCTCAGTCGGTTGACCGATGTGATTACAGATCCATTGATCGGGTTTTTCTCTGATCGGCTCAAGACTCGCTGGGGTCGGCGCAAGCCTTTTATTTTGATTGGAACCCCCATCTATGCGCTCGGCATCTGGCTGTTGTTCGTGCCGCCCATCGAATTCACGACGCTGAGTTGGTGGGGTTTTGAATTTAGCTCCGGATATCCGTATTTGTTCGTCATGGTGACATTGGTTTACCTTGGCTCGACCATCAAGGATTTGCCCTATGTCGCTTGGGGCGCAGAGCTTTCAAGCAATTACAACGAACGCACGCTCATCACCTCTTGGCGTGAGGGTTTTGCCGTCACGGGCTCACTGCTGTCAGCGTTTACCCCGGCTTTGCTGCTTTTCGCAGGTTACGTCAAACCGACAGATGCGGTGTACTTTTTGTCGGTGGCCATGTGCATTGTGATGCCGATCCTAGTCATCAATGCGCTGGTGGTTGTGCCTGAATACCCTGTCAAAGTCAGTGTCAAAAAAATCCCGTTGAAAGAGAGCTTAAAGGTGGTGATGGCCAATCGACCTTATGTCTTGCTCATTATTATTTTTGTGTTCTCAACCTTGGGTTCGGCCATGACCAATAGCCTGAGCTTCTTCTTTGTCAAGCATGTGCTGTTAGCCGGGGATTTGTATGGGCTTTATTTGGCCCCTTATTTTGTGTCCCAAATCCTGGCGATTCCTTTGTGGTTTGCACTTTCACGTCGCATCGGAAAACATCGGGCAACGATGGCGGCCATCGGCTGGTATGCCCTGTGGTCCTGTTTTATACCCCTCATTGCACTGGCGCCAGAATCTTGGTTCCAGGCCTTTCAGATCCCCGTGGTGCTCGGGTTTTTGCCCGCAGATTGGCATGCCAGTGTGGTTCTGCGCTTCGAATCAATGGAAACGGGCAAGTTCCTATTTTTTATTTTTATCATGTGCTTAAAAGGGTCTGCCATCGGGGCACTGGCAGCCCTGCCGGCTGCAATGGCTGCTGATGTGATTGATCTTGATACGGTCAAAACCGGAGAGCGCCGGGCTGGCGCCTATTTCTCGATCTGGAGCATGACCCGAAAGGCTTCCTACGCGCTCGGCATCACCATCGGAACGGGCGCTGCGGTTCTTTTTGGATTTGATTCCCTGGCTGACCCCGTCAACAACCCGAATTCATCCGAATCCTTGTTGTGGCTTGCTTGTCTGTACTCAGTGATTCCCGCGATGTTTAAATTTGTTGCAATGCCGCTGCTCTGGAACTATCCCTTGACGGAAGCTCGATTGGCTGAAGTCCAAAAAGAAATTCAAGCTGAACCGGAATCAGTGCCTTCTCCGATGAAGAGCTGACCCTGAACGAAAGCCAGCCCTTGGTAATCATCGATCACAAGATTGGCCTCAGTGCGATCAACGTCGAGCAGGTAAGGGCTATCAATGCCGATCACAGTCATGCCTGCTGCTCTGGCGGCTTTGAAGCCGGTGATAGAGTCCTCGAATACGATGCAATCCGCCGCTGAAATCCCCAGTGCGTTGGCCGCTTCGACAAAAATTTCTGGATCGGGTTTGCTTCTTCTTACCTCATCGCCGCAAAGCGTTGTTGTAATTTTCTGGAGCCAAGGTTTTTGAGAGCGCTTGAGCTCGAACATTTCCCGGGAGGAACTGGTCGCAATGGCGATGGGAACATCCTGATCCAGAAGGCCTTCGATGAACGTCTCGGCGCCGGTGATCGGCTGCGCCGCCGGGAACAGTACTTTTAAAAAGACGCTACGCCGATCAAGAAATGTCTGTGCATCCATGGGCAGATCGTACTCTGAGACAGTCATATTGGCCGACTCCATCGCCTCGCGCCCAACGATGGTTCGCTTAAACTCTAGGGTAAAGCGCCGTCCTATTGGGTCCATGACTTTTTGGGTTGCCTCTGTATAAAGCGGTTCGGTATCCAGAAGCGTTCCGTCGAGGTCAAAAATAAAACCTTTGGGAGCCAGGGAGGTTGTCGACATGGTTGTCTCCGAAGTCAATGATCACCGTTAGTCGTGGCCGGGTTAGCTGTATCTCACGGTACAACAATGGGGTTGAGGTGGGGAGGGATTCTACAGCGCTCGGCGGTCTTGAGAAAACGATTTTTACAGTGATGGACGCCTGAACCGACGGGCCGGCGCTTTCTGCAAAACCTGGCAAAGAAAGTTACCGAGCCGGGGGATATTTTTACGGAATTGATGGTCTATAGAGCGCGGTCCATAACCGGATTTGCAGGTGAGAGAATCTTTACTATGATACCCAGCGTGAGCTGGTAGAAACTAATTAAGGAGGTTGGATTGATTCAGGTCAATCAGTTAACAAAGCAGTTCGGTGGGGCGGTCGTGGTCAAAGATCTCTCTTTTGAAGTCGCTGCCGGAGCGGTCCTCGGATTTTTGGGGCCTAATGGTGCTGGTAAATCAACAACGATGAAAATGCTAACCGGGTTTCTAGCGCCGTCTTCAGGGAGTGCGAAGATTAACGGTTTTGATATTGAGTCAGAACGTCAAGCAGCGCAGGCGGAAATCGGTTATCTACCTGAAGGCGCGCCGTGTTACGAGGAAATGACGGTGTATCGTTTTCTATACTTCATCGCAGAAATTAGGGGCTTTAGGGGCCGCGAAATTGCCCATTCAATTGATCGAGTGCTCGAGCGAGTGTCTTTGAACGCAGTTCTAGATCAAAGGATCGAGACGCTGTCAAAAGGGTTTAAGCGCCGGGTGGGATTGGCTCAAGCACTGATCCACGACCCCCGGGTTCTTATTCTCGATGAGCCCACAGATGGCCTTGACCCCAATCAGAAGCACCAGGTCCGGGAGATGATTCGAAGTCTATCCGACGAAAAAATTGTCATTATCTCGACCCACATTCTTGAGGAAGTTTCGGCGGTGTGCAGCAGAGCAATGATTATTAACAAAGGCGAAATTGTCATGGACAATACGCCGGAGGCGTTGGCTGAGTTAGCGCCTGAGCATGAATCTATTAGCTTGATGATCCAGGATCTGGACCCTCAGGAAGTGGCCAGTGCCTTAAGCCTTTTGCCTGAATCCGATCGGGTGGTGTTAGACCCAATTGGCCGCGTGACTGTGTTTCCTAAATCCATGGGCAGCCCCCTGCTCGGCGCGGTGCAATCGCTGGTTGCGGCGCATGAGTGGCGAGTCGTTTCGATGGTTCAGCATCGGGGTCAGCTGGATGCTGTTTTTAGAGCGGCAACTGAAGGAGGCGCTTGATGAGCCATTTAGCGGTTATTTTTAAGCGAGAATTCGCGAGTTATTTCGTGACCCCCGTCGCGTACGTTTTTATCTTGGTCTTTTTAGTGCTCTCGAGTGCGTTCACGTTTTACCTCGGGCAGTTTTATGAGCGTGGTCAAGCCGATCTTCAACCATTTTTTAACTTCCATCCATGGCTGTATTTGTTTTTGGTGCCCGCAGTGTCGATGAGACTGTGGTCAGAAGAACGAAAATCAGGCTCTATCGAGTTGCTGCTGACTTTACCGATTACGCTTTGGGAGGCGATCTTGGGTAAGTTTCTAGCAGCCTGGGCCTTCGGGGGCCTCGCGTTGATAGGGACTTTCCCAATCTGGCTAACCGTGGCCTATCTGGGAGAGCCGGACAACGGTGCCATTATGGGCAGCTATGTGGGCAGTTGGTTGATGGCTGGGGCATTTTTAGCCATTGGGTGTTGCATGTCCGCGTTAACCAAAAGCCAAATTATTGCCTTCATTCTCTCCGGTACAACCTGTCTCCTGTTTGTGCTCGCCGGATTTCCTTTGGTGCTGAATTTTTTTGAAGGCTGGGTGCCTGTAATGATGCTCGACTTGATCGCAGGTTTGAGTGTGATAGCGCACTTTACCTCCATTTCAAAAGGAGTCTTGGCGTTGACTGATCTGATTTATTTTGTGGCGATGATAATGCTGTGGCTGTTTTTTACTCGGCTGATGCTGATCATCAAGTCAGCGGATTAGAGGGCCTTATGAATAATCTTGTTAAGTATTTAAGTCTTGTCGCCCTTGCATTGGGGACCT
>Ga0315331_10004625_pt1 | contig 10351 bp, 12 predicted proteins | sample M160m34915metaG_FD_203456 | JGI IMG/M metagenome (GOLD analysis project Ga0315331, IMG submission 203456) | Ammonia-oxidizing marine archaeal communities from Monterey Bay, California, United States - M1 60m 34915 | ecosystem: Environmental > Aquatic > Marine > Intertidal zone | place: USA... | reverse complement strand
TCGAGATATTCGGCCCTGAGGCGGGTCAGCACGCCCGCTCGGCTGTCGGCATGTTCGAACTCCCACGACAGTTCTGCATGGAAATCGAAGCCGTCTTCGAGCTCAGCTGATAAATAATCTTTCGTTTGCGGATCACGGAGGCAAGAGATGGGGCGTTTTGAAATGCCCGGTTTTCAGCCGGTTAATATGGCCGGTATTACGAAATTCATATGAACGGACGCAAACGAACCAACACTAATCACAATCGGAGGTCGCCTATGTCGGACGCAGTGGGAATTCGGCGAATTGTCACGGGTCATGACGGTGACAATACCGCCAAGGTGATTACGGATGGTGTGGCCACAAACACCAAGTTGGCCGGGAACGACGCGGTGTCGACCCTTATATGGTGCAGCGATCGAACCCCGGCGGATATCGCGGGCGGTGAAGATTTCGAGGATATGGGCGCCCGTATCATCGGCACCCAACCGCCGGCGCAGGGATCGCGCTTTGCCGTTATCGAATTTCCGCCGGGCGAGCCCACACATATGCACCTCACGGAATCCATCGATTACGTGATCTGAATCTCCGGCAAGATCGATATGGACATGGACGATTCCACCGTCACGATGGCGGCCGGAGACGTGATGGTGCATCGGGGCACCAATCATGCCTGGGTCAATCGATACGACACCCCTGCCCGCGTCGCCTCCGTCCAGATCGACGCCATGCCACTAGGCATCGGCGATCCCATCCAGCACGGACAGAATGTCGGCGCGCACCAGCAAACTTCCTGAGGAGACCACTATGAGCACCCCCAGAGAACAGAGAATTCCCGATCTACGACCGGAATTATTGTCGGATCGGCAAAAGAACTTTTCGATGCCATCGCGGGAACCCGGGGTGGCGTGGTGCGCGGCCCATTTGCCATCTGGCTGCGCCATCCCGACCTGGTCGAGAAAGCCAACGATTTCGGTAGCCACCTGCGGAGCGGCACCGATGTCCCGCCCCATCTGTCGGAACTCGCCATTCTGGTCACGGCGCGGTTCTGGAACGCAAGCTATGAATGGTTCGCCCATGCCGGCGCCGCGGAGAAGGCCGGTATATCCCCTGCCGCCATCGACGCCATCCGAACGCCCCGGGCCCCGGCCTTAGACGGTGCGGCGGAACAGTGCGTCTACGATCTGACGAAGGAGTTTTACGACACCAAATTCATCTCAGATGAAACATATACCCGCGCCATCGATCTCCTCGGCCAGGATCAGGTGATCGATCTGATCGCGATCATCGGTTTTTATTCAATGGCCGCGCTTACGCTGAACGCGTTCTACGCGCCCCTGCCGGAGGGCGCTGAAGACCGGTTTGCGGATAGCACCGGCCAATCCGGCGGCCTTGCTTGACTCGCCTCCTGCCCTGCCGCAAAACCTGATATAACGCCTCATGATTAAAGTCATTCCGGCCTTACAGAGGGCCGTCAGGGAGACACAGATGGCCTCGAGCACAGCGGGCAATATCCGGGAACTGAAAAACTTCATCGGCGGCGAATTTATCGCCAGCGGCAACACGTTTGAGAATTCGACACCCGTCGACGGCACTCTACTTTCCCATGTGCATGAAGCAACCAAGGAAATGGTCGACCAGGCGGTGATTGCCGCGCGCAAGGCCTATACCGAAGTCTGGGGCAAAATGCCGGTCGAGGAACGCTGCAAGATCCTCTATGCCGTCGCCGACGGGATCGACGCGCGCTCGGATGAATTTATCGAAGCCGAGACCGCCGACACCGGCAAGCCCCGCTCGCTTGCCAGCCATGTCGATATTCCGCGCGGCGCGGCCAATTTCCGGGTCTTTGCCGATCTGATCAAATCCGTCGGCACCGAAGCCTATCAGCAGGACACGCCGGACGGCGCGGGCGCCATCAACTATTCCGTCCGCAACCCGCACGGAGTTGTCGGCGTCATCAGCCCGTGGAACCTGCCGTTGTTGCTGTCGACCTGGAAACTGGCGCCGGCGATGGCGTCGGGCAATGCGGTCATTCTGAAGCCGTCGGAAGAAACCCCGACCACCGCCACCATGCTCGCAGAGGTCATGAAAGATGCCGGCATGCCGGACGGCGCATTTAATGTCGTTCACGGCTTCGGCGAGAATTCGGCCGGCGAATTCATGACGACACACAAGGGAATCAACGCGATCACCTTCACCGGTGAGACCACCACCGGCGGCGCGATCATGCGCGCGGCATCCCACAACGTGAAAGCGCTGTCCTTCGAGCTGGGCGGCAAGAACCCGTCGATCGTTTTCGCCGATGCCGATTTCGATGCCGCCATCGAAGGCACCGTGCGGTCCGTCTTTGCCAATTGCGGGCAGGTCTGCCTGTGTTCGGAGCGGGTCTACGTCGAACGGCCGATCTTCGACAAGTTCGTGTCCACGCTGAAGGAAAAGGCCGAAGCCATGAAGCTTGGCCGCCCCGAGGACGAAGACACCCAGATGGGCCCGCTGATCAGCCACGAGCACCGCGATAAGGTGAAGGGTTATTACGACATGGCCAAAGAGCTCGGCGCCAATATCGTCACCGGCGGCGGCATTCCCGAATTCGGCGACGAGCGCGATGCCGGTGCCTATGTCGAGCCGACGATCTTTACCGGCCTGTCCGAGGATTCCCGTATCCAGAAGGAAGAAATCTTCGGTCCGGTATGTCACATCACGCCGTTCGATACCGAGGAAGAGGCCGTTTCGATGGCGAACGACACCGAATACGGCCTAGCGTCGACGGTGTGGACGACGAACTTGGCGCGCGCCCACCGGGTCGCGCAGGGCATGGAAGCGGGCATCAACTGGGTGAATTGCTGGTTCCTGCGGGATCTCCGCACGCCGTTTGGCGGCATGGGACTGTCCGGGTTCGGCCGCGAAGGTGGGCAACACGCTCTCAATTTCTATTCCGAGCAGAAAAACATCTGCATCAAGCTTTAAGAGGCGCACATGGCACCGACCAAAAAAGAAGAAGCAATCAAAACCGCGGCGCGGAAAATCCGCACTGCTTGGAAGAACGGCAAAACCACAAAGCCGATCCGCGACACCCTGCCAAAGGGCGACCTTGAGGCAGCCTACGCGATCCAGCAGACCAATACGGATATCTGGATCAAGGAAGGCCGCCGGGTCATCGGCCGCAAGATCGGCCTGACCGCCAAGGCGGTGCAGAAGCAGCTTGGCGTCGACCAGCCGGATTACGGCATCATCTACGCCGATATGGCCGTGGTCGATGGCGAGGAAATCGATTTCAAGTCCGTCGCCCAGCCGAAGGCCGAAGCCGAAGTGGCCCTCGTGCTCGCAGACGATCTCGACCGCGAGCAGATCACGCTGCTCGACCTGATCGATGCCACGGCCTACGCACTGCCGGCCATCGAAGTTGTCGGCAGCCGGATCGCCAACTGGGATATCAATATCCTCGACACCATCGCGGATAACGCATCTTCGGGCATGATCGTGCTCGGCACCCGTCCCGTCCTGCTCGACGATGTCGATCTCCGGATGTGCGGCATGGTGATGGAAAACAAAGGCGAACAAGTGTCCGTCGGTGCAGGTGTTGCCTGTCTCGGCAACCCGCTGAACGCAGCCGTCTGGCTCGCGCGCAAGATGGTCGATGTCGGCATGCCGCTTCTCGCCGGCGATGTCATCATGACCGGCGCGCTCGGCCCGATGGCGCCGATCGGCCCCGGCGAAGTGATCGAAGCACGTATCTCGGGGCTCGGTAGTGTCCGCGCCGCATTTTCTGACTGATTTCAAGTGAGGTTCTAGATGGCCAGCAAAGCAAAGGTCGCAATCGTCGGCTCCGGGAATATCGGGACCGACCTGATGATCAAAATCATGCGCACATCCGACACGCTCGAAATGGGCGCCATGGTCGGCATCGATCCAGCATCCGACGGGCTTTCGCGGGCCAAGGGTTTTGGTTTCGCAACGACGCATGAGGGCCTCGAAGGCCTGACCAAAATGCCGGAATGGAAAGACATCGTCTGCGTGTTCGATGCGACATCGGCCGGCGCTCACAAGCACAACGCCGCGCTGTGCGAGAAGGACAACAAGATCATTATCGACCTGACACCGGCGGCCATCGGCCCTTACGTCGTGCCGGTCGTGAACATGGACGAACATCTCGATGCCAATAACATCAACATGGTGACGTGCGGCGGCCAGGCGACAATTCCGATGGTCCACGCGGTCGACCGGGTTGCCCATGTCCAGTATGCGGAAATCGTCGCCTCGATATCCTCGAAATCCGCCGGCCCCGGCACCCGCGCCAATATCGACGAGTTCACCGAAACGACGTCGAAGGGCCTCGAAGTGGTCGGCGGCGCCGAACAGGGCAAGGCGATCATCGTTCTGAACCCGGCGGAACCACCGCTGGTGATGCGCGATACGGTCTACACACTGTCCGCCGACACCGATCAGGAAAAGATCGTGGAATCGGTCAACAAGATGGTCGCGGAAGTTCAGAGCTACGTGCCCGGCTACCGGCTGAAGCAGGAAGTTCAGTTCGAACGATTCGGTTCCAACAATCCGTTGCACATTCCCGGCCGCGGCGATTTCGAGGGAATCAAATCGTCGATCTTCCTCGAAGTCGAAGGGGCCGGTCACTATCTGCCGAAATATGCCGGTAACCTGGACATCATGACATCTGCCGCCTTGCGCACGGCGGAACGTGTCATCGAACGCCGCATGGCGACGGCCTGAAGGACCTGATCATGGCAATCGATAAAGAAAAGAAGATCTACGTTCAGGACGTCACGCTGCGCGATGGCATGCACGCCATTCGCCATCAATACGGCCTGGATCACATCAAGGCGATTTGCAAGGCGCTTGACGACGCCAAGGTCGACGCGATCGAAGTTTCCCACGGCGACGGGCTTGCCGGCATGTCGTTCAATTACGGCTTCGCCAAGGAAACCGACCTCGATTATATCGGAGCGGCGGCCAGCGTACTGGAACATTCCAAACTCGCCACCCTGCTGTTGCCCGGCATCGGCACCGTGGAAGATCTGCGCGAAGCCTATGAAGCCGGCGCACGTTCGGTGCGGGTTGCGACCCATTGCACCGAGGCCGACGTCTCCAAGCAGCACATCGAATATGCCCGCAATCTCGGCATGGATGTCGCCGGCTTCTTGATGATGGCGCATATGAACCCGCCCCAACAGCTCGCCGAACAGGCGAAACTGATGGAAGAATACGGCGCGCATTGCGTCTACGTAACCGATTCCGGCGGCGCCCTCCTGATGACCGACGTTGCCGACCGCTTCAAGGCGTTCAACGACGTCCTGAATCCGGAAACCGAAACCGGCATGCACGCGCATCACAATCTGTCCTTCGGCATCTCGAACTCTATCACCGCACTCGAAAACGGCGCCACACGGATCGATGCCTCCCTCGCCGGCATGGGCGCCGGTGCCGGGAACGCGCCGCTGGAAATCTTCATCGCCGTCGCCGATCGGATGGGGCTCAATCACGGCTGCGATCTATTCGGGCTGATGGACGCAGCGGAAGAACTGGTCAGGCCGCTGCAGGACCGCCCGGTTCGGGTCGACCGCGAAACGCTGTCGCTCGGCTATGCAGGCGTCTATTCCAGTTTCCTCCGCCATGCGGAGACGGCATCGGAGACCTATGGCGTCGATACCCGCGACATCCTCATCGAACTTGGCAACCGACGGATGGTCGGCGGCCAAGAAGACATGATCGTCGATGTCGCATTGGACATGATCAAGGAACGCGACGGCGGCACCGCCGGTAAGGGAGATTAAAGATGGTGGATATCGCCAAACTTGCAAAAACAGTCGACGACGCAGCTTTCAAAGCCCGCGCGATCCCGCAATTGTCGGAAAAATCGAAATACTCGCTGGACGAGGCCTATGACATTCAGTCGGCGTCGATCCAGCGGCGGCTCAACCGGGGCGAAAAGCGCAACGGCATGAAAATGGGCTTCACCAGCCGCGCCAAGATGATCCAGATGGGTCTCAATGACATGATCTGGGGCCGTCTGACCGACGGCATGATGGTCGAGGACGGCGATACCATATCGCTCAAGAAATACGTGCACCCGCGGGTCGAGCCGGAAATAGCCTTTCTGCTGAAACGCCCGCTACCCTATCCCTGCACGGCCGCCGAAGCGATCGCGGCTGTCGACGGCGTCGCGCCGGCGATGGAAATCATCGATTCCCGCTACAAGAATTTCAAGTTCTCGCTCGAAGACGTCGTCGCCGATAACGCGTCTTCGTCCAGCTTCGTCGTCGGCCCGTGGCACAAGCCCGATACCGACCTGGAAAACCTCGGCATGGTGATGGAATTCAACGGCCGGCCGGTTCAGATCGGATCGTCCGCCGCCATTCTCGGCCAGCCGGTCCGGTCGCTGGTATCGGCGGCGCGGTTGACGACGGAAGCCGGTGAAGGTCTCGAAGCCGGATGGATCGTCATGGCTGGCGGTGCCACCGCCGCCGAGGCGCTGCGTCCCGGCATTCACGTGCGCAATACGGTCCAGGGTCTGGGTTCGGTCGCGTTCTCCGTTACGGACTGAGCGCCGCCCCCGAAATCTGCTTCAGCGTCCAGATCAGGGCGCCGGGATCGGCTTTCCCGCGCCCCGCGATATCGAGCGCGCTGCCATGGGCCACCGATGAAAACAACACAGGCGTGCCGATGGCAAAGGCCGCCGTGCCGGTAAAGCCCAGCAGTTTCGCGGGGATATGCCCCTGATCGTGATACATCACGACATAGGCGTCGTAACTTTCATCCAGATACATCGTATCGGCACCGAACGGCCCTTCGGCATTTATGCCATCCACCCGCGCAGCTTCGATCGCGGGCGCGACGGTCCCAATCTCCTCGTCACCGAACAATCCGCCCTCCCCCGCATGGGGATTAACGCCCGAGACCGCGATCCGCGGCGCGGCAATACCTATACGTTTCAGCGCCGTATCCGCCGCCTTCAACGTACGAACGATCCGCGGCCCGTTAATGAGATCTAGCGCCGCGCGAATGCCGAGATGCAGGGTTACATGCGCGATCCGCAACCGGTCCGACATCAGCATCATAAAGACGTCGTCCGCATCGGTGCCCGTGCGCCGCGCCACGTAGGAAGGATAGCCATCGAACTCGATCCCGGCGGACTGGATCGACGACTGGGTCTGCGGACAGGCGACCACCGCATCGACCTCGCCCGCGCTCGCCATATCGATTGCCCGGCCCGCATACTCTAGGATCGCGCGCCCGCAGGATGCATCGCTCTCGCCCGGCGTGAGGAAATTCACGTTCATCGCGCCGACATCGACGATGTTATCCGGCGGCGTTTTGCGTAACGTGTGGGCATAGCGCGCCAGAACCTCGCGGTCGCCGACGATGATCGGGTCGCATATTTCGCGAACGCTTCTGTTGAGCACCGCCTTCAGGGCGATTTCCGGGCCAATACCGGCCGGATCGCCAATGGCGATAGCGATCCGCGGTTTTTTCGTCGGGGTTTCGGTCATTTAAATAGGGATGACGATCAGGGTGTCGACGCGGTTTGAATCGCAGACGACCACTCGTTCCCGGAATAGCGGCCGGTCACCGTCGAGCGTGATTTCGTCGATATACTTGCCCGTGCAGAACACGGCCATGTCCCCTTCCTGCATAATGCGCACCACCAGAAAAGATGTCTCGACCTTGTACAACCCGTCGTTCCGGCCGGTAATCCGCGTGCCGGACAGAATATGCCGATAGGTATGCGGTTCGAACACGTTGGCTTCGCGCAGCGCCAGGATACGGTCTTGAAGCATGCCCTTGCTGGAGCAGTCCATGATGCCGACGACACGGCCTTTTTCATGGTTTTCCCGGTTAATCATCCGGTAGCTGCAGTCATCGGTAAAGAAATCCGCCCATTCCTCGAGCCGGTCGTCATCGATGGCGTGCGCGTACTCGGCCAGCAGATCGTCGATCTGTCGGCGCGCGTCGTTCGGCAACTGAATTGAACCATCCATCGTCATATCCCCATGCAGTCGCGGTAGCCCTGCCAGAAGCCCCGGATTGAGACCTCCGTGGCACGTCCTTCGCCGCTGGGCTCGATACCGCGCCCGCCCATGAGGACGACCGAGGATTTTCCGAGATCGCGCTTGGTGCCCCGCTGGATCCATCCGCCGACCACGCCGTCTTCCATCGAAATCACGCCGCCCGGGCCGATCATGTTGGATTGCTTTATGCGGATATCGCGCTGCTCCGCCGTGTCATCCGGCGTGCCGAAGACCCACCACAGCAATTCGCATTCTTCCGGCCCCTTTGGCAGACACAGACGCAATGCCAGGGAATTGCTGATCTGCTGGACGACGAAATTGGGATAGGTCGACTGGATCGCCAACGTGGTGCCGCAGTCGAATTCGCGCCACCCCTTCACCAGCGTCGGGTCGGCAAGCGTGTAGCCATCCATGACCGCCCGCAGTTTTTTGGCATCGTATTCGGCTTCTTCCTTGTCGCTCTCGGCGATCGAATAGCTGATGTGATGCCAGCCGCCGTCGGACATTTTGATCCCGCCCTTCATCGACAAGCGGTTGAGTCGGAACGTTGCCTGGAACATGTGCAGGATGCTCGCGTGATAGGAATCACGCACGTTTTCCATATACAGCTTCCAGTTATTGGGCATGTACTGGCTATACGTCCCAAGCAGGACCATCCCGCGGCCGACGACGCGATCGATGTTTTCTACCATTTCCGGGCCGAGCCATTCGGTCAGCGGTGCCACCTCGTCTGAGAACGTGGCGAAGATCAACCCGGCATAGATTTCGCATTTCAGCCGCTGCATGCCGTTTTTGGACCGCTCGAAATCGTCCGGCATGCCGCCCTGCTTGCCGACGCCTTTGCCAAAGGCCACGCTTTTTAGGTTGCCCTGCAGATCGTAGCGCCAGTTGTGATAGACGCAGGTGAGCTCTTCCGTGTGGCCTTCCTTCGCGATGCAGACCAGGTTCCCGCGATGGGCGCAGCGGTTGACGATGACCTGGATGTCGCCCTCGAGGTCGCGGAGCACGATGACCGGCGTGTCGCCGATATAGGTCGTCTGATAATCACCCGGTTTGGCGATCTCGGTCTCCATACCGACGAAGCTCCAGATGGGGCCGCGAAAGATGCTCCGCTGTTCTTCTTCATACACGTCGGGGTCGGTATAGATCTGATAGGGAATGCTGCTGACCCCGTCATCGGGCCATTTTATGAGATCCTTGATATCGGTCGCCATACTGTCTGCCTCTCCGCAGTGTACCTGTCATTCTATGCCCATCGGACCGCGCGGTCACGATGAGCCGGCGCCTGCCCGATATGTCAAAAATCTTGCATCGCCCACCTATTGGTTCTACCATTAAACCATTATGTCGAACAACAGTAATTTCTCCCCAAAGCGGGCGCGCCGACATGGATGAATTCACGCCGGTTCACACCGCGCGCACCTTCGAAGTGATCGCCGACAGGATTCGCGAACAAATACGCGACGGCAAACTCGGCTCGGGCGACAAGCTCCCCCCCGAACGCACCCTCGCCCAGCAATTCGGCACCAGCCGGAATGCCGTGCGCGAAGCCCTGCGCTCGCTGGAGCATGCCGGACTTATCTCGCTGCACAAAGGCGCGCATGGCGGCGCGTTTATCACCGATGGCGACCCGCGCGCGATATCGCAATCGATCGAAGACCTGATGCATCTCGGCGGGGCAACGCTGGCCGATGTGACCGAAGCCCGCCTATCGATCGAGACCGTCATCGTCGAGCTGGCCGCGAAACATGCCAAAGAGGCGGATTTCGCCCGCCTCGCCGCCAATATGGACGCCGTGGAAGAGCTGACACGGGCGCGGGATATGGCGGCAAAGGCCGATCTGAACATGGAATTCCACGTTCTCCTGGCGGAAGCAACGGGCAACCCCGTTCTTATGCTGCTGATGAAAACGCTGATGGATCTTTTGCGCTCTGTCCACCGGCCGATTACTGCCGAAGACACAGTGGATATCATTAAAACCCGGCGCCGGTTCCTGTCCCTGCTCCGTTCTCGCGATGCCATCGCGGCGGCAGCGGAAATGAAAGATCACCTGACCCGGCTTCACGATCTTTTTTCACAGCCCGAAAGTCCCCAATAGCGGTTGAGGGGCGTACGGTGCTTGAGTAAACTCCGCCGATCATTATCGCGACCCAATTCTCCACCCAACCAACAAAACGGAATGAATTATGAGTGACGTAACGTTTCACGCAGTAGCGACCACCGGCCAGTTTGACGAAGACGAGGCCATGCAGGTTCTCGTCGAGGGTAAGGAAGTGTCAATCATCAATCTCGGCGGCGAGTATTACGCCATGGACGATATCTGCAGCCATGCCTATGCCTCCATGTCG
>Ga0315331_10004622_pt1 | contig 10354 bp, 10 predicted proteins | sample M160m34915metaG_FD_203456 | JGI IMG/M metagenome (GOLD analysis project Ga0315331, IMG submission 203456) | Ammonia-oxidizing marine archaeal communities from Monterey Bay, California, United States - M1 60m 34915 | ecosystem: Environmental > Aquatic > Marine > Intertidal zone | place: USA... | reverse complement strand
TGTGAAGCATCCGTGCTAACTCACGCCCCACGAGCTCAAAATCAGCACCATGGATTGGAGCCGGGAAAAAAATCCCAGCAGCAAATATGACCGCGGTTGCAAGCTTACGAAAAATCAACATGGGGAAAGAACTGTAGGAAGCTTGATCTGGAAAGATAACCCGACTGTGACGCGGGAGAGCGGAGTCAGCGGGTCGGATTATGCAATCTCTTACAGTGACATCTTATTATAATACGGTCAGTGTTTAGAAAATCTTTAACTTATGTTTGAACAACTCCCTTCAGCCTTCCAACACGAGGGCCACCTTTCTCGACGACTTTTTCTGACCTACGCTGCTTCGCTCTCGACAATCCCATTGCTTGGCCAAAACAGTAGCGCCCCAAAAAAAGTCAGTTTTTCATCTAATCCGTTTTCCATGGGGGTTGCCTCGGGCGATCCCGATCACAAAAGCGTCATTCTATGGACCCGCCTTGGACCCAAACCACTCGAGCCCGGTGGTGGAATGCCGGACCATCCTGTTGAAGTTCGCTGGGAAGTCACGACTGACGACTCTTTTAAAAAAATCGTCACTTCCGGCAAAACTACCGCGACTGCTTCGCTCGGATTTTCAGTTCATATCGAGGCTAAGGGCCTCAAGCCCGATCACTGGTACTACTACCGTTTTCAGTCCGGCGATGCCACCAGCGCGACCGGTCGGACACGCACCATGCCAACCCCGGATGCCAACCCCGAAAAACTTCGCTTTGCCGTCACCTCCTGCCAACATTGGGAGCAAGGTCTCTTCACTGCTTACCAGCAAATGAAGCTGGACCAGCCAGACCTTGTCTTTCATCTCGGCGATTACATTTACGAATACGCCGCCGGCAAAGGAGGCAATGTCCGCCGCCACCTTGGCCCCGAAATCGAAACTCTCGAGCAATACCGACTGCGTTACAGCCAATATCGAACCGACCCCGATCTTCAAGCCATGCACGCGAGCTGCCCCTGGTTCCTCACCTGGGATGATCACGAAGTGGACAATAACTACGCTAACGAAATCTCCGAACAACAGGGCATCACCCCTGCTCAACTTCTCCTTCGGCGCGCCAACGCCTATCAAGCTTACTATGAAATGATGCCGCTCCGAGCATCTTCTCTCCCGAAGGGACCAAACATGCAGCTTTACCGAAAAGGCAACTTTGGAAAGCTCGCCGAACTCTTTGTCCTCGACACCCGGCAATACCGAAGTAACCAACCGAATAACGATGGTCGAGGACCGCTCAATGAAGACTCGCTCAACCCCCGCAACACCCTCCTCGGTGAAGAACAGCGAAAGTGGCTTTTTAAATCAATGGAATCCTCAACGTCCACCTGGAATATCCTAGCTCAACAAGTTATGATGGCCTTGGTCGACCGAAATACGAAGGGCGACACAGCCTCCTATTCGATGGATCAATGGCCAGGATACGCCGCCGAACGTCAAAAACTTCTGGAGCACATTCGCGATCACAAAATATCCAACGCCGTTATTCTCACTGGCGACATTCATTCGAACTGGGCCAACGAATTGCGCATTGATGATCTCAAAGCAGATCTGCCCACGGTCGCAACTGAGTTCGTAACGACCTCGCTTTCCAGCGGAGGCAATGGCTCGCCCCAAGCTTACGATCTAAGTGATCGCAATCCCTGTAATAAGTTCCACAATCGCGAACGTGGCTACATTATGTGCGATCTCACCAAAAAGACTTACACCGCCGACTACAAAGTAATCAACGAAGTCAGAAAACCCGGAGGCATCACAAGCTCCCGCGCCAAATTCGTCGTCGAAGCCGGCAAGCCCATCATTCATAAAGCATGAGGAAGCTGAGATAAACTTCGGCCGCCGACCGTAGCTTCGATCCGTCCGATACGCCATAGTTCTTAGCTCAATCGGCCCCGAGGATACCCAGCCATAGATCGCCCAATTTCAGGACGAAAAGCAACACCGCCGCGGCATGCTCAATACTCTCCGCTCATGGAAAAAGAATGATCCTCAAGGCTTCGCGAAGTGGCAAAAGCCCGGAGCACCCAAGTGACCAACCCAAGGAGCTTAAGAAAAGCTAAATTTTTTTGCCGGAAAATTCGCTCATTTTCCCGCAAATGCAGGCTTGACGGTTCCCTGCCTCCCCCCTAATTTCCCGCCCCCGTCGAATCCCGAGGGCTATTTATCATGGAAAAACATATTCGTGGCGTTAATGTCAAAAGTGGAGAAAGTGTTGATCGTGCGCTTAAGCGCTTGAAAACCAAGCTCGACACCGAGGGCATTCTCGAGGAAATGCGTCGTCGTCGTTCCCATGAGAGCACTATCGACCGTGCCATTCGCAAAGCCCGCACTGCTCCAAAGCGCAACAAGGTTCGCTGGAGATTCCAAAGTGAGTCCCAGGTCGCTACAGCTGAGGCTGCTAAAGCTGCACGGAGTGCCGAATAAGATTTTCCCACCCAAAAACCAGCTTCAACCAATTGTCGCCTCGCAGGATTTTTCCTACGAGGCGCTTTCTTAGTTATTCAGAGGAAGCTAATCTATTATAACAAACTGAAAAACACCACTTGCAGAGCAAGTTTGGTGCGTTAAACTCCCATTGCTATGAATGCAACAATTAGACTCGGCATGATGTGTGCCTTCGGAGCAATAGCCCCGGTAGCATTAGCTGCCCCGGCTGATGCTGAAGACGTCGCTGCATCGACCATCGAAGGATACACCGTATCTTTCAGCGGTGGTGGATGAAGCGCTGCTAAAAAGGCCCGTGTGGCCTTGGGAAAAATGAAAGGAGTTGAAAAAGTAATGCTCTCCGGCATGACCGCTTTCGTGACGACTAAGAGTGAGGATGTGAAATTCACTCGCGTAAGCGTAGGAAAAGCCCTGAAAGCTGGTGGCCTCAAACTCGAGCGTGTAAAGCAAAGAGAAATCGCTGCACCGAAGGAAGCCTATGCGATCGCCGTCACTGGTGGCACATGAGCGCAAACCAATGAGAGATTGCGTGCCGATCTCGAAAAGTTGGAAGAAGTAAGTGCTGCTTTCGTTAACGCTGGTTCTATCACCCTTCTTATGGCTACTGCCGATTCTTATGATGAGGGGAAAATTGGTGAGATGACCAAAAAACGGAAATCTGTCATCAAGAAAGCAACCAAGTTAGCGAGTAGTCCCCTCTAGTTCTCGTCACTCGAAAAAATATTTAACTGAAAAGCCCGGGCCGTCTGAGACAGCTCGGGTTTTTCATTATTTAGACATCTATCTAACATTTTTTCATATTTCTCGGTTTCCATCCTACCAACCTCAACTATGATCCCAGCGATATGAGCATCAAAGTTGGCGATCATGCCCCTGATTTCTCCCTCGTCGGACTCGGCGAAGGTGGTCCCGAAGTTGTCACTCTCTCCAAAATGACCGGTGAGCAGAACATCTTAATCCTTTTTGTCCCCATGGCCTTCACCGGTGTCTGCACACAAGAGTTTTGTGACATCTCCGCTGGTCTTGGAGCTTACTCTGATCTGAACTGCAAAGTTCTCGGAATCTCCGGCGACAATCCATTTGCTCAAGCAGCATGGGCTGAAAAGGAAGGCATCAGTCTCCAGCTTCTATCAGACTACGATCATAAAGCTACGGAAGCCTATGGTATCGCCTATGATCAATTTCTACCCGAGAAGAACCTCATCATGGGAGGAGTTCCTAAACGCTCCGCTTTCCTCATCGATAAATCAGGTATCGTCCAATACGCCCAAGTCAACGACAGCCCTGGCGACCTCCCTGATTTCGAAGCGATCAAAACCAGACTCGGCGAGCTTTCCTAATTCACTTTCCAAAACCTTGACCCGCCCTCCCTATCCAGAGCGGCGGGCTTTTTTTACCCCAAAAATTAACTTACCTCGACCAACTCGACTCCAAAGAAATCACGCATCACTTCTCGATAAGTTTTCTTTTTAAAATCGGGAAGCCACCCTGACTCAAATTCACTAGGCCGAATCCACTTTGCCGCGCGAAACTCACGGGGTTCTTGCATTAAATTGACCTCGGTCACCCGTTCATTTAGCTGGCAAAGAAAATACGTTTGCTCCTGCCCCACAAAATCGACCTTGTGGGAAGGCTTATTTTTCTGTGCTTCAGGGGGATAATCATATCGATAACCACCCTTCGAACTCTCGACTTTGTAATCTTTTGGCTCCAGTCCGATCTCTTCTTCCACCTCCCTCACAATTGCTGCTTCAAGCGATTCGCCCTCGTTAACTCCTCCCTGTGGAAATTGCCAAGCACCTGGGTTACGCAATCTTTCACAGACAAGAAGATAACCATCCTTGTTGATCATCAAAGCCGCAACGTTCGATCGATATTTACCCATACCGAGAGAGTAATGAAACGAAGGACAATTTCAATCCGTAGCCATCTTGAAATTCAGACTTTGACGTCTGAATAGGATCAAACAATATTTGTAGACAAATGAAACTTATCCCATTCCTACTCGCCTATCTATTTTCAGCCCTTTTAGTGACCGCTCAAACGACTTCTTCCCCCGGTGGACAACAGAACTCGACTAACCAACAACAAGGGCAGAATGAAGAAGATGAAAAGGATAAGGAGACGCTTGAAGGCGTTAACGACGACGAAAACCGAAAGCGCCGCTGGGAATGCAGCCTTCCCGGGGGCGAATATTCAGTAAATCTTGGCGCAATCACCTCGGTCAGCAAACATTCCTACGTTCTTGACGGCACCCTGCTCGTAACCGAGGCGACCGTAGACACTACTGGCACAGCACTTGCCCGCTTCTACTACATTGAACCTATTACAAAAGACACCACCTTTAATGCTCTCGCCCGAATTCAAAAACGTGCCGAAGAACTTCGCAATCGTGGACAATCCAGAACCGGAACCAAGGCCGATGAAATGGCGCAGAAAAGCTACCCGACGACAACACATGCTCGCACCATCGAGTTTCGCATCATGAACGAAGTCGAACTCAATGCTCTTTACAGATCTCTTTATCAGGCCTGGACTAGTGGAAAAGGACGCACCTTTCGCATCCAATAAAACTAAAAATACTATTACCCAAATTGAAATATTACCACTTGCAGATTCGTCTCATCCACACATCTTATTACAACTTATGAAAAAACTCAATTCCACGCTCTTTGCCGCGGCTCTCATGCTCTCCCCAGCGACTACTTCAGCCCAATCAGACACTGCCGACAACGAAAAGAAAGAGGCTAAAAAGGCCGATCAAGAAGTCGTAGTAGAGGCAAATGATCAGATGCAGTTCAACAAGAAAGCTTTTGAAATCAAAGCTGGCGATACGATCAAACTAACCCTCAAACACGTTGGTAAACTTCCCAAAATAGCAATGGGCCATAATCTCGTCATCCTTCAAAAGGGGACTAACCTAGCGGGTTGGGCAAGCAAAGCCATGACTGCTGCCGCAACTAACTACATTCCAGTCGACGAGGCCTCTAAGAAAGCTGTTATTGCCAAAACTAAGGTTCTTGGCGGCGGCGAGACCGACTCGGTCACTTTCAGCATTAAAGAAGCTGGTGAGTATCAATATCTTTGCAGCTTTCCTGGACACTTCGCTTTGATGCAGGGTAAAATTACTGTTAAGTAATTTGCCAATTAAACGCTATCTTCCAGAACGCGGTGCTCTCCGGAGGCCGCGTTTTTTAGTGTCTTCCCTCAAAAGCCCTCGAAAGCGTCAACTCATCTGCAAACTCTAATCCCCCTCCTGCAGGAAGACCTTGGGCGAGACGAGTCACCCGGCACCCCGTAATTTCGAGCACCTCATACAAATAATTTGCCGTAGCTTCACCTTCAACATCAGAACTAGTTGCCAAAATGACTTCGGTTTCCGGGTTTTCACGAATCCGCCGGACCAGTCCTCCAATACGAAGATCTTCGGGACGTATATCGTCTAGAGGCGAAAGCTTTCCACCTAGGCAATGATAGAGTCCCCGAAAAACTCCCGATCGCTCAATCGGCAAAACGTCAGTAGGTTGCTCCACTACACAAATTATCTGAGTATCTCTTCCATGCTCACTACAAGCGGCACAACCTGATTGTCCGATAAAAAAACCACAAATATCACAAGCCTTCACACTCTCGTGACAATCCTTGAGAGCACTTGAGAGATCCATCGGCGTCGCCTTAGGATTTTGTAAAAGATGCACCGCGATTCGTTCGGCGCTTCTGGGTCCAATGCCAGGCAAACGCTTCAACTCTCCCACCAAAGAGCGGACTTCAGAAGGATACTCAACCTTAGCCATCTGCGCGACTCGAATGTTGTTTAGTCATATGCTCCCCTTCCTTAAGGCGAATCACATTTTGGGCATCCTCTCCCTGCCGACCTTCACAGGGCATTCTATGAGTCTGAGCATAGACCGTAGCGGAGAACCAAGACCATATAACGGCTAAAATCACCCCGAATGGTTTCCAAAAATAACCCCAAACGGCAAAGACCGGAACTAGTGTGAAACTCAAAAGCAATACCGACGCTCCCAGAATCGCTCTTCGCACGCTTCCTGGTGTCCCCAGAATTGCGGCAATCAAACCAAAGGAGGCAACGGCAGTGAGAACAATTCCAATCTTTCCTGGCAGCCCCATCTCGCCTCGAAGTTCCAGACCATTGGTGGTCCAAAGGCCTCTTGCCCATTCATTTAAGCCATCAAATGCGCCCATGACCTCAGTCGCAGTCCCCAAAAAGAGGGATACAAAGCTAAAAGTAATCAACGGAACTGGAAGATGTCCGGTCGGCTTTTCTGTCTCGCGCGTCAAGGTAGGTGCGGAATAGCAGAGAAAAGACGATCATAAAAGGGTTTTGAACCTCTGATTTCAAGCGGTTCGACTGGGACTCAGAAACTCAAAAGGTCTTCCAAGTCACAAAACCTACTTCAAATCATCCTTCTCTTTAAAAAAGCTAAAAGCTCTTACTCCTCGATCACCCGGTAGAATGACCGTCCCTCTGGTGCAGCGATGGCTGGTGAGTTGGTCTCGTCACCAAGCGAAGCAACTCCTGTTTCGATTGTATCGAAAGTCACAAGATCAAATGAGCGTTGAACGGCGTAGGTCCGACCCGGCTTCGAATCAAATGTCAGCATTATCGTTCCAGCCTCTTGATCCAAAATGAGATCTGTAATGACTAAAGCCGCTTCCGGTCCACCCGTAAAAAGAGTGTCACTGTAAACAGTTAGCCCCTTTCTCTCATTGATAGAGCCCGAAACGAAATTGACCCCCGTCAACCATCCATTCGCTCCATCGCCAGCAAAATTTCCACTAGCGACTCCAAACGCGGAACCATTAGTCCCAGTCCAGTCACCGCCTAGAGGTTTAAAGTCAGATGCGACCAAAGCACCATCTAAGTAGATTGCGATAACCGAGTCACCATTTTCGTCAGCAACATCGTATGTAACGACTACTGAAATCTCTCCACCCGCAAGCTGTCTCTCCGTGAGAGTATGGGCTGCCACTGCGAGTTCAAGCCCTCCACTACCAGAGGCCCGATAAACTAGGTTGTTGCCGGCTTCATAAGTCAGCGAAATCCCAACCGTTGCCCCACCAGTTTCGAAGACCACTTCCCGATCCCCATCAATTTTCTCTTCAAAATCCACGAGCATTTTGAAACTCACATCCAATGTATCTGCTACACTAAAAAGAGCATCAAACGAACTACCTGTTCCGAGAGTATTTAAGTTTGCAAATGGTATCCCCACTTCATCAGCAGGTGGTAAACTATTAAAATCATTAGGATCTGAACCAATCCACATCTCGAAAAAATCGTCAAAGCCATCAAAATCAGAATCGACAATCAAAGGATTACTAGACGGATTACCATTCACTTCTTCCCCATCCGTTAAACCATCCCCATCCGTATCCGGATTATTTACATCGGTCGGCTCAGCGAGAGAAATCTCAACCTCATCATCCAAACCATCCGCATCGGAATCGGCCAAAGTTGGATTACTTCCCGCATTTAACTCTTCTAGGTTCGTCAGCCCGTCATTGTCATTATTGTCGGAGGAGCCCTGTGCGAGATCACCAAAGAATCTGGTTTCCCAGAAGTCAGGTAGCCCATCAAAGTCGCTATCACTCTCGGTGATTCTATCGGCAACTTTGAGATAAGCTTCATCTGCTTCTGCTTCTGTTAATGCTCGATCGTAGATTTTAAATAAGCCCACAGAACCCTTGAAGCTTGTGACACCCAGGGGGGCTGTTCCTCCCGTTCCGCCCAGCGCGCCATCGGCACCTCCTCCAAATCCGGACCAAGTAAATAGGCTAGCTCGACCATTCGGAACTCCGATTAGAGCTGTCGCACTTGCCGAAATAGCACCGCCAGCAGATCCTTTGACATACGCGTTAACAGCCTGATTGTCCAAATCAAGAGTAAGAAGAATCTGAACGAAATCAGAAGGATTAATTAATGTAAAAGGAACCTCGAGATCCAGCGTGTTCACTCCACCCGTACTGTGAAGAAATCTCACCATGAATGAATTCATCAAGATCGCGGTCCCATCAGATGGGCCACCGGTTTCGAAAATGACCTGATAGTCATCGTTGAGCTCACCAGGCATCACCCAGATCTCAAAGGTGGTGTCCTGCGTTGGGAAACCAAGCCCCATATCCCCACCGGTATTCGCCGCTAAATTCACGCGATTGATAGCAGCCTTCAAATTATTTGAATCTGACGTCAAATCAGTGATTAAGTCCCCACCTGTGATGTCAAAATTTTTACCGCCCACCGAATCTAAAATAGCTCCGCTAGTCTGTCTAGGAAGCGAAGGATCCCAGAGATGAATAATAGCAGCTTCAAGTGCATCGACCACGACTTCCAACGAGGCATTGACACTGCCAGTTGCATTGGTTGCGGTGAGAGTGAACGTCGTGTTACTAAATGGGAAAGCTGAATCGCTTCCTGTTGTCGGAATTTCGTCATCAAAAAAGGAAAAAGGGGGGAAAATCTTTACTGAATCAGCACCGGACACGTCCCAAGCCAAGGTTGTGGACTCACCTGGAGCAATGAGCAGTTCGCTTGCAGTAAACGAATTTATCTCTGGTAGTTCATCGACCACTACAGTCACTTCACTGGAAACTGAAGCAGCTCCTTTTACCGCAGTTAGCGTATAAGTGGTTGATTCAGTTGGAAAAACTGTTGTTTCAGTCAGAAGAGTCAAATCAACTTCGCCAGGATCAAGAGTGAGCGAATCAAAATTTGAAGCAGACCATCTAAGGGTGCTGGAGGCACCCGCTGAAATCGCAGCAGGAGTCGCAGTCAGATTACTAATCTTGGGACGCTCTGAATCAGATGTAAGCGTGAGAGTCACCGCATCATTATTGCCCGACCCATAATCAACCGCAAAAGTGTAACCTTGCTCATTAGTAAAAGACTCACCTTCCTTAAATTGACCGGACAATGAGGTGTATCGCATCAAGGTCCATGAATCATCGATCTCAAAACTTCCACCTAGGTTTATTTTCAAAGTCGCTGCCGCATCGATTGTCAGGTTGAGCCCATTCGTATTAGAGCGCTCTAGAGAACCCACTTCACTCCCATCGATCACAAACGAAAGGGTCCCCTCCGCACCAATTGAGCTAGGGTCATTAGAATTGAAAAGGTTACACTTTCCGGTTGGCATCATCTCAAAAGTTCCATTGTTCACGTTGAGGAATTTGTAGATCTGCATCACACCAGCTACTGAAACAAAGCCTGTTCCACCCAAGAAATCACCAACGGCAAACTGCATCGTCCCACCCTGAGACCGGTAAGTTGCCCCCTCTTCAACCCTAAGCGTCCCAGTTCCTCCATTGACTCCAACAAAGATCCCGTTCCCCCCACCATGAGCACCACTCAAAGTTCCCCCAGTTACGGTAACACTTCCAGAAATGCCGGGCCCAGACCCGATCTCAATCCGAGAAGGATTATCGACATTAGCATTACCGGTATTCCGGTCAACGACCGCATTGGCATTAATGAAAGCAGTTTGGTTGTCGGGCACGACGGCGCCGGTGTCCCAATTGGCAGGATCGAGCCAATCACCATCAGTGATAAAAGTGCTCGTCTGAGCGGAGAGTATCCCTGTGCCGAAAGAGAGAATAAATAAGGCTTTCTTCATCATTGTTTGCAAGTGAGCTTTCAAAACATACCCAATCTTGACCTACGTCAAGATCCCAAATAGAAACAAGCTCCCCAGCAACTCAGCAGGAGTGAAGGCCTGACCTTTTCCTCACCGAGCAACCGAAACACTCCGACCATCCTCGCGGTATTTTTCTAGGAGCGTTTTCAGCTTCTTTACGATGCTCGGATTTTCGACCGATACGTTCCGAGACTCCGCGGGGTCTTTTTTCAAATCATAAAGCTGAATTTTA
>Ga0315331_10004620_pt1 | contig 10359 bp, 9 predicted proteins | sample M160m34915metaG_FD_203456 | JGI IMG/M metagenome (GOLD analysis project Ga0315331, IMG submission 203456) | Ammonia-oxidizing marine archaeal communities from Monterey Bay, California, United States - M1 60m 34915 | ecosystem: Environmental > Aquatic > Marine > Intertidal zone | place: USA... | reverse complement strand
ATGTTCGCCTAACTGCTGTGCCGGTTCCAGCTGCAGTCTGGCTATTTGGCTCAGGTCTGGCGCTTCTATTCGGTTACAAAGGGCGCAGACGTATTCGTGCCGCAACTTAGACCACTGAATACTTGAGTTAAGCTAAAAAGAGAAATAAAAAATGCCCGCTATATGCGGGCATTTTTTATTTAGGGCATTCAAGTAACTCTGCCCTCCATCGACAGCTGCTCATTAGAAACCTTACATAATGATGTCGACTTTAATTAACAGATTAAGATTCATAAGCAAGTATTCCTCTCTACTGGCTTTATATTAAGAACCCTCGCAGAAAAACCCGGCATAGCGCTCGCCGATGGCACCAACAGAAATGATGCTGCCAACTGCATCATAAGTACAAAAAGATGAGGCAAGTCAGCAACAAAAAAGGGTCGGCTGCATAAACAGCCGACCCTTTCGTGAATACATTTGGGCGAATGGGTGACCAAGCGTCAACCCAGAATAAGGCGGTCTAAAATAGCCATTGTTAGCATCAAACCAAGCTGCACAATCGATGCAGCAAACGTGCGCCAGGCGTTCTTAATACAGGGCTCTCGGACCAGCTTGATGCTTTCCCAGATAAAGTAAGTGCCACCGACAAAGGCACCGAGCATGTAGATCCAACCCATGCCGAAGTAACCCAGTGTGAGCGACAGTAAAACCAATGGCACCGCATGCAATAGGATTACCCAGGTCGATACCTTGTCACTCACGAGTACCGGCAACATCGGTATATTAGCAGCCGCATAGTCTGCTTTGCAGGCATAGGCTAGTGCCCAGAAGTGCGGAGGTGTCCAGAGGAACAGCACAACGGCAAAAATAATCGGTGCCGGACTGGCTGATGCACCGACAGATGCCGCCCCCACCATCACAGCGAAGCTACCTGCAAGGCCACCAATAACAACATTCCACCAGGTACGACGTTTCAACCACACCGTGTATACCACGCCATAGCAGAACGAACCTAAGAACAGCCAGAAAGCAGCCTCAACATTGGTGGTAACGGCAACGGCCAGAATGGCGAACAGAGACAACAGCACAATAGCCATTTGCCAGTAGCTGTCGGCTTTAAAACGGCCCGTAGCAAAAGTGCGGCTGCTGGTGCGCTTCATCTTTGCATCGATGTCACGCTCATACAGCTGATTAAATGCGCCGGCACAGGAAGAACATAGCAATACTGCCAAACCCATGATGGTCATTTGCCAGACTGTTAGATCGATACTGGGGCTTGCCACTGCGCCAACCATAGCGCAAAGCATAATAAGGAAGCCAAGTCGCACCTTGGCCGTTTGATAAACCAGCTTGATTGTTTCAGTCATAATTCTATGAAATTGTCGTCGGATCAAGATCGATGTTGATCGATATAAAATAAGTTGCCGCACGATATGCGGCTTATCGCACTCGGTGGCGTCAGCTAAAGACCATGCTGACGCGTTTCTGAGGCTGAGGATTATAGCCGAAAATTCGCAGACGCGGGGCATGCTTTGCCGAGCTTATAGCCAGTTCGCAACTGCAGGAAGAATGCAGCAAGCTTGCGCAAAAATCCGTCACGATTGGGTGCTCCTAAAAGCACAAAGGCACTCTGCATGCTGCTCCAGCGACTCTCTGAACCCTAATAAACATAAGGCTTCAAGCCATATAAGCTGGGGTTATAGCGGGATAACAACAACTACGTTCACAGATCACTGCGCGGTCTATAAATTATGCAATCGCTAATAGATTATAGATGACCGCTAAGAACAGCACCGGAGTGACGCCATGCGCGACGCAGCAGCAACAATTGAGGCCAGTAACACCCCCTCAGACCCAAGCGGTTTGGTGTTCGGCTGCAAGACGGGAGGTCTCGCTTTTAACGAAGATCAAACTCGTCAGGCTGCACTCGACCACTGCAATCAGGTGTTCGGTTCTTTGTCTGCAGAAAAGCGCGTTGAGTGGTCTTTGCAGCACCTGCCCGATCAGCATGTTTTAAGCTCAAGCTTCGGCGCACAGGCAGCGGTATCACTGCATCTGGTCACACAACAAAAACCAGATATTCCAGTGCTGTTCGTTGATACCGGTTACCTCTTCCCGGAAACCTATCGTTTTATCGAAGAACTCAGCGAACGCCTGAAGCTAAACCTAAAAACCTACAGCAACCCAATGACACCTGCGCGTCAAGAAGCGGTCCATGGCCAACGCTGGAATCAGGGCGTTGATGGCATCGGCGCGTATAACCGAGATAACAAAGTACTGCCCATGGAGCGCGGACTGCGCAAGCTCAATACCGGCACTTGGTTTGCTGGTCTGCGTCGTTCGCAATCGAACTCACGTTCTGATGTGCAGTTTCTCGATTGGCACGGTGACCGCTGGAAAGTACATCCTATTGCTGACTGGTCTGATCGTGATGTTTACAACTACTTAAAGAAGCATGATCTTCCCTATCACCCATTGTGGGAAAAGGGCTACGTGTCAATTGGTGATGTACACACCACCAAATCGTTGCATGATGTCGAGAGCATTGAAGAAACCCGTTTTTTCGGCCTGACGCGTGAATGTGGTTTGCATAAAATCGATTTATCAGAGCTATAAGGCCTGAAAAGCACGCACAAAAAAGCCTGAACCAACAACGGTTCAGGCTTTTTTGTGTTTTTAATGACTGCTTGTTTAAGCCGCAGAACCAAACTCTTCATTACAGCCGCCGCGCACCGGCAACACGATAGGCGCCAACAAAGCATCCACCTCTGCCTGAGTTTCAAGATCGCCAATCTTACGGGTAATGTCCACTGATAGATGCGGAGCCAACAACTCAGCAAACTCGAGCATGTAACCGCGTAAAACCGTATCCCGCCGAAAACCGATCCAGGTTGTACTTTGCGGGAACAAGCCATGCGCGTCGAGCGCTACCAGGTCCTCCTTGTCGCTGCACTCCCAAGCCATTGCGGCAACCACACCAACGCCCATACCCATGCGCACATAGGTCTTAATAATATCGGCATCACGTGCCGTAAACACCACATCGGGATCCAAACTTTTTTCATTGAAAGCCTTCTTAAAAGATGACTCACCGGTAAGACTAAACACATAGGTCACCAGCGGAAATGCTGACAGATCTTTTAAAGTGAGTTTGTCCTTCTTTGCGGCTAGCGAATGCGCCTTCGGCACGACCACTATCCGTTCCCAGTGGTAACACGGCAGTAGAACCAGATCGGGAAACAAATCATAAGCCCCGGTCGCAATAGCAAAATCCACACTATTGGATGCCACCAGTTCGGCAATCTGCTCGGACGTACCTTGATGCAATTCAAGGTTTACTTTTGGATAACGGGCGCGGAATGCCTGCACCACTTCGGGCAGCACATAGCGAGCCTGTGTGTGCGTAGTCGCAATCGACAAAGTCCCTTCCTGCTCAGAAGACAGATCACTGGCAAGACTGCGAATATTTTCAGTCTCGCGCATGATACGGCGGGCTCGCGCAATAACTTCGTGACCGGCTGGAGTAATGGCAGCAAGGCTCTTCCCTTTGCGGGTAAATAACTGAATACCAAGTTCTTGCTCCAGCAGCTTCAATTGCTTGCTGATGCCAGGTTGACTGGTGTGCAAGCGCTCAGCTGCCGCAGTAATATTTAAATTACTGTCCGCAATTCCGAGTAAGTAACGAAGCTGTTGAAGTGTCATAGCACCTGTTAACCTGATTTCATGCCCTATTGGAGGGTCTTCGGACCCCGTTATCATGTCCGGTTATATGTCATGGCCTATGCTGAAAACCGAGCAAAACAGGCAAAGTATCGGTCTATATAACCATTAGTTACATCAAACTGTCAAACCAAGGTCCCTTATTAAGGTGAGCTTATAGCACTGAGCAATAAGCCTCTGCAATAATATTATTATTCAGATACTTGCGCAGGCATTAAGGTATGCGCCCTGACCCAATTAACCGGAGGCCTTGACGCCTCCGCCGCACCCCGGAACTGCGTTGGACTACTTTCCTCTATTTGCCGAGCTCCATCAAAAACCCTGTCTCGTCGTCGGGGGTGGTGTTGTGGCGCGTCGGAAAATAGACCTACTGCTCCGCGCCGGGGCCAGAGTCACGGTCAATGCACCAGAACTCGACAATGAACTGGCCGTATTGGTCGAGCGCAAACAATTGACCTGGGTGGCCGATACCTTCAAGCCCGACTTAATCGATGCAGCTCTGCTGGTGATTGCCGCCACCAACGATGTCGCGGTCAATGCTGAAGTAGCACACCTGTGTAAAACTCGACTCAAACTGTGCAACGTTGTCGACGACCGCAATGCCTCCGGCTTTATCATGCCGGCCATTGTCGATCGATCGCCCATTCAAGTTGCTATTTCCAGCGGAGGCAAAAGTCCGGTGCTCGCCACGCGTATTCGTCAGCAGCTCGAAGTGAGCTTGTCCAAACAATTGGGCCAACTCGCAAACTGGGCTGACGAGTGGCGCGATGATGTGCGCGGTCGTTTTGATACCAGCAATAACGTGCGTCATTTCTGGCGTGACCTATTCGCGAGCCCCACGGCAAATAAAGTACTCACCAATGATATCGCCGGTGCCAATCGCGATATGAACAACGCGTTAGCCAACTCCTCCGATGTTGCTGAAGGGGAAGCCTATATTGTCGGTGCCGGCTGCGGCGATCCTGACCTGCTCACGCTGCGCGGAGCCCAACTGCTGCAGCAGGCTGATGTAGTTTTGTACGATCGCCTGGTTGCTCCGGCAATTTTAGACATTGGTCGGCGCGATGCTGAGAAGATTTCAGTCGGCAAAGAAGCCGGTGCTGCAATAAGCAGTCAGGATGAGATCAATGCACTGCTGGTAAACAAAGTAGGCGCAGGCTTGCGTGTCTGTCGTCTGAAAGGTGGTGATCCATTTATCTTTGGGCGCGGCAGTGAAGAAATCCAGGCACTGGCACAGGCCGGTTTACGCTGGCAGGTAGTGCCCGGCATTACTGCGGCTAGTGGTGCCAGCAGTTACGCTGGCATTCCGCTTACTCATCGCGGCTTGGCCCGTTCCGTCGTGTTTGTTACCGCGCGCGACCGGCATGATCAGCCACCGCCAAATTGGACGGCTCTGGCGGCGGGCGAACAAACCATTGTGCTGTATATGGGTGTAGCAAAAGCGGCAGAAATCGAAGCAGGCTTAACCAATGCAGGCAAAGCCGCAACCACGCCCATTGCTATAGTTCAGAATGGCACAACCCGCGCACAAAGAACTGTCCGTGGCGAACTGGGCCAACTGGCTGAGCTTATTGCGCAACAGGCGATTACCGCGCCTGCCGTCATTATCGTCGGTGAAGTCACACAACTTGCCGATGAGCTGAGCTGGTTTACCGGCAATACTCAAACCGAAGCCCGCTGGTCTAGCGCCGGATTCAATGCCGACAATAACCAGTAACATTTACCTATAAGCACTAAGATATAAAGCACGATGACACACGCAATGCATATTGATGATCTAATGGTTTTACACCAACTAAAAGCCAGCAATGGCTTGGCCAACTGGCTGATCGACTGCCCGAGCCCGGATGCGCCCGGCTTTTTTCTCGATACCTGCATGCGGCAACTTGCTATTCCGGCAACACTAAATTTAGCTGATAGCATTAATGGCTACGCTGCGGGTAATGCACTGGAGCTCTTTCGCGGCAAAGATGCTTACCAATTTCTGCTTGAAGTTTGCACCGGACTGCACAGCGCAATTCCTGCAGAAACCAACGTGCTCGGGCAGATAAAAAGCGCCTGGTCAGAGTGCACTAAACACCTGCGCCGCGAAGATATTAGGCACCTGCAGCCCGTCATCCAAAGCCTGCTGAATGACAGCAAAGCTATTCGCCATGAGCATTTGCAGGGTTTGGGCGGCAATTCCTATGGTTCGCTCGCGCGTAAGCTACTGCAGCCTGACCCACGCGGACGAATTCTGTTTGTCGGCTCGGGCGAACTGACTCAGTCGATGCTGCCATTTTTTCGCAACCTGAATATTGGTCTGTGGAATTACCGGCTCCCGGTCGATGCACCGGTATGGACTGACCATGTCTTTGAACCTGACCAAAGCGCAGAGGCTGCGGACTGGGCAACTGTGGTCATTCTGACCACACCACCCGACACCACCAACGATCATCGCTGGACCCGCTTACTCGCCGAGTATCCTATGGAGGCCATACTGCATCTCGGAGTGCGGCGCGAACTGCCAGGCATATGGGCCGCCACAAGCAAGCTGCTAACGCTGGACCATGTGTTTGATCTGCGTCGCTCACAAACCAATATTCGTAACCTGCAGTTACAGCGCGCACAGGCTGCCTGTGCCGATCAGGCCGAGTATCGGGCAAAAACCTCGTTTAATAACCAGCGGGGCACCCAAGAAAAAGCGACTTCACAAGCAAGTGCAAAAGTCTCAGCCTGATGTCGGACCCTCTCGAAAACACTGCGCGTCAACGCATACTAAAACTTGGTAGCCGCCAGTCACCTTTGGCGGTCGCACAAAGTCGACTAATTAAAGCAGCACTTGAAGCAGATCACCCGACGGTGGCCGTTGAAATTATCGAATTTGTAACCCGTGGGGACAAAGATCAGCAGACGCCACTCACAGATGTTAAAGACCCAAATTTTTTCAATGCCGAACTCGATACTGCTCTGCTTAATGGCGATATCGATTTTTGCGTGCATTCATTAAAAGATTTGTCACTGGTTCGACCAGAAGGCATTTCTATTGCAGCCATCCCGGAACGCGAAAACCCACGCGATGCAGTACTGTTTCGAGCAGATGTTGTCGAAAAAATTCGTCGCGGCGAACCACTTAAAATTGGCACGTCTTCAGCTCGGCGTGGCGCAGGCATTCAACGTTTTTTGCCCATGGCATTGCCACACGACAGCAACACAGCAATTATTGAACCGCAGGCCATTCGCGGCCCCGTGGACCAACGATTGCTGCGCTTACAAGATAACGCCGAAGATGCACTCGATGGCGTAGTGCTCGCCATGGCTGGCCTCAACCGGCTGTTTAATGATGTCGACGGACGCGCCATTATCGAACCATTGCTCAAAAATCTGCGCTGGATGGTGTTGCCGATCAGCGAATTCCCCTGCGCACCGGGTCAGGCCGCACTCGCTATAGAGTGCCGGCATGATGACGCTGAAACCCGATTATTACTCGGCAGCCTACTCGATGAAGAAACCGCCAAAATCGTTATGACCGAAAGAGCGTTGCTGGCGGATCTTAGTGAAGAACAGCGGGCTCGTTACAGCGCGACAGCTATTCCGCACCCGCTACTTAATGTGCTGCTGTGGATTAACCCCGGCGACCAAGGTGGTGCCTATGCCGACACCGAGCTTCATTGGCTCGCTCCGGTTCCTCCTGGCAAGTGCAAAGCCTTTGATGAGTCGCTTCCGGAAGGTTTCCGTCAACGCCGGACGCTGCCGGTGCCCGCAGATCTGAGCAACAAACCTGCTGTATTTATTGCGCACCATCGTGCGCTGCCCGAGTCCGGGCAGCCCAAGCTGCCCAAGCGTATCTGGACCAGCGGTATCATGAGCTGGCAAAAGCTTGCGGCGCGAGGCATCTGGATTGAAGGCTGTGCCGAAAACCTGAGTTTTGAGTCGATAAAACCAGAACTCGCCACCGCGGTACTGCAACTGCCACCGCTCAAAAAGTGGATCGCCCTCACTCATGCTGATGCGGAGAGCAGCTGGGAGGACTCGGGCATAGGTCATGTGGTTTCCACTTACCGTATTGAGACCGCCGAACTGCGTCCAATAGCGCTGGAAGATACGCTCAGAGCCTGCAGTCATTTTTACTGGAACAGTTTTAACGAGTATCTGGCTATGGAAGCTATGGTTCCTGACCATGCTCACCATGCCTGCGGTGCGGGCAAAACCCTGCGTCAATTGCAGGAGTATGGTGTCTGGACGGTGGATGTGTTTCCATCGCGCAAACACTGGCAAAAGTGGATTAACTCATGAGCATTACCAGCGGCGCAGCATTGTCACAACGACGTCTGAGACAAAACAGTCACATCCGCGAACTTACGCGCGAAGTGCGGGTGTCAGCCGAGCAATTTGTACAGCCCCTATTTGTCATCGAAGGTCTCACCGAGAAACAATCTGTGCCCGGGCTGAATGGTGTGTACCGTGAGACGATCGCATCGCTGATTACTCAGATGGAAGCCGATCTGGCAGCTGGCATTAGTAAATTTCTACTGTTTGGCGTGCCCAAAGCCAAAGCCTTGCATAACTTTGATTTTAGCTTTTTAAGCACACAAGTCCGCGCACTTAAACAGCACTTCGGGCACAGCATCTGGTTAGCGGTAGACGTCTGCCTGTGCTCATCTACCGAACACGCTCACTGTGGTGTCATAAATGACGATGGCGATCATGTCCTCAATGGCGATACAGTCGCCGCGCTGAGCGATGCCGCAGTAAGTTACGCAGCAGCCGGAGCCGATTGTGTGGCGCCCAGCGACATGATGGATGGACGCGTTGCCGCCATCCGCCATGCACTTGATTCCGCCGGCCTCGAACGTACCGTTATTATGAGCTACTCGGCAAAATTCCATTCCGGCTTTTACGGCCCATTCCGCTTGGCTGCAGATTCGTCACCAGCGCCGGATAACCAGCTCACCGACCGTTCCAGCTATCAGATCGATCCGGCACGACCGAATGATGCTTTATTAAGTTCTGCGCGTGATGCAGATGAAGGCGCTGATATTCTCATGGTGAAACCTGGCCTGCCTTACCTCGATGTGCTGGCTGATTTATCGGCCGAAATTCCATTACCGTGGGCTGTGTATCACACCAGCGGTGAATGCGCTGCACTTGAGTTGCTTGCCCGAGAACAACTTGCCGACCGCACACAAAGCAATCTTGAAACCTGGATGGCATTTGTCCGTGCGGGCGCCAGTATCATTATTTCTTATAACGCCCGGTTCGCGCCGGAGTGGCTCAGCAGCAAAACTTAAAAGCCCCGATACCATGACCCAATCTGCCGATTTTTTCGCCCGATCCCGCAAGGTCACACCCGGCGGCGTGCACTCGCCGGTGCGCTCACTGCACTCGGTTTATGCCCATCCTATTTTTATCGATTCGGCATTCGGCTCACAATTGATTGATGTCGATGGTGTGAGTTACACCGACTACTGCATGGCATTTGGCCCACTGATCCATGGCCACTCCGACCCCACCGTGTATCGGGCAGCATCCGAAGCACTGAAAACCGGCTGGAGTTATGGTGCTGCGGAAACTGCATCACTGCAGCTGGCAGAACTCATCACCGGCGCCATTCCATGGGTAGACAGTATTCGCTTTGTCAGCTCCGGCACCGAGGCCGTGATGTCGGCACTGAGGCTTGCACGTGCCGCCACCCGTCGCGAAAAAATATTAAAATTTTCCGGCTGCTATCATGGTCACAGCGATGCCATGCTCATCGATTCAGGGTCTGGATTGGCCGCAACTGCGACAGCAGGCAGCGCCGGCATCACTCCGGGAGTAATACAGGACACGCTGGTATCTCCGCTCGATAACCTCGAGGCTCTGCGAGACGCATTTTCTCAATCGGGCAATGAGATCGCTGCAGCAATTATTGAACCACTGCCGGCTAACTACGGCTTATTGCCGCAGACCGACGAGTTTCTTCAGGAACTTCGTCAACTCTGCTCGCAGTATGGCTGCCTGCTAATTTTTGACGAGGTGATCACCGGCTTTCGCTTTGGATTTCGTGGCTATGCGGAAGTTAGTGGCGTGACTCCCGACCTTGTTACCTACGGAAAAATCATTGGCGGAGGGTTTCCGGTAGGTGCATTCGGCGGTCGTCGCGAACTCATGGAACTTATCGCTCCGCAAGGGCCCGTGTATCAGGCCGGCACCATGAGTGCCAATCCGCTGGCCATGAAGGCCGGGCGTGCGGCACTCGAATTGCTAATTGGCCTACCGATATATGAAGAACTTGAGAAGCTCGGGCAACTGCTCAGTAACGCGATGGTCGACTGTGCCAATGTATATATGCAACAGCGGGGCTCTTTGTTCTGGTTGTGCGCCACTGAGAGCGCTGCACTTAGCGAAAAAAAATCACTGCCAATACGCTCCATTAACCAGCTCCCCGATACAACAGCTTATGGAAAGCTATTTCGTCACTGCTTAGAGGATGGCATCTATCTGCCGCCCAGCGCATTTGAAGTTGGGTTTTTATCGGCGGCACACACCGAAAGCGACATCATCGAACTTGTCGACTCACTAAAACGATTTCAGTTGAACAACGATTAACATGAAATAACGAATTGACAAAATATGCTTATTATTGATCTTCTCTGATTTTTTACTGATCTTTTTTCTTAACTTACAAATGGAAACTAT
>Ga0315331_10004618_pt1 | contig 10362 bp, 9 predicted proteins | sample M160m34915metaG_FD_203456 | JGI IMG/M metagenome (GOLD analysis project Ga0315331, IMG submission 203456) | Ammonia-oxidizing marine archaeal communities from Monterey Bay, California, United States - M1 60m 34915 | ecosystem: Environmental > Aquatic > Marine > Intertidal zone | place: USA... | reverse complement strand
TGAGATCAGAACGGGGTCGAAACCAGCAACAGGACCAGCTGGAGTGGCATCACCACTAAAACCAGCAGGATTAGATCCAGCAGAGTTAGTGGGTGCTTCCATCAGGTTGATACCCTGACTGAATGCTTGCTCCTCACGGAGGAATTTTTCTTGGTTCTCGAGCAGGACTGCGGTTACGCTTCTACGATGTGAATCCTTGATTGGATCAAGACCTTCATAATCGAGAAGTGGACTCCACTTTTCCTGCAGATGTTCGGATTGGAACATTTGCTTTACCTAATAGTTTTACAGTTTTGTTTGAATTAATGTTAAATTCACTTTTTGAATGCACCCAACGTTTTGAGGTAGGCATCCATAGATCCTGTAGAAGGATCTTGGGTTGTGTCCACACCTTCAGAAATTGTTTGTGGGGATTCTGTTTTTGCTGTAGTAGTTCTAGAGAAGTATGACTCCTTTAGAGTCTCCAGCTTTTCACGATATTCTTCTTCACTTTCAAACTCAACACTTTCGGCAAGTGAAGCGAGCTTCTCTTTCTGAGTTGATGCAAGACCCTCTGAAACGGAATCTAGGATTCCATCAGCAACCGACTCTGCGAGACGACCGTTAAGGGAGATGTTCTTCTCAATCTGCTCGTTGAGTTTTGTCTCCATATCATCTAGTTTTTCTACCATGCTCTCAAGCACATCATATTTATCTTCAGGAATAGTTACATAATGTTCTTCAAAAAGACCCTTCATTCCTGCAAGGAATGATTCAGTCATTTCTGTCTGTAGACCATGCTCAATAGCGAGTTGATTTTCAGACATCCATTCTTGAGCAACATACTCAAGATAGGAATCAACGCGTTCTTGGAGTTGTCCCTTGAGAGCTTGGGCCTCCTCAGCAAGTTTTTCTGCGTATTGTGTTTCCAGGGATTCCTGGATTTCCTTAACCTTAGAATTAAGGGCGGCTTCAAAAATAGTTTTGGCTTTTTCTCTAAATTCTTCGGAGAGTTCTTCACCACCAAGAAGGGCATTAACATCTTCTTCGATATCATACTCTTCAGCTTGCTCAACTTCTGCAACTACCTCTTCGGTTTTGACTTGGTCCTCTTCAAGAACCTCCTCTTCTGTTGCAATTTCTTCTTTAGCAAGTTTCTTCATTGGGTCAGCTGCTTTTGCACCTTTGTTTACTACATCCTTAACAGTAGCAATCTTAGGCTCTTTAAGTTTTGCAGAATCGTTATCTGGTGCATAATTCTCAGGGGTAGGACCACCGAGATCTTCATAGGAAGCCGACAGGCCTTCGCCTGGACTGGAAAGCTTTGGCATACCTTCAGCAGGTTTTGCGTTGGCATTCACAGCAGTCTTAGATTGCTCCATTTCTTGTAAGTCTCCACGGGACATTTGAACTTTCTCCGAATTAACCTTAATTAATCTATATTTATTTATAATTTGTTAGTTTTATCATAAAGTGTTCAAAAAGTTGTTAAACAGGTTAAGTTTCTGTTCATCCAACTGTTTTTGAGTAACTAACGTATTAATTTGCTTATATGTTTTGGTAGCTTGTTGTTCTCTGAGAATACCACCATCCCATACCCAATTTTTACCTTCCATAATACCTTCAACAAAAGCATCAGGTGCAGAAGGATCGGCAACAATATCAGCTGCTGTTGACAACATGAAGTCGTCACCAACAATATTTACACCTTCTCTTGTTTGTTTGAGTGAACCAATGCCTCTAGAAGAAACACCAAGTTTCACACCTTCACTGATAAGTGACTCTGCAATTTTACCCATAGGGGTAGAAAGAATCTTTGCCTTACCAATAAAATTCGTTCCGTTCTCCTTAAGAGAAACAATTTTATGTGATACTCTATCAAGGTTGACAGTAGGACCTTCTGGATGTCCTAATTCTCCAAGAGCACGACCAGAATTTACATGGTTTTCTGAATATCTCTGGACTTCCCTTCTCAGGCACTCCATGGGATACATACGACCATTTCTATTTTTAATGTCTCCTTGAAGGAAAACACCTTCAATGTACATATGCTTTTTACCGTTACGTTCTTCAACGATAAAATCTACTGATTCGATTTCTTCTCTGATGAGTTTCATTTGTTTTCTCAGGATACTTGTACTTGTTGAATAAAGACCTTACCGGTTCCACTTTCTGTTTTAACCGCAACTTTAAATGACTCTCTAAGTTGAGCCCAGTTGTTCTCATTATAAACGTCTGTAACAGCACTAGAGTTGTGGTTAACTACAACTCTTGCAGTAGCATATCCACTCTGAAGTGTATAATTATAAACCGCACTTATAATTTTGTGTTCAAAATTGAAATTGGAAACCCCATCAACAGTAAGTGAAACTGCATCACCAACAACAAAAGGTGAATCCATTCCTTCTGGTAAATTTAGAGTCGTTTTAACTCCAGTTGTAATACCAACAACTCTTTGAGATGTTACAGGACCGAGAGAAAGATTAGTATCATCAAGAGTTGGAACATAAAAATTATCAACTGTTGCTGTTGGATTAGTACCAATTGCAACATGAACACCAGCAGATTCTGCAACAATTCTTAAGGTGTCAGATTGTTTAGCAAAAACACCTGTTTGTGTTGAAGATGTGCTAGTGGCAAATGTTGTATTTACCCCTACTGGTCTAGTTGCAGCCATTATCTTTAATTACAATTGTTATATAGTAGTTATTTATTCTTCTTATACTTCTAACTCATGAGTTATCAGGTTCAACCTCTACATTAGAATCAAAATTATTTTCTGTTTCATTTGAGGAATCAAGATTTACATCACCATCAAAAATTGATGCTGCTACGTTTGGTCTAATTGTTTCAATATTCTCTGCACTTTTTGCAAAAAGAATATCCTTAATTTGATCACTAATTTGAGAAGAACTTCCGTCCGTCACCAAAAGGTCCATAAGATCATCCATAGTTTAAACATATTATTACGTTGTTATTTAGATTACTCCCTGACCACTCAGATCTGGATCCTTAGGAATTGGAGGTGCCTGAATTGGATTGGCCGGTTCTGTAGGTTGACCAGGAACTGGCATTCCACCACCACCTTCCATGGCCATAGGATCTACCATTGCATTAGGGTCAGGAATGATACCGTTCTCGATTTCCTTTTCAATAAGAGTATCTTGTTCAATAATCTCACCGTCAGTCTGTTGGAGAATATTTCTTCTTACATAATCCTGTGAATAGAACCTACCAATATAAGGTTCAACAGTCTGAAGAAGATTCATTCTTTCAGTCAGAAGTTCTGCTTCCTTTAATTCTGCAAAGTGGTTGTCATACAAGTAATCATATTGAATATGATCATTCATGTATCCCCAATCTTCAGGAGTGATAATGTTCTTTAGAATCAATTGAGTCTTCAACATATCACTAAACATTGCGGAGAATCTCTTTCTCATTCTTCCAACAAACTTAGAGAACTTGACTTCATCTCTAAGAATTTCTGAAGAACGTCCCAGTGACATACCAGATCCTTCACCTTCAATTCTAGTTTCAGGAACGTTTAAAGCTCTGTAGAGTTTTCTCTGGAAATAATTAATATCAGTAATTTCACCAAGGTTCTGGCCACCAGGTAGTGTAGTAATTTCAGTACCACGACCACCTTCACGTCTAGGAAGCCAAAAATCTTCCATCATAGACATAAACTTTTTGTCGTCCTTGATCTCACCAGTATCCGCATTATACACCAATTTGTTACGATAACGCATCATAACATCACGAAGATATTGTTCTGCCTTCATCTTAGGAAGATTTCCAACATCAATGTAAAAGATTCTTCTTTCAGGTGCTCTGGAAAGACGATAAATGACAAGTGAATCCTCAATCATCATCAATTGATTGAGAGGTTTAATTGATTTATGTAGCCAAGAAAGAGTTGATCCCTTATTTCTATCTACCAATCCAGAAGTACAGTAGGTAACAGAATCTTTGGTCATCTTGACACCTTTTACTCCACCGCCTCCTCCACCATAAGAGGTAGCCTGAGTTCCACTACCAGATCCCATTTGACCTGGTGTATAGATGAAATATTCTTCAATTTCAGGAAAATCGTATCCAGTTCCTTCACTACTTGTAAGTTGATTTTGGGCAGATTGAAGACTATCCTTACCTTTTTTCTTCAACTGTCTGACATATTTCATCTTGGAAGAATCAATATATCTCAGTTCCTTGATACCATCCTGAGGTTTTTTTGTATCAATTACTTTATTGTAATAGAGTCTTCCGTCAATATACCAGTTACGGAAAATCTCATGAGCCTTCTTGTCAAAATCAAGTAACTCAAGAATATACTTAAACTCCTCTCTAATTTTCTTTTTGATACCATCACTAGCATTCAGATTAGAGAGTTCAATCTGAACAGGACTATCATTGGTATCAGAAACTATTGCTTCATTTACAATATCTTCGATCGCACTATCACACTCAGGATAGAGTGCCATACTTCTATATCTACGAATAAGATCATTTTCGGTCTTATATGTTCCTTCAATATCTACATAGGAACCAAAAAACCCTGAACTGACATAGTGTTCAGAACCATCATCGGTAGATGGTGGAACTGGAGATACTACACCAGGCAGAGTTTTTTCATTATCTTCAATTGAGAAACCAAATAATCTCGCCATTATTATTATTGACTAGAAACTTCTGTTCTAGTATTTATCAACGAATTGTTTCCTCAGAAACAGAACCAACGTTGGATTCTAGAGAATCACCAATGGTGAAGTATTGAACTTGGAAGGTTACAGTGAATTCTTCAATCGCATTAGTTGAATCATAACTCAATGCAATTGCACTGACATCATTTGGCCAGATGTCATAGAACTTATAAGTTCTAAGAACAGAACTCTCACCACCACTATTTGCAGTGGAGAACTTCTCTAAACCTCTACCAAGTTGTTGAACATATGCATCAGTCATATAAGAAGATGGGTTGGTAACACCAGTGTTATCATCCAACTTACTAAGGACATTAGACCATTTTTCAAATGCACTTCTAAGTCTAAAATCTTCATCATTAATAATTGTGACCGTCCAATCAGCGAAGGTCTTATCACCAGCAACTTTCAAGTTTCTACCCCTAAAAGGAACTGTAATAGGTGCAACTGTTGAAGCAGGAAGGTTAGCGGCTTTACACATGAACTTGAAAGTTCCGTTCTCACCGTTGTCTCCCGAATTCCAAGCATCAGAAATCGATGATGGGAATGAGGGAATAGAGACTTCAAATAGATTGGGGCGGGCTGCACCACCCGCCAATTTTGATTTAAATTGAGAAATGGTTTTTACATCAGCCATTTTCTTAATACTCCTTTGTTAAATGGTTATTATTTTTAATGATCAGCCACGACCAGCAACTTCAGAGAACTGGATTCCAGTTCTTGTAGCGATGAATGTGAGGGTAACAAAATTAATTGATTTAGTTGGTTTCAGGTAGATGTCTGCCCTAAACTCATTATTATCAATTACATCAGGAGTATTGTTGGTATCATCGCAAACAATCAAGAAGTCGTAGACTCCTCTCTTAGCCTGAATATCTCTCAGGTAAGGTTCGACGATATTAACAAAATTCGACCTTGTGTTAGTATCATTAAGTTCAAAGAGTTGAGAATTTGCAGCTCCTTCAAGAGCCTGTTCAACTGTGAGGAACAATCTTCTTACGTTAATTCTGTCGAATGCAGAAGCGTAACCAAGACCAGTCTTATCACCGTAGAGGATAATTCCACTACCCTTTTGATTGATAATAGAGTTAATTCTTGCAGGATAAAGTTGATCTCTCTGTGCCTTAGTTGGATTATATGCCAACTTGATAGCATTGTTCAAGGTTCCTCTTTGTTGTCCTGCGGGTGAGAACCAAGGATAAGCAACAAGATTTGTACGGGTCATCAGACCAGCAATGTCTCCATTACATGGAATGTATCTAAACTCGTTATTAAATCTATCATAAGTGTACTTATAACCACTATCAAAGATTGCATATGATGAAGAAGTTAGTGGAGAATAGAATTTCAAAAGATTTGATGTTGCGGTTGTTGTATTTGCAACATTAACAATATTTGCTCTATGTGGAGAAACTGTCGCCACACAATCTTTTCTCGATTCTGCAATAGAAATGACCTTATTAGCCTTGGCTTGAGATTGTGCCTCATCACCTAGACCAGGACCCATAATGATGTAATCTACTTCGATTTCATCTTTATTTGAAAAGAGGTCATATGCAGTGTTCAGATCACCAAGAGTGGCTTGCATTGAAGCATCCTCAGTGTAATCAACACCATTAGTTAATTTATATGTTACATTACCTATTGAACTATAAGTAATTCCCTGTGCATTTTGTCCCCATAAACCTTTTGCATTTGTATTTGCAATAAAATCTTTCGAGAAACCACTTGCAAGTGGTTCAGTTTTCCATTCACTGTCTGCTTCTTGTGAAGGGTTCTTACCAGCGTAAATATATGCTGAATTGTCAGCAACATAACTCTTGTAATAAGATTTGGTAGGTGAATCACCATCAGCAGTTGCATCTAAAGCCTTAGAAAGACTCAAGAACTTCTCAAGAATATTTCCTTGAATACCTGTTACATTACCAGTGTCATCAACAACTACAACGTGTATACCATCATTCTTACCGCTTCTTTGTGAAACATAATTTCCTGTTACAGGTCTTGGTGCGATTGACTTCCAGTATACTGTGGAATTGGTCAATCCAAGAGTCTGTTCATCATACCAGTCAATCGCACTAGTACTTGGTGCTGAACCAGTGTTGATACCAGCATTAGTGACAAAGTTGATTTCACCACTCGCTTTAAAAGAAGCTGCATCATTACTTTGTTGATATGTGATTGGAGTCTCAGTACTACCACTTACTCTGGAAGTAATCTTAACATCAATTGTACTAGAACCAGAAGCATCTGTACCAACACCAGTAATGATACCTTTTAGGTAACCACTGAAAGTAGTAGTAACACCAGCGCCAGGGATGATAACATCGGTCAGAGCTGCGGTAACACCATAACCAATGATTGCCCCAGCGGCTACAGGATTAGTTGTGGTGATTCCGATTGTTTGGTCAGCAGCATCATCGACGACACAAACCTTTAAATTGTTGGCCCATGTACCAGGGTTCTTTGCTGCATAACTAAAGTCTGTTGAACTAGTAAAGTTAGCTTGATAATCGTCGTAATTATCGATTCTATTATCAGCACTCATTGTAGCTGAAACAGAACTAACACCAGCATTAGCGTTTGCTAAGTCAGTACCAGCAACTCTTGCAACTTTTAATACACCACCATATGACAGATACGATGATGCGGTCATCCAATACTCATACTGTCTGTCAGTAGAAAGAGGTTTACCGAATGTGTTGATTAATTCCTGTTCTGTTGTGATGTCTATTGCTTCATTTACAGGTCCAATTTCAAAGGGACCAGCAATTGCACCGATATTATCAAGAACGTTATCAGCTCTTCCTACGGTTAAGTCAACTTCTCTGACAATTAAGCCTGGAGATAATTGAGGAGTCGCCATTTTTTTCTCCGTGATCTCAGTTTATCTAAAAATATTTATGAATTTGGGGGTTTTCAGTGGGGAACTATGACGTGAACAATCTACCAATCTGGATATATGTCCTTTATTCTTGGAACTGGCCAATATGGTAAGTCTGGTTTATCTTTCTTTAGTTTTCTAAATTCACTCATTCTTTTCTTAGTACACTCTTTACAGTCATAAGAATATGATGATGCAACTGGTCCTCTATCCTTTCTGGTTCTGTAGAAACCTTCTATCAAATTCTTTGTTTCACCACAGATTCTACACTTCCTATCATTCAGAAGTAAGTGACCAAGTTTAATCTGACCATCTAAATCCATCAATAATTCCATAGTTCCCAGCCACCACCAGTAGTTCCATACTCGTCATATTGATCACTCTTTGTATACCATCTATCGCCATCACCATCTACAAAACTTTCATCAGTAAAACCATCATCTAAGAATCCAAATGGTGCCATATCTTGTTCAATCTGATTCTTCTGATCTTCATATAATCTCTTTCTAACATCCTGATCAGTAAGTTCTTTGAAATAATCCTGTGCAACCATCCATGCATAGATAACCAGACACATTGCAAGATCATCATTACAACCTTCTTCCGCTTCAAAGGAATTATTTTTTTGAATGAATGTGGTCAACTCAGAGATAATCTCATAATCCCAGAGGATAAGTTTATCTTCCTCAATCATTGTCTTGAGATTAAGTGACCCAACCTTTTTCACAGTCTTGGACATCTTAACACCCAATTGTGTCTTCTTACCAGAGAAACCCTGTCCAACAATTTGACCTGCTCTACCCCTCATAGAACACATTAGTAGGTTTTGATACTCTAGATCATATTGGAGAATACTGGCCACCTGGTCCCCAACGTCGTTGACCTCACAGAGGATAAAGGCTTCATTGTAATTCTTTGCCACCTCATAGATAACACTTGGGAACAACATCGGTTTGATTTCATTGTCCCTATATTTTCCAACCAATCTGTGTGGAAATGTTGTGATGTCCACAATTATAAAGGCAGAATAGTCTCCACCAACTCCTCTGGCAACGTCAACAGTAATAATATAATCATGTTCCTCTTTAACTGGTTCAAAGATATCTAGTCCAGCATTTCTTTTAATTGGATTTTCATAGACTAAGGTCTTAAGTTTAGATGGTGCAATTAGTGTATCAACAGAACCAAGGAACTCACACTCAAACTCAACTTTAAACTGTTGTTCTGATGTATTTTTAATAGTCTGTTCTTTCCACAGTTCATCTCTACCAGGAACTTCTGACCAATGAACATCAGTTGGTGTATAATCATTATATTTTCTTTCCGCATCATGCCACATACGGTAGAAGTGATTCATACCGTGTGGTGTAGAAACGATAATTACTTTCGTTGATTTACCAGAAGTAATAGTAGGATAAACAGATGCAAAGAAGGAGTCAGCGATGTGATTAGGGACGAAGGCGAATTCATCGAGGAAGAGGATATTGAACGACATGCCTCTGACAGCACTCGCAGATGTAGAAGCTGCCAATATCTTACTGCCATTCTCTAACTCCAGACTTCCTTTGTTCCATGATAGAATACCTTGTTGCATCCATTTAGGTAAGTTCTCATAAGCAATTTGTAACCTTCCGAGAAGTTCTCTTGCAGTAGATGCCTTATTAGCAAGAATACCAATATTGGTACTATCATTAAAAATAGCGTAATGCAACAAAAAAGAGATCACGGTAGTAGACTTACCAGTCTGCCGCGGCATCTTACAAATATTAAATCTCTTTTCGTGAAAATTCTTTACCAGGTTTTCCTGGAAGTCATACATCTTAAATGGTTGAAGACCATGGTCCAGAGTAACAATCTGAACATAGTTCTTTGCAAAATATACAGGGTCTTCTTTACACTTAATATATTCTTCAATATTCTCCTGAGTAAACTCAATAGAAGTATTTGCCTTCTTTAAGTTCGGGTTGCCTAAGTATATGTCAGCATTATTCATAACAATATCTATAAATTATTCGTCAGTTGTCATAGATCATTTTCTTCAACATGAAGAAGAAGATCACCAGGTTGTTGTGGAGCAAGGTCATATCTCTGAACCATACATCCAGGATATATCTTATTCAGAACATCAGTTACTTGCTCTTTAGAAGGTCTACCAACTGTAGGGAAGAAAACTTTGATATTCATATACTTTCCCTTCCAAACAAAACTAATCAAGTAAATATTTCCAGTCTTAGCCTGAATTCTTACAGCTTCCTCAATATTACTATCATTTTTATTCTTTGATGTACCAACTAACTTATTACCTACAGTAGCACCGGCGGCGCCACCTACAGCACCACCAACTACTTTACCAATAGTACTCCCGACTGCCTCACCTGCCTTTCCACCAACAAAGGGTATGTGTCTTGTAGGGTCTGCTGCCTTACCGACCACACCCCCAATCACTTTACCCGCAGTTTCACCAGTCTTGGCACCTACTGCATATCCAGCACCCGATCCAACTGCCTTTCTAACTTTATCCCCTTTCTTTGCAGTCACTGCTCCAGTAGTTCCTGCTATAGCTGTTCCTAAAAATTCTCTAATAGTCTTTTTATCAAACTTTTTACCAATGGCTCCACCAATCTTAGAACCAGCAATACCACCAACGATATCACCTACGGGCAAAGGACCATCAAGAATTCCACCGGCAAGACCACCGGTAACTCCACCTACAACAGCACCAATCTTTTCACCCTTACCTGCTTCTGCTGAACCTTTTGCAGCGTCTGCTTTCATCTTTTGACCCTTGGCAACTGCTGC
>Ga0315331_10004611_pt1 | contig 10369 bp, 8 predicted proteins | sample M160m34915metaG_FD_203456 | JGI IMG/M metagenome (GOLD analysis project Ga0315331, IMG submission 203456) | Ammonia-oxidizing marine archaeal communities from Monterey Bay, California, United States - M1 60m 34915 | ecosystem: Environmental > Aquatic > Marine > Intertidal zone | place: USA... | reverse complement strand
GCGGCGGAGCGGTTGCCGCGGCATTCGCGCAGCGCCTGGGTGATGCGATAGGCCTCGGCCAGGTCGAGCCAGGCCTTCAGCGTCTGGGGTCCGTCGTCCGAGGAGCCTCGGGCGGCCGAGTCCTTGACGAAGCGGGTGAACTCTTCGAGGTGGTCGGGTGGGGTGGTCCCGATGCCGTTCACGTCCATGGCCATGGTGGGGGTTCTCCGTGGGTCTGCGAGGACGGGGGGTGACTGGTCGCGCTCCGAGGCGGTCCCGCAGTACCTCTTCGGACGGCATGGGAAATTGCAAAGAGCGGGCCAATCGCAGCAGTCGGGCAGCCGAGCCCGAGCGCGACCGCCGGGGCCCTCTCGTCCCAACGAGTGGCGTTTCACGCCGCCCACCTGCGGCGGTCTGCGCACAACTCGCGCTGCTGCCCCATGGGTTGCCCTAATTGCAGGCAGGACTGCCCCGAAGCTGTGCAGTTTTCAGCGCGCTTTTGGCGGGTGGGGTTGTGGTACCGTGCCGTTTCGGCACACCTCCCGCGGGCCGAAGCGTCTGTCGGAAGGCGCGAATCGACGCGGACCGAGACGGAGCCCACACGCCATGAAGAAGATCGAAGCGATCATCAAGCCCTTCAAGCTCGACGACGTGAAGGAGGCGCTCGGCGCCATCGGTGTCGAAGGTCTGACCGTGACCGAGGTCAAGGGCTTCGGTCGCCAGAAGGGTCATACGGAACTCTACCGAGGTGCGGAATACGTCGTGGACTTCCTTCCCAAGATCAAGCTCGAGGTCGTGGTCGAAGCGGACAAGGCGAACGCCGTAATCGAGGCGATCGTGGGCGCGGCCAACACGGGCAAGATCGGCGATGGCAAGATCTTCGTGCTGCCGCTCGAAGAAGCGGTCCGTATCCGCACGGGCGAACGTGGCGGGGCCGCGGTCTAGGGTGAAGTCGACGACAGAGGGGCTTCGTCGCCGCGTGTCCGCGCTGGCGGGTCTGGGCGCGCTGCTCGGACTCGTGACGGCGGCTCCCGCGATCGGAGAGGAGTCGCGCGCTCTGCTCTGGGGCGACACCCATCTCCACACGGCCTACTCCTTCGACGCCTTCTTGAACGGCAACCGCAGCGCTGTGCCGGATACGGCCTATCGCTGGGCAAAGGGCCTGCCGGTCGTACACCCCTACCATCGCGCGCGCGTGCAGCTGGCGACGCCACTCGATTTTCTCGTGGTAGCGGATCACGCGGAATATCTCGGCGTACTCCGCAAGCTCTATTACGGCGTTGATCATGACCCCGGCGCCGGCGCAGACTTTGCGCAGCAGCTGCGCGCAGGCATCGACTCGGGCCAGGGCGCCGCGCTCTTCGCCGGGGTATTGCCCGCCGCCGAGGTAGCGCCCGGGGAGACCCGCGACCCCGTGACGGAAACGGGTCAGCCCAATCAGCTTCCGGTCGCCGGCGAGGGCGAACTCCTGCGCCGCGACGCCTGGAGCGAGACGACCGCCGCGGCCGACCGTCATAACGAACCCGGGCGTTTCACGGCGATGATCGGCTGGGAGTGGAGCTCGCTGCCCAACGGCGCGAACCTCCACCGTGTCGTGATGACCTCCGCCGACGGTGCGACTGCGCGCCGCTTCATGCCCTACGGCTCGCGCGACTCGTCCTACCCCGAAGACCTCTGGGCCTGGCTCGAGGCGACGACCGACGCGACCGGCGCCGAGTTCGTCGCGATTCCGCACAACCCGAACATCTCGAAGGGCTACATGTTTGGCGCGACCGCGCTCGACGGGACGCCCTATACGGCCGAGAGCGCCCGGACCCGCGCGCGTTGGGAGCCCGTCGCCGAGGTCACCCAATACAAGGGGGACTCGGAGACCCATCCTGCTCTCTCGCCCGACGACCCCTTCGCCGATTTCGAGACCTATGAGTCCTATATCCAGACGAACTACCAGTCCTATGTGCCGAGCGTCGGTGATTACGCCCGCTCCGCCCTACGGCGCGGCCTCGAGATCGAGGCCGAGGTGGGCGCCAACCCGTACAAGTTCGGCATGATCGGCGCGACCGACTCCCATTCGGGCATGGCGGCCGCCGAGGAGGACAACTTCTGGGGCAAGATGGCCGCCGACTCGACGCCTGAGACCAAACACCTCTTCGGTGTGGGCCGGGACGTCAGCGGTTGGAATATCGGCGCACAGGGGTTGGCGGGGGTCTGGGCGGAAGAGAATACGCGCGAGGCGATCTTTGCCGCCTTCCGCCGCCGCGAGGTCTACGCGACGACGGGGCCGCGGATCCAGCTGCGCTTCTTCGGCGGCTGGACCTTTCGCGAGGGAGACGCGGAGTCGGCAGACCTCGTCGCGCGGGGTTATGCGAAGGGCGTGACGATGGGTGGGGACCTGAGCGGGCCGCCGCCCGAGCCGCGCGGGTTTGCCCGGCTACTGGGTCTCGAGGGCGCCCCGGCGCCGCGTTTTCTGATTCATGCGTCCAAGGATCCGAAGAGCGCGAACCTGGACCGGGTCCAGATCGTGAAGGGCTGGCTCGGTGCAGACGGACGAAGCCACGAGCAGGTGTATGACGTTGCGTGGTCCGGCGACCGAGTACCGGATGCGCAAGGACACGTGCCCCCCGTCGGCAACACGGTCGACCTCGAGACGGGCGCCTACACGAACGCGATCGGCGCGCAGGAACTCGTCGGCGTCTGGCGTGACCCCGACTTCGCCGCGGGCCAGCGCGCTTTCTACTACCTGCGTGTGCTGGAGATCCCGACCCCGCGACATTCCCTGCTCGATGCGATTGCGCTCCAGGCACCGCCTTCGGACGCGCAGCCCCCGACGTTGCAGGAACGCGCCTACTCGTCGCCGATCTGGTACACGCCCTGAAGCGGAGTGGAGATGTGCGCGTGTGTTGAAGTCGCCGCTCGTTCAGTTCCTGTGCGCAGGCCTGCTCCTCTTCGTGCTCGCGAATGGGTTCGGCGGCGAGACGGAAGCCGGTGATGCGCCCGGCGCAGGATCCTTGGATCGCCGGATTCGGGTCGATCGCGACGCCCTGCTCGCTTTCGTCCAAGAACGGACGGGGGAGGCGGACGCGGCCGAGGTCGCCCGCCGTTTTGACGGCTTCGTCCCGCGTGTGCGCCAGGACTGGGTGGACCGTTTCGTGCGCGAAGAGGCACTCGTGCGTGAGGCCCGCTCCCTGGGCCTCGATCGTGAGGACCCGCTGATTCGGAGGCGGTTGGTCGAAAAGATGGAGTTTCTCGCGACGGGGCGAACGTCGACCACGGTCCCCCCGAGCGACGAGGCGCTGAAGGCGGCGTACGAAGCCCGCGGCGAGGCCTATCGCACGCCCCCCCTCTTGAGCTTCGCCCATGTCTTCGTGCGTGCGCCGGGTGCGGATCGCCAAGACGAGCCCTCGTCGGAGCGCGTCCGCGCGGAGGCGTTGCTCGCCACCTTGGCCTCGGAGGGGGTGAGCTTCGCCGAGCTCGGTGCGCACGGCGATCGCTTCTTGTATCAGCGTCGTTATGTGGAGCGGAGTCTGGACGAGGTCGAGAGTCATTTCGGTGCCGCCTTCGCAGAGGCGATGGGGGCCCGCGCGCCCGCAGCGGAGTCCTGGCAGGGCCCGATCGCGTCGAGCCACGGCTGGCACCTGGTGCTCCTCACCCGGCGGGTGGAGAGCCGGCTCCCGACTCTCGCGGAACTCACGCCGACGCTCGCTCGAGAGCTCGTCCAGGAGCGGACCGATGCGGCACGGGGGGACGCGATCGACGCGACCGTCGCGGGCTACGCGATCGATGTCGCGCCCGACCTGATCCGGGCGCGCTGATCCGAGGTGAGCGGGGCGAAGCCGCCTACACGCCCTTCATGAACGCCGGCCGGTTGAAGAGGTAGCTCTTCTCCTCGACCCGCTTGCGCATGCGCCAGCCGGCGTCGGTGCGGATATATTCGTCGACGTACCAGAGGCCGCAGAAGAAGATGTGTCCGTCGTCTTCGCCTTCTTTGGGCTCGAGCTCTTGGGGGTTGAAGCACATCACGCGCCCGGTGGCGGTGTCGCCATCGAGTTTGATCTGGATGTTCGCGTTCAGGTGCTGGTGGGCGGGGAAGATCTTCATCGCGTCGTGGAGGAAGGCAATCGTCGTCTCGAGATCGCCCTCGCTCCCGCCGAAGGCCGAGTAGTCGATATGGGCGTCCGGCGTGAACACGTCCTCGCGGAGCTTGTCGAAATCCTTGGCGTCGATGATCTCGGAGTAGCGCCAGACCAGGTCCTGGATCTCGAGGCGATCGGAAATTTCTTGCAGAGTGAGCATCAGTCCAACCCCAATACTTGTTCGATTCGGTAGAGCCCGGGCGCGCGACCTGCGAGCCAGGCGGCCGCCCGCACGGCGCCGACGGCAAAATGGCCGCGCGTCGCTGCGCGGTGGGTCAGCTCGACGCGTTCGCCGCGGCCGATGAAGTAGATCGTGTGTTCGCCCGGGTTGTCGCCGCCACGCAGGGTCTGGATCCCAATTGCGCCCGCCGGTCGCGCGCCCGTCTCGCCGGCGCGCTCGAGGACCAGATGCTGGTCGAGGGGCTTGTCCTGGCCCTCGGCGACCGCCTCTGCGAGGAAGAGCGCGGTCCCGCTCGGGGCGTCGCGCTTCTGGCCGTGATGGAGCTCGAAGAGCTCGGCGTCGTAGCCGTCGCCGAGCAGGCGGGCCGCCTCGCGCGCGAGGTGGCCGAGTACGTTGACCGAGACCGAAAAATTCGGCGCGTGTAGGACGGGGATGCGCTCGGCCAGGCGCGCGATCTCGGCGCGCCCCGCCTCGTCGAAACCCGTCGTCCCGGTCACGTAGGCGACCCCGGCATCCGCTGCGGCATGCAGATTCGCCAGCGTCGCCGTGGGGATCGAGAAGTCGATCGCGACCCCACAGCCCTCGAGCGCGCGCTTCGGGTCATCCTGCAGGAGGAGCTTCGGGTCATTGCCTAGCGCCTGACCGATCCGCTCGTGTCCCGGTCGCTCGAGCGCTCCGGCGAAGCGCAGGCTGGGCTCGCCCTCGAGCGCCGCGCGCACTTCGAGGCCCATTCGGCCTTCCGCACCGACGACCATCACACCGATTTGGCTCATCGTAGGATCTCCAGATCCTTCAGCACGACCTTCAGACGCTCCTGGTTCGGTGCCGTCAGCTGGGTGAGGGGGAGTCGGATCTCCTCGCCGCAGAGTCCCAGTGCGGCGCAAGCGGCCTTGACCGGGATCGGGTTCGTCTCACAGAAGAGCACGTCGAAGAGTGGCAGGAGCGCGTGATGTTGCTGGCGGGCGGCTGCATAGTCGCCGCGGGCTGCCAGCCGGACGAGTTCGGCGACCCGTTCGGGAGCCACATTCGATGAGGTCGAAATCACGCCCTGGCCTCCCACGGCCATCAGCGGCAGGATCAGCGCGTCGTCCCCCGAGAGCACGCTGAAGTCGCTCGGGCAGGCGGCCAACACGTGGGAGATCTGGTCGAGGTCGCCGCTGGCCTCCTTGACGCCCACGATGTTCTCGATTCGGGCCAGCCGACCGATCGTCTCGGGCGCGATATTGGACGCCGTGCGCCCCGGGATGTTGTAGATCACGAGGGGGAGCCCGGTCTGGAGCGCGACCGCCCGATAGTGCTGATAGATGCCCTCCTGGGTGGGCTTGTTGTAATAGGGCGAGAGTAGGAGGGCGCCGGTGGCGCCGGCCTCCCCCGCATGCCGTGTCAGCTCGATCGCCTCCTGGGTGGAGTTCGAGCCCGTACCCGCGATGACGGGGACGCGGCCGCCCGCCGCCTCGATCGTGACCTCGACGACGCGTCGATGCTCGTCGTGGGAGAGCGTGGCGGACTCGCCGGTCGAGCCGCAGGGGACGAGCCCGTCGACCCCGGCCTGAATCTGTCGCTCGACCAGATCGCGGAGCGCTTGCTCGTCGAGCCGACCGTCTCGGAAGGGGGTGATCAGCGCGGTGAGCGTGCCTGTGAACATCTTAGGCATCGCCTTCGTCGGCCAGGGCCAGGGGCCACTCGCCGGTATAGACCGTCGCAGCCGGCCCCGTCATCCAGACGGACGAGCCTTTATCCGCCCACGCGATCTGGAGCGACCCGCCCCGGAGCTCGATCGTGACCTCACGGTCGACCTCTCCGCGCAGCATGGCCGTGACGGCGACGGCGCACGCGCCCGACCCACACGCGAGGGTCTCCCCCGTGCCGCGCTCCCAGGTACGCTGGCGGATGCGGCCGCGCGCGTGGATTTCGATGAACTCGACGTTCACGCGGTTGGGAAAGGCGACATGATGCTCGAGGGCGGGGCCGACGCGCTCGAGCGGGACGGCGTCCACGTCGGCGACCTGAATCACGCAGTGCGGGTTGCCCATCGAAACGGATGATGCCTGCAGCGGCTCGGGGGCCTCCGGCCAGTCGATGTCCTCGGGCAGGGCGATCGGCACGTCGAGCACGGGCCCCGCGCCGGTCGCCAGGGTCGTGGGGATCTTCTGTGGGATCAGTACGGGCAGGCCCATGTCGACCTTGACCCGGCCGGGCCCCGCCCATTGCGGCCGCACGACGCCCGAGAGGGTCTCGACGCCGATCTCGTCGGCCTCGGTGTGGCCGCTGTCGCGTAGGTATTTGTAGAAGGCGCGAATCCCATTCGCGCACATCTCGACCTGCGAGCCGTCGGCGTTATAGATATCCATGCAGAAATCCGCGCTCTCCGAAGGACGCACCACGAGCATCTGGTCGAAGCCGACGCCGAAGTGGCGATCGGCGATGTCGCGGGCGAGCTGCGAGAGGTCGCGGGGGAGCGTCTGGCGCAGCCCGTCGAAGAGGACGAAGTCGTTCCCGGCGCCATGCATTTTGGTGAAGGAAAGCGAGCGGCTCATCTCTGGCTTCTTTCGGCCGGCCTCTCGGCAGGCCGGTAGGGGCGCGTTCGAGGGAAATTAGGGCGGGGTTCCGCGGGGGCGGATAACTCCCCCGGGTGCTCGGGGGAGCACCCGGTCAGTTCGGGTTTGCAGGTTCCGCTGGGGCGAGCATCTGTGCCGCCGTCGGCACCGGCCGTTTCGGGCTGCCGTAACGCCCGCAGCCCCAGAGTGTACCGACGATCGCGGCGATTGTGACCACGGCGACGAGGCGCTTCGCCCTGCGGCTCTGCAGCCCCGACCTCACGTCGCCACCTCGGCGGCGGCTTCGCAGCGTTCGATCTCGGTGCGCTCGTCGGCCAGCTCCTCCTCGACCTCGCCGAGGGCGGCCTCGACTCGCGCCCGGGCGGTGCCGCCGGCCAGGCTGCGGCTCTCGAGCGAGCGCTCGAGGTCGAGCAAAGCGTCGGCGCCGTCGTCGAAGGCTTCATGAAAGGACTGCATGTCGCCCTTCGAGAGCGAGCGCAGGTCGATCCCTTCGCGGGTGACGTGGCCGACGATCCGACCCACGACTTCGTGGGCGTCCCGGAAGGGCACGCCCGCGCGCACCAGGATCTCGGCCAGGTCCGTCGCGAGCAGCATCGGGTCCGACGCGGCCTCGGCCATCCGCTCGCGGCGCACCTCGAGGGTCGCGAGCGCGCCCGCCATGACCTCGAGTGAGTCGCGTAGGGTGTCGGCCGTGTCGAAGAGCGGCTCCTTGTCTTCCTGGAGGTCCCGGTTGTAGGTGAGCGGGAGGCCTTTCAAGACGGTGAGCAGCGTGACCAGGTTGCCGATCACGCGGCCGGACTTGCCGCGCACGATCTCGGGCACGTCGGGGTTCTTCTTCTGGGGCATCAGGCTCGAGCCGGTCGAGTAGGCGTCGGCCAGCTCGATGAAGCCGAACTCGCTGGTCGACCAGAGCACGAGCTCCTCGGCCAATCGCGAGAGGTGGACCATCGCGATCGCCGCGTCGGCCATGAACTCGAGTGCGAGGTCGCGGGAGGCCACCGTGTCCATGCTGTTGCGGGTGGGCGCCTCGAAGCCGAGCTCGGCCGCCGTCTCTTCGCGCAGCAGGGGCAGCGTCGAGCCCGCCATCGCCCCCGCCCCCAGCGGGCAGCGCACGATCCGCGCGCGTGCGTCCCGGAAGCGCGCGGCGTCACGACCGAGGGCCTCGACGTGGGCCAGCCAGTGGTGGGCAAGCCGCACGGGCTGCGCGCGCTGCAGATGCGTATAGCCCGGCAGGACCGTGTCGACGTGTTCGCGGGCACGCTCGAGCAACACGCCCCGCAGCGCCAGCAGCCCGCGCTGCGTGGCGAGGGAGATATCGCGCAGATAGAGGGCGAGATCCGTGGCGACCTGGTCGTTCCGGGAGCGTCCCGTGTGGAGCTTGCCGGCCACGGGGCCCAGGTGGCTGCGCAGCCGGGCCTCGATGTTCATGTGGATGTCTTCGAGCCCAGGGTCGAAGGGGAAGAGCCCCGCCTCGATCTCGGCTTCGACCTGGTCGAGCCCGCCGAGCAGGGCCTCGGCGTCGGCCTCCGAGATCAGGCCGGCGCGGCCCAGCATGCGCGCCTGGGCCTTCGAGCCGCGAAGGTCGTGGCGGGCGAGCGCACGGTCGAAGTGGATCGAGGCCGAGAAGCGTTCGACCGTCGGATCGGTCGCTTGATCGAAGCGACCGCCCCAGGGTTTGTTCGTGCCCCCGCTTTGTCCAGATTTCGACGCCATGGCGCCCTACTCTCGCGGTTCGCGCGCGACTGCACAAGGTGGTGCAGCTCGGTGTCGGTATCCTCCCGTGGGGCCAGGGGCATCGCGTACGGGCTGCCCGCTTCGAGGGGATCGACACCAGCATCATGGCCGCTGCCAGAAAACGCAAGCAGGGCACGAAGCGCGGGCAGAAGTCCACGCGAGCCCGACCCGATGAACGAGCGGCCCGGCCGCCGGCGTCTCTCGCCGCCCGGCGGGCCGGACTGCTGGTTGTGGCGCTCTCCTTCGGTCTGGGGGTGTGGGCCGCGGGCTGGCTGATCGACCTGGACCGGGTCGTGGTGTCGCGCTTCGAGGGCCGGCCCTTTGCGCTGCCTTCGCGGGTCTATGCCGCGCCCACCGTGATCTACCCCGGGGTCGATTGGCAGAAGCTCGACCTGGCCGGTTGGCTCTCGCGCATGGGCTACCGCGAACAGCCCGAGGCCGGCCCGCTGGCGGTGGGGCGCTATCGCTGGCTCCCGGGCCGTCTGCGTGTCCATCTGCGCGGCTTCGACCACCCGGAGCTGCCAGAGCCCCATCGCAAGGTCGAGCTGAGGCTCGAGTCGGGGCGGGTGCGCGAGATGCGCGATGAGCGGGGGCGGCCGCTTGACGTCGTGGCGCTGGAGCCTGAGCCCATCTCTTCCTTCTACGGCACGGACCGCGAGCAGCGGGATCTGGTGGTACTCGAAGAGGTGCCGCCGGAGCTGGTCGCGGCGATCTACTCCGTCGAGGATCGCCGCTTCGAGGCCCATCACGGGGTCGACTTCGTCCGGATCGCCGGGGCGATGTTGGCCAACCTGCGGGCGGGGAGTATCCGACAGGGAGGGAGTACGCTGACCCAGCAGCTGGTCAAAAACTTCTTCCTGACGCCGGAGCGGACACTTCGGCGCAAGGCCACCGAAGCCATGATGGCGCTCTTGGTCGAGGCTCGTTACGACAAGTCGCGGATCCTCGAAGCCTATTTGAACGAGATCTACATGGGGCGCCGGGGGCCCACGTCGATCCACGGCGTGGGTGAGGCGTCGCGCTTCTTCTACGGCAAGCGGGTCGCCGATCTCTCGCTGGACGAGTCGGCGATGCTGGCCGCCGTGATCGCGAGTCCGAATGCGCTGAGCCCGCATCGTCATCCGGAGCGCGCCAAGCGACGTCGGGACCTGGTGATCGGATTGATGGAGGCCCAGGGGCATGTCTCGGCCGAGGCGGCCGAACGGGCGCAGCAGCGTCCCGTCAGGCCCGCCGCGATCGCGCTCGAGTCCAGTCAGGACCGCTATTTTCTGGACGAGTTGGCTCGGCAGCTTCCGGAGGTCTACGACCCCGATCTGCTGGAGGTCGAGGGTCTACGGATCTACTCCACGCTGGATCCAGCGATCCAGCGGGCCGCCGTGCGGAGCCTGAGCGAGGGCCTGGACCGTCTCGAGGCGCGTGTGGGATCGGCTGCGTCTCGGGGCGAGGGTGCGGCAGCGGCCGTCCTGCAAGGCTGTCTGCTGGCGATGCGCCCCCAGACCGGGGAAATCCTCGCGATGGTGGGGGGGCGGGATTACGGGAAATCGCAGTGGAATCGCTGCACGCTGGCGCGCCGGCAGGCCGGCAGCGCGTTCAAGCCCGTGGTCTACGCAGCGGCCCTCTCGCCCCAGTCGGGACCGCTCGTGACCCTCGCGACCCGACTCGAGGATACTCCGCTGAAGGTCGAGACCCCGGATGGGAGCTGGGAGCCGTCCAACTACGACAAGGCCTTTCGCGGGCCGGTGACCGTTCGGGAGGCCGTCGAGCGCTCGCTCAACGTACCGGCCGCG
>Ga0315331_10004606_pt1 | contig 10379 bp, 7 predicted proteins | sample M160m34915metaG_FD_203456 | JGI IMG/M metagenome (GOLD analysis project Ga0315331, IMG submission 203456) | Ammonia-oxidizing marine archaeal communities from Monterey Bay, California, United States - M1 60m 34915 | ecosystem: Environmental > Aquatic > Marine > Intertidal zone | place: USA... | reverse complement strand
ATTGTTTGTCTAGACTCCATAGATGATGCAACAGAAAAAGAATTGGTTAGGACTAAATTATTTAACTCAGGAAAAGATATTATTGAAATTAACGAGCATCAAAAAAATAATTTCGCTGGAAATATGCTTCAAGTTTTTGGAGACCAGCCATATTTAGTAATGTCTTCAAAAGCTCACAAATCTTTAACAAAGGAACAGTTAATTAAACTTTCTTCTTATAACAACATTATTCACAGTAATTTAGATACAATCGAAAGTTGTGGAGGGGGAAGTGCTAGGTGTATGATGGCTGAAATCTTTTTGCCCCTTAAGTAAAATTCAATCTTCTAGAAATTTCTTATCTTTTCATTAAATTTCAGCTAATGAAAAAAACATTATTATTATCAATAGGACTTTTTTTATTTTTAGGTTTCACAGAGAAATTTAACATTGAATCTAGCACAATAAATTTTTCTGAAGATATTGCTCCAATTATTTATGAAAATTGTAGTGGTTGTCATCATACAGGAGGTATTGGTCCATTTTCTTTGATTTCTTACAATGATGTTTTTACAAATAAAACAGCTGTAGATTATAGTATTTCAAATGGAAATATGCCACCATGGCCTCCAGACACTAGTTATTCTAGGTTTAGCCACGAAAGAGTGCTGAGTTCTGATGAAATCTTCAAAATTCAATCTTGGGTGGCAAATGGTGCTCCTCAGGGAGATTCAACTTTAGCCCCTGCATATCCTACTTATGTAACTAGTGGTCCAACTCTTGGTGTTCCAGACCTTACTTTATCCGCTCCTGTTTATGTTAGCAATGCCGTAAATCATGATGATTATGTTTGTTTTGTGGTTCCTTCTGGATTATTACAAAACAGAAAGATTCGTGCGGTTGAAGTTGAGCCAGGAAATCCAGCTATTGTACACCACACATTGATCCACATTGATCCATCTGCAACATACCAAACAGATACTTCTGGTCATTGTATGGGTCCTACAAGCTTAAGCTCAAAATTAATTGGTGAATACACTCCTGGATCTCTTCCAACTGTTTTTCCTGGAGACAACAATTTAGCTTTTGGAGTAGAAATACCAGCAGGCTCTAATATTATTTTATCGATGCATTACCCTTTTGGGTCTAATGGAAGTACGGATAGCACAAAAGTTCATCTGTATTTTTACCCAACTTCAACTACTAATTTTAGAGAAATTTATATTGAAAGGATAGTTGAAAATTGGAATTTTTGCGTTGCACCTAATCAGGTTCAAACATTTAATGCTCAATATCCAACCAATGGAAGTGCAATTTCTACTAAATTTTCTGTCTATGGTATATTTCCACATATGCATTTGCTTGGAAAAAGCATTAATTGTTATTCTGTAGATTCAAATAACGATACGTTAAATCTTGTTAACATCCCAAATTGGGACTTTGAATGGCAAGGATTTTATAAATACACCTATCCTCAAGTTATAGAGCAGGGTTCTAGACTTTATTCTCAGGCTAGTTATGATAATACTACAGCCAATTCACACAACCCTAATGATCCACCCGAAATTGTTTGTGCAGGACTGAACACATCAGACGAAATGTTTTTAGTTTATTTTATGTTTATGGACTACCAAAATGGTGATGAAACCTTGAATTTAGACTCTCTGGGACAGATTACTAATGTTGAAATGAATTCCATTTATGGAAATAACACATTTGTGTCAGCTTACCCTAATCCAAGTAATACAGGAGTTAATTTTTCATTTAAAAACAACCTAAACAATATTGTTGACATGAAAATTATTGACATTAATGGTAAAATTATTTACAACAAATCGATTTCAACAACTTTAGGGTTAAATAAGTTTTATTGGAATACTTGTTCTAATAATGGAACTAAATGTCCTCCAGGAATTTACATTTATGGATTCGATTTTAACGGGCAGTGGAAATACGGAAAAATTATACTTAAATAATCCAACCTTGGTGATTAATGTTTATTAAGAAACTGATTTTTTGTCTTTATTTATGCTCTTTAGGAATTAATTGTTCATCTCAAGACAGCTCTTCAAATAAAGATTCAATAACAATATTATCATGGAACATTCAAATGTTACCTAGAGCATATGGTGTGTTTTCAAAATATTTAAGAAAAAAACAAAAAAAACGACTTCCAGAAATTATAGAATTTCTCAATAAAGAAGATTTTGACATAATTGTTCTACAAGAGGTCTTTGATTTAAGAACCATAAAGAAATTAAAGAATGAGCTAAAATTTGTTTACCCAAACATTCAATTGCCAATTAAAAAAGGCATAGGAATTCAGCTTTCTAATGGGATTTTGATTGCCAGTAAAGTTCCTCTTCAATATGTTGATCATGTAACATTTGCTAAACCTGAAGGGAATGAAAAAATGGCTCAAAAAGGTTGTGTTTTGGTGCAATGCAATTGGGGAAATCAGCCCCTTCTTATTGGAGGAACTCATTTGAATTCTAGAAGTCAAGAAACTAGGAGAAATCAATACAAAACCATTTCGAGTAAAATAATAAAACCTTACATTTCGGACAGTGTTCCTTTTTTTCTTGTTGGAGACATGAACACAAGTTTTAAAAGTCGGTATTTTTCTGAAATGATGAATGCATTTAAATTATTCTGCCCCATATTAACTGACAATAATCCTTATACTTATTCATCTAAAAATAGTTGGAATGCGAAAAATTACAATGTATGGATAGACTTCATCCTTAACAATCAAAATGAAAAAATTCAGGTTTTGAACCAATTTATTATTCGTCCAAAAATGATTTTGAAGAACGAAAAAATTGATTTAGCTGACCATTATGGAATTGCATTAAAAATAGCCCTAAACTAAAGTTGCTTCAACCTTTCGAGTAATGGTGGGTGGGAGTGATGAACAAAGACATATGCTTTATGTGGATAAAGATTAGACAAACTATCTACAGATAATTTTTTCAATGCAACGGAAAGACTTTCTCCATCATAATTGTTTTTAGCATAAGCATCAGCTTCAAATTCATTTTTCCTACTTAACACATTCATCCCTATTCCAATAATTAATCCTAAGGGAGAAAAAATCATTCCAAAAGCAATAATTCCAATGTGAAAAGATTCTTTTGTTGCTCCTAATGCAAGTGAAATATTAGGTTGGCTAAGAAAATATTCTAAAAGAAAAAGAGTAAGCCCCGTTTGAAAAATCGAAATTATAAAAGAAGTTAATATGTGTTTTTTTTTGTAATGGCCTATTTCATGAGCTAATATTGCAACAATTTCTTCTTTAGTGTGCTTTTCAATTAATGTGTCGTATAGCGCGATTGTTTTTCTTGGTCCTATTCCACTAAAAAATGCGTTACCCTTAGTAGATCTTTTAGAGCCATCAATGATGTAAATGTTTTTAATGCTATAACCAACTTTTAAAGCAAATTTATTTATTTCATCCTTTAAATCACCCTCATTTATTCTAGTTAATTTATTAAACAGTGGTAATATGAAATCTGCATAGAACATATTAATTAACAACATGAAACAAGAAAGTCCTAACCATAACCATAACCAATAACCCTGACTAACCCATTCAATAGTGAAAATTGCTAAGTAAAGTAAGCCACCTGCAATAATGAGAGCCAACAAATAACCTTTAATCTTATCTAAAATATATGTTTTTATTGTCGTCTTATTAAAACCATATTTTTCTTCAATCACAAAGGTGTTGAATATTGAAAACGGCATGGATAGTATTTCACCAATAAGGAAGATAGATCCAAAGAAAATACTTGCTTTATAAAAAGAATTGTCTGTAAAATTACCAATTAAATTATCTAGCATTCCAAACCAACCAAAAACCAATGCAAAAAGTGTAAGACTAAAACCAATAATAGATTGAAATAAAGCTATTTTTCCTTTTTCTCTATTATAAGATCTTGCTTTTTCATACTTCTGCCTATCATAAAAATCTGATACAATTGAAGGGATTTCTTTTTTCCAATTTCTAGTATTAATAAATTCTAAGATTTTCTCAAAAACAAACCCAAATATTAGAAGTCCGATAATTACATATAACCAATTTAATGAGCTCATTGTTTTAAATAAATTTTCCGCAATATTAAAGACTATTCATACATAAACATAATATTATTATTGGATTTGTAAGAATACATTATCATTTCTTGAAATTAAATTAAACATTATGCCTAAATAGTTAAAAAGGATTTATGTATATTTAGGCAGTAATCTTAAAATATGTTTAGATTTTATTCTTTATTTATTTTTCTTGTAATACTCCCCCTTAGTTGTTTTTCACAAAATGATAATGCAAAAGCGTTAGAATTTTATACAATTGGGATGGAAAATTATAATGCAACAAATTATGAAATGGCTATTGCTGACTTCACTAAAGCAATTGAAGCCAACGGTAACTTTGTGGAAGCTTATTTTCAAAGAGGGTGTGCCAAGCATTATTCCGACAAGTACAGTAGTGCTATTGAAGATTTTACAATTGCTATTGATTTAAGGCCAAGTAGTGAAGTTTTCTATAAACAGCGTGGCTCTTCAAAAACAATGCTTAAAGACTATAAAGGTGCTATTGAAGATTGCGATAAGGCAATTGAGATTAAGTTTGATTATGACAAAGCTTTTGCTTTAAGGGGCATTTTAAAGATCGAATTAGGAGATGTTGAAGGTTGTAACGATCTAATGAAAGCGGGTGAATTTGGATACGTAAATGCAAATATTTTCATAAAAAAATACTGCAAATAATACTTTCTTTTGAACACAAGTAGTATGTTTGCATACTATTTATTGTTTAATCTTATTAACTGAAAAAAATGAAACTGGCAACATCATTCATTCTTAGTTTTTTATTCTTTAGTGTTTTCTCGCAAAATTCAAATCCTAGAAAATCCTTAGACCCTATATTGTATCCTTTTTATCATGGAGTTGCTTCAGGTGATCCGTTATCTAATGCTGTAATTTTATGGACCAGATTTACTGACGACACACTCTCAATAGATAGTGTTGAAATAAATTGGAGAATTGCTACGGATACCTCAATGATTAACGTAGTTAACTCAGGGAATGGATTTGCACACATTGAAAATGATTGGACATTTAAAGTTGACGCAGCTGGGTTAAGTCCAGACACATGGTACTATTATGATTTTGAAGCATTTAATTATCACTCCATTAGAGGGAGAACAAAAACAGCTCCTCTTGGAGATAATGACAGTGCTAGATTTGCAGTGGTTTCTTGCTCTAATTATGAACACGGTTATTTTAATGCCTATAGGTATTTAAGAGACAGAAATGATTTTGATGCAGTTCTTCATTTAGGAGATTATATTTATGAATATGCAGCTGGTGGTTATTCTGCAGGGATTGTCGATAGAGACAATGAACCTACTAATGAAATAATTTCTTTAGAAGATTATAGAGTTAGGTATTCTCATTACCACTTAGATGATGACTTAAGGAGTTTACATCAGCAATATCCGTTTATCAATGTTTGGGATGATCATGAATCCGCCAATGATTCTTATGTTGATGGGGCACAAAATCATTCTCCAAGTACTGAAGGACCTTGGGTTGAAAGAAAATCGAATGCTACTCAAGCTTATCATGAATGGCTCCCTATTCGATCTCCAATACCTGGGGATGCACAAATTTATCGAGAAATTAAATACGGTGATTTAATGTCTCTTTTAATGTTAGACACAAGATTAAATGGTCGTTCTGAGCAGGGAGGGGGTGCAAGTGACCCCAGTAGAACAATGTTAGGAACTGATCAATTTAGCTGGCTTACAAATAATTTAAAGAATAGCTCTACACAATGGAAAATTCTAGGTCAGCAAGTTATGCTTTCTCCATTAGAAATTTTTGGTGCCGTGCTTAATGAAGACCAATGGGACGGATATGATTATGAACGTAATCGTCTATATGATTCAATATTAACTAACAATATAGATAACATTGTTGTTCTTACTGGAGATATTCACTCTTCATGGGTAAATGACATCCCTTCTAACAACTATGACGCGTCTAATTGTACTGGATCTCTCGGAGTTGAGTACGTAGTTACTTCAGTAACATCTCCTGGATTAAGCTTTCTTGGAGGAGTTGCAACCGGAACTATTTCACTTTTTAATCCTCATATTCAATACACGAATTTATCTGAACACGGATATATGATTTTAGATGTTAGTAAATCTAAAGTAACAGGGAATTATTATTACATGAATAGCGTGGATGTTGTTTTAAGTGGAGAATATTTTGAAGATGCTTATTCTGTTTTAGATGGTGAAAAGTGTGTAGAACAAGCCAATGGACCAACTCAAAGCAGTAAAGATCCTCCAATATTCGCCCCTGAAAGTCCAATAAATGGAACTGCAGCAATTAATGAACACCTTACAGCTTTTACTGTTTTCGGAACATATCCTAATCCCTTTTATGAGGACATAACAATTCAACTATTCTTAGTAAATGATCAGGCAATAACTTTTGAGTGCTATGATATTGCTGGTAAACTTGTTTTCAATCAAGAAATTGACCTTTTAAGCAAAGGCTTAAATTATGTTAAACTTTACCTTTCAAATCTTAGTAGTGGAACATATTCACTGGTTATAAAAAGCGAAAACCACTACTCATCAAAAAAATTAATTAAAAGTTATTAAGCTTTAACTAATAAAATCTAAATCTTGGTCTTCAAATTTAAAGCTAGAGAGTTTAGAAAATTCATTTACACGATTTTTAATGTCTGAAAGACTAATTTCTTCCAAGCGTTCTATTCCAAACTTTTCAACTGTAAATGAAGCCAATGCAGAACCAACAATTATTGCTTTCTTCATAGTCTCCCATGAATGATCGTTTGCTGCTGCTAAATAACCAATAAAACCACCAGCAAATGTATCTCCAGCACCAGTAGGATCAAAGACTTCTTCTAATGGCAATGCAGGGGCATGGAAAATTTTATCTTCTTGAAAAAGTAACGCTCCATGCTCTCCCTTTTTAATGATTAAAGTTTTAGGTCCCATATTCAAAATTTGTTTTGAAGCCTTTACTAAAGAGCTCTCACCAGTTAACAGCCTTGCCTCTTCATCATTAATTGTAAGAACATCAATCTTTCTGATTACTTTCTTTAAATCATCTAAAGCGATCTCCATCCAAAAATTCATAGTATCTAAGACAATTAGCTTAGGTTTATTTTGAAGCCTCTCAATAACACTTAATTGAACAGCTGGGGTTAAATTTCCTAACATTAAATAATCACAATCTTGATATGAATTAGGAACTACAGGATCGAATGTTTCAAGAACATTCAACTGTGTATCTATTGTATCTCGAGTATTCATGTCTAAATGGTATTTTCCAGACCAGAAAAATGTTTTACCATCTTTTACTATTTGTAAGCCTTCAGTGTTTATTCCTTTTTCAGAAAACATATCAAGTGTTTTTTGAGGAAAATCTCCACCAACTACCGAAATTATCTTTGCTCCTTTTTCAAAAAAAGATGCTGCCAAACTAATGTATGTACAAGCTCCTCCAATAATTTTATCTGTTTTACCAAATGGTGTTTCAATTGCATCAAATGCAACAGTACCTACGCTTACTAAACTCATAATTAAAATTTTGAGCAAATATAAACACCTAAATCATAAAGTAGTTAATTTTTAAGAATACATTAGAAAATGAATTTATCTTTAGTTAGGTATTGGATAAATTCAAACTTTAATGTAATATTGCACCCACAATTAAGAAACGCTTCTTTAGCTCAGTTGGTTAGAGCATCTGACTGTTAATCAGAGGGTCCTTGGTTCGAGCCCAAGAAGAAGCGCTGAAAGCCTTCACTTCTAGTGAAGGCTTTTTTTGTATCCTGTGTTTATACTGCTTAAAATTAATTAACTGCCAGTTGAAGATGTAGTTGAGATTGCAATATAAGGTCATTGCAATTAATATTTCAGATTAATTTTCTATTACTGTTTGTTTAATAACGGCATAGTATTTGTTAAATTTTTGTTAAAATAAAAAACCAAAGACTATGAAATATATTTTACTACTCCCAATTTTAATTCCTCTTTTTACTGTATCACAACAGACTTATGTGCCTGATGCTAATTTTGAACATCATCTTATTGATATAGGTTTAGATTCAGGCTTTATTAATGGATATGTTTTAACTGCTAATATTAGCGGTCATTTAGGTTTAAATCTTACTGGCTTGTCAATAAGTGATTTAACTGGAATAGAGGATTTTGTTGCTTTAGAGTCATTGTATTGTGGTGACAATCAACTCACGAATCTTGATCTAAGTCAGAACTTTGCATTAACTCAATTAAGTTGTTATGAAAACATTCTCACCAATCTAGATGTAAGTAGCAATATAGCTTTAACTACTTTAAATTGTGAAGATAATCTACTCACAAGCCTTGACGTAAGTCAGCACCCTACATTAACTTCTTTGTTTTGTAGTGGTAATCAGCTTTCAAGTCTTAATGCAAATGGAGCTTCAGCTTTAAATGCAATATATTGTGTAGAAAATGAACTTACTAGTATTGATGTAAATGGTGCAACTGGATTAACTATTTTATCTTGTGGTTGGAATGAACTTACAAGTTTGGATTTAGTTGGTGCTCCTGCTTTAGGTTTGTTGCATTGTGACAATAACCATCTTACTAGTCTTGATATAAGTCAGAATTCTGATTTAACTTCTTTGTTTTGTAATTACAATCAAATTAGTTGTCTTAATGTTAAAAATGGAAATAATATTAACTTTTTTTATATGGAAACTATATTTAACAACCTTCTTTGTATAGAAGTTGATGACCCAGTATGGTCTTCTATTAATTGGACTGCTACTAACGCAAACATAGATCAAGGAGTATCTTTTAGCACCAATTGTAATTACCCATCTGGATGTTATTCTACACCAACAACAATCCAAGAAAACACCAACAGCATTAATCTTTACCCCAACCCCAGTTCAGTTTATGTGATGATTGAATTGGAGAGCATCCCTTCACAGCTTGTTTTAATGGACTTGCAGGGGAAAATCATCAGGGAGGAGTTAATCAGTAACAAAACTCATATTATGGACGTCTCAGCACTGGATAAAGGAATTTATTTTGTTAGAATTGGAAGCTTTAGCAGTAAAGTTATAGTTGAGTAGGTATTTAAGAGGGTCATTGATTTGAGCCCAAGAAGAAGCGCAAAAAGCCTCCACAGAAAGTGGGGGCTTTTTTTGTATCCGGTTTTTATACTGCTTAAAATAAATTAACTGCCAGGTGAAGATGTAGTTGAGATTGCAATATAAGGACATTGCAATTAATATTTCAAATTAATTTTCTATTACTGTTTGTTTAATAACGGCATAGTATTTGTTAAATTTTTGTTAAAATAAAAAACCAAAAACTATGAAATATATTTTACTACTCCCTGTTTTAATTCCAATTTTTACTGTATCACAACAAACCTATGTCCCAGATGATAATTTTGAAGCTTATTTAGAAAATCATGGAATGGGCAATGGAATTGCTAATGATGATTATGTAACTACCGCAAATATTATTTCTGTTGATGAATTAGATGTCAATGATGAAAACATAAGTGATTTAACAGGAATTGAAGATTTTGCAGCTTTAACAATATTATATTGCTATGATAATCAATTAACCAGTTTAAACGTAAGTAACAATACTTTTTTAACAGCTTTATACTGCCATCAAAACCCACTTACCAGCATCGATATAAGTAGTAACACATATTTAACCGGCCTTAACTGTTCAGGGAATTTATTAACCAGCATAGATGTTAGTAATAATATTTTTTTAGAGACGATTGCTTGTTCTCAAAATTTATTAACCAGTATAGATTTTAGTAATAATACATATCTAACAATGTTAAATTGTGGAAGTAATCAACTTACAAGTTTAGATTTAAGCAACAATACTTTTTTAAATTACCTCATCTGTAGTGATAATTTATTGACTAGTATAGATTTCTCCAACAACGTGAATCTAGAAACATTGTATTGTGGTATAAATTACTTAAATAGTTTAAATCTAAGTGCCAATATTTATTTGACAACTCTAGACTGTTACAACAACTATCTAACTAGTTTAGATGTAAGTAATTGTACAGATCTATACTACATAGCTTGTGCAATTAATGATTTAACGAGTTTAGATGTTAGTAATAATCCTGAGTTAATTGTTTTGTATTGTTTTGGTAATCAAATTACAAGTTTAGATGTGAGTAATAACGTGTCAATGACTGGTTTATCCTGTTATCAAAATGACCTTACTTGTCTTAATGTTAAAAATGGAAATAATATAAACATGGATTTATTTGCTCCATATAATGTAGACCTAACTTGTATAGAAGTTGATGATCCA
>Ga0315331_10004605_pt1 | contig 10380 bp, 12 predicted proteins | sample M160m34915metaG_FD_203456 | JGI IMG/M metagenome (GOLD analysis project Ga0315331, IMG submission 203456) | Ammonia-oxidizing marine archaeal communities from Monterey Bay, California, United States - M1 60m 34915 | ecosystem: Environmental > Aquatic > Marine > Intertidal zone | place: USA... | reverse complement strand
ATACTCTACTTAATGTGTTTAAACTCCTTTTAAGAAAAGAGTTACTGCAAAGTTTGCATACTCTTTTCTACCTTTAATTCCTCTCCCACCGTTCCATGTATAATACCAGTTCAACATGCCAAATAATGACATTGTTGCCATTCTCAAACCTTTATCGTCATTAGAAAATTTTGTTGGACGCACTTCACTAATAATCTTTGACACGTAAGAAACGAGCTTACGCATGTGGGCTATTAATATTTCCTGATCTGCAATCTCCAATTGCCCGATAGCATTGATTTGTAATTCATGAACGGCATCATTACCTTGATACTGTACTAAAATTTCTTCGACGATGTACGCCAAGTAGTTTTCCGCTGATAGGTTTCCCCGTGTAAGGTTAAGAACATGACAAGATAGTTGAGACAAATGCTGATCAAGAATGGCGAACAAAATACCGTTTTTACTTGGGAAATAATGATAGAGCGTAGCTTTTGAGTAGCCACACTCCTCTGCAACCTGCGCCATTGAGGCCCTATCAAAGCCAACTTCAGCAAAAACCTTACTGGATATTGCTAATATTGAGTCACGTTTCTGTTGATGGTTTTTCGAAATCGTTCTAGCCATTACTAAGTTTTTACCCGATGATCAATAATGCGTACTGCCTTACCCTCAGATCTTGGAATTTCCCCAGACTTTCTGATACTTATTGCTGTGGAGACCCCAATAACATCTTTAATTTTTGACGATAATACCGTGGATAGCTCGTTAGCCTTACTTTCATCGAGAGCTTCCACATGAATTATCATTTGGTCTAATCGTTCAGCCCTTGCCAATTCTATCTGAAAGTGCGGAGCTAAACCGTTTGTTGATAATATTTGCTCTTCAATTTGAGTTGGAAAGACGTTAACACCTCGGAGAATAATCATATCATCGGAACGGCCCGTTACTTTATCCATTCGACGCATAGAGCGGGCTGTTCCGGGCCTTAACGTAGTCAAATCACGCGTTCTATACCGTATTAATGGAAAAGCTTCTTTTGTTAATGATGTAAACAGTAATTCTCCGTATGAGCCGTCAGGTAAACTATCCCCAGTTTTAGGCTCAATAATTTCCGGATAAAAATGATCCTCCCAAATATGAAGTCCATCTTTTGACTCAACGCACTCATTAGCCACGCCAGGGCCCATTACTTCAGACAACCCGTAGATATCGACCGCATGCATATCAAACGCACTTTCAATTTCTTTTCGCATCGCATTTGTCCAAGGTTCGGCTCCAAAAATACCAACCTCTAATGAACACTCTCTTGGATCAAAACCACTTTTCTTAAACTCATCTAATATATTTAAAATATAGGATGGTGTAACCATAATTGTACTCGGCTTAAAATCATTAATTAGAGTTACTTGCCGTGCAGTCATCCCCCCAGACACTGGAACAACAGTGCAGCCAAGCTCTTCGGCTCCGTAGTGAGCTCCCAACCCGCCAGTAAAAAGACCGTACCCATACGCGATATGAACCATATCACCCTGTTTTGTACCGGAAGCGCGCATTGACCTAGCCATTACTTGAGACCAAACCTGAATATCGTTTTTTGTGTATCCAACAACTGTTGGCTTTCCAGTTGTTCCTGAACTAGCATGAATACGCGAAATTTTATTCTGGGGCACTGCAAACATACCGAAGGGGTAATTATCTCTTAAATCTTGCTTCGTGGTGAAGGGAAATTTCTTTATATCCTCCAAATATTTCAAATGATCTGGGTGAGCGTCAACTGAATCGAACTTTTTTTTATAAAATGGGACATTGTTATAAGCATGCCTAAGCGACCACTTCATTCTATCTAGTTGAAGTGAAATAATTTCATCTAAAGAGGCAACTTCGATAGGATCAAGTGTTTTGGGATTAGCTGTTAAGTCTTTCATTTTTTCCTCATAAAAAATTTTTCTTAAAATAAAGTGCCCTCAATTCTGCGGGAGAAACCTCGCATTTCAACACATGTTTTGCCATCTTGATTGTTAACAGAGACATCATAAATTCCAGAACTTCGTCCACGACTAACTTCTCGCGCTTGCGCTCTTAATGTATCCCCAAAAGAAACAGGCCTTATATAACTAATCATGTTATGTTGAGCGACACACAATTCATTATAACTATTACAAGCAAACGCAAAGGCGCTATCTGCTAGCCCGAAACTCACGGCTCCATGGCAATTTCCATGCCCATTACAATGATGTCTTTCTATATTTAAAATTAGTTCAGCATAACCTGGTCCAATATTTTCTATACGCATACCAAACCATTTAGAAGCGGCATCATTTTCCCACATAACCTTTGATGATTTTTCAGCAATTTCCTGTGGATCCATACTAATTACCTCCAAAATTTGGAACTCGTTTCTCCGAAAATGCCCGAACCCCCTCTTTATAATCATTAGTTCGACCACAAATTCCTTGTGATTTCGCTTCCTGAATAAGGTGATCTTTAAAATCTTGATTTGCCGCAGATTGGATGTTCTCTTTAGTAAGTCCCAATCCGACACTAGCACCACTGGCCAATTCAACGCCTAATTTTTTTGCCTCTTTAAGAAACTCGTTTTCTGGATATGTTTTCCAAATTAATCCCCATTCCTCTGCCTGTTTGGCAGTCACCGGACAGGCCGTCATAGTCAAGGCCTTTGCACGCGCTTCACCGACTAGACGAGGTAAAAGCCAACTTCCACCTGCATCAGGAACAAGTCCTACTTTTGAAAAACTTTGGATAAATCTAGCGGTTTCATTAGCTATAACTATATCGCAAGCCAAGGCTAGGTTTGCTCCAGCTCCTGCTGCTACTCCATTTACTGCACAAATAACGGGCTTATTGATAGCACGTATAAGAGTGACGAGAGGATTATAGAAGTTGGTTAATGTTTTCTCTAAATCAGGTTCCTCAGTAAGCTTATCGGGATGGCGATCTCCTAAATCTTGGCCTGCACAAAAAGCCCTGCCAAAGCCCGAAATCATTATTGCACGGACTTTATCGTCATCTCGAGCAATCTCTAAACAGTCATATAGGTTTTCGTGCATTTCAATATTAAACGCATTTAATTTCTCAGGCCGATTTAAGTAAATTTCGAGTAACTTACTATCTAACCTTTTTATAATTGTACTAGAATTTCTCATATTATTTTCCATTTTGACTAGTGAATTTCATCATACGTTATTGTGATCGTCTCTGAAGTGGGTCGTAGTTGACAACTTAAAGCAAATCCTGCTTGGACTTCATAATCTTCTAAAGAATGATTTACTTCCATCTCGCCACTGCCCTCAACAATTTTACAACGACATGAAGAACATATTCCACCCAAACAGGAATACGGAGCATCTAGATTGGACTCTCTCGCCGCATCTAAAAGTGATTGGTTAGAATTCAAGGAAACCTTGTGTGCAACCCCATCTAAAATCACTATTGCTGTAGTTTGTTTCAGATTAGGGTTTATTGTTTTAACTGTATTTTGTTTTTTACGTTTAGTGGCGGTAAAGAGTTCGTAAAATATTTTCTGTTTACTTACCCCCATTATTTCCAGCTTACTTTTTATATCTCTGACCATCATTTCAGGACCACATAGAAATGCACAATCTATTTTATGGCCTGCGCCCCATATATTCAGTATACCTTCAAGTTTTTCACTGGTAATTCTACCGGAAAATAGATCAATTTCTTGTTGAGTTGATGATAGCACATGAACAACAGTTAATCTCTCCAGAAAGGTATTTTTAAGATCTTCAATTCGTTCCCTAAACATAATGCTGGCAGGCGTTTTATTACCATAAATAAGGGTTACTTTAGAATTTAAATTTTTTGATAAGAATGTTTCTACATGACTAATCACAGGTGTAATTCCACTTCCAGCTGCAACTCCTAGCATATGTGAAGAGTTATCTTTTAATGGAAGAGTAAAATTTCCAGAAGGCGGAAGTACATCTAACATATCTCCAACTTTTAAATTTTGATTAGCAAATGCCGAAAATGCACCGCCATCGACTTCTTTCACCCCTATTTTTAGATCTTCAGAGCCTTCAGGCGTACATATTGAATAACATCTACGAAGGCTTTCTCCATCAAACTCATGTTGAATTGTAACGTACTGCCCGGCCCGGAATTGAAATAGACTCTTCAATTCACCCTTTAGCCCTAACGTTACAATAACTGACTTGGAAGTTCCTCGTTCGATATGTTTCACCGGCAATGAATGCAATTTCTTCATAATGATAACCCTAAAGACATTTAAAGTAATTAAAAGGCTCGAGGCAATCTTCGCAACGCCATAAGGATTGACAAGGCGTAGAACCAAACTGACTAATTTGAGATATATTTTTACTTTTACATTGTGGGCATTCTTTTGGGCCAGATGAGTTAGTGCTGGGAGGTGCAATACCGTATTCGAGTAGCTTTTTTCTCCCGTCATCACTCATCCAATCGGTCGTCCAATTGGGCGTGAGAACGTTTTGAATATTAAACTTTTCTACCTTTGCATTTTTTAAAGCGTCCGATATCATTTCTTTAATGACGCTAGTAGCGGGGCAACCTGAGTAGGTTGGGGTTACATCAATTTCAAAACCAAAAGCACCGAGCCGTATATCACGAATAACACCTAAATCTCCAAGAGTTAGTACGGGAATCTCTGGATCTGGTACAGCTTCAACAATTGATCTAATCGAAACAATATCCATATATCACCACTCACAATTTGGAAAAGAGCGCTGGAGGTATTGCATTTCAGCCAAGATGAACCCTAATTCCTCTGTGTGGTGCCCTATGTTTGCCCCTTTATGGAAAAACCTATTATCAGGAACGTTCAATGAGGCCAATTTACAGTCACCCGATATAGTTCCCAGAATAGTTTCTCTTAATGAGGATGGTAGCGGAGAAATCCCAAGATCAAAAAGTTTTTTGTCCAAATCAGAATCTTCAAATAAATTTCCAAAGTAAGGCCAGAGAGAATCTATCGCTGACTGGATTTTAGTATGACTTTCTTCAGTGCCGTATCCTAATTTAATAACTAAATTACGAGATCTTTCCCGATGGTATTCAACTTCTACCAAAGCCTTTGTTGAAATTCCAACTATCGTTGAATCAGTTCCTACTTTTAAATGATTAAGCTGCTCGAGATGCCAAACATCGAAAAAATATTGCCTAACTAAAGTTACAGCAAAATCTGTATTTGGTCGCTCACAAAGTAATGAATTACGAAAATCAATGGCATCACGCAAAAAAGCGAGTTTGTCAGCCGTTTGACCGTTTCCGTCTAGACTTGCCACAAAATTTAACCACATTTGAGCATGCCCCATCAAATCTAAGGAGACGTTCGCAAATGCTATATCTTCCTCTAGTGTTGGGGTATGCCCGCACCACTTTGAGTTTTGTTGTGCTAATATCAAAGCATTATCACCCATTTTCAGTGCTAAAGATCGACGGGGGTCTATCATATTTTTTCAACCTCATCTGGAATTTTATAAAAGCTTGGGTGGCGATAAACTTTATCCTTAGATGCCTCAAAGAGAGGCCCCTTTTTCGAAGGAATGGATGCTGTTATTTGACTCGACTGGACCACCCAAATGCTTAGACCTTCATTACGCCTAGTATAAACGTCCCTAGCATTATTCATAGCAGTCTCAGAATCGGTTGCATGCAATGAACCGACATGCCTGTGTGCGGTCCCGTGTTGGCCTCTTATAAAAACCTCCCAAAGAGGCCACTCTTCATTCATTGAAATACCTCATTCCGCTGCTATTTTTTCAGATATAATTCTTTTGGAGTTCGCAGTTAATCCATTACGAAACCACTCTCCATCATCCCAAGCTTTATTTCGGGCATTTAATCTTTCTGCGTTACAGGGCCCATTACCACTTATTACCTCGAAAAATTCATCCCAATTTGGTTGAGAAAATTCATATTGCTTCGTCTTTGAATTAAATTTGAGGCCCTTATCTGGAATTTTCAATCCGAGATAATCAGCTTGAGGCACAGTCTGATCGACAAATTTTTGCCTTAACTCATCATTATAATTAATTTTGATCTTCCAAGCCATAGATTGGGCAGAGTGAACACTTTTATTATCTGAGGGACCAAACATCATGAGTGATGGATACCAAAATCGGTTAAGTGAATCTTGAGCCATTTGTTTTTGGTCCTTAGACCCAAAAGCCATCTTCATCATCAAATGGTAACCCTGTCTTTGATGAAAACTCTCCTCTTTACAAATACGAACCATCGCACGCGCGTAAGGTCCAAAAGATGTTTTTTGTAATGGGACTTGGTTCATAATTGCCGCGCCATCTACCAGCCAACCGATTGCTCCCATATCTGCCCAATTTAAAGTTGGATAATTAAAAATTGACGAGTACTTAGCTCTACCCGTCAATAGCTCCATAGTCATTTCGTCACGAGATTTTCCAAGAGTTTCAGCGGCTGAATATAAGTATAACCCGTGGCCTGCTTCATCCTGCACCTTAGCTAATAAGATCGCCTTTCGTTCCAACGTAGGCGCTCTACTGATCCAATTCCCTTCAGGTAGCTGACCTACAATTTCGGAATGAGCATGTTGACCCATTTGCCTGATTAGTGTTTTGCGGTATTCATCCGGCATCCAATCCTTGGGTTCAATCTTTTCACCTCTGTCAATTCGCTCTTGAAATTCACGCTCTTTTGCACCCATTTCATCCAAAAGCTTAGGTTTTTTGCCAGTTGAACTGATATTTTGTGCGTACATGTATGTATATCCTAACTTAAGGAAAAAAGTTTTAAAAATAAATTATCACAAAAAATATAATAAACCGTCCGGTCGGTCAACTATTAAAGCAAAAAAGTCAAATTTATTGGCTATACATACTTTTTCGTATTTTTTTAACGCGCTCTGTAGCTTCAGGACTGCCATCATGATAGGATCCGAACCAATTATCCCACGGCATTTCGGTGTTTCCATAGTTACACTCGAAGTACCGATGGTGAAGCTGATGATGAAAGGTCCCAATTTTAAGGTGTGTTTTATCACCCAAGACTAAATTCTCGTATCCAGAGTGTGACGTCGCGGTTGCTAAAGCGAGCCAATAACCCATAAATAAAAAATGAATTGGATGCGAAGGAATAATTAAAAATATTAACAGTAAACTCATATAAGCCAAAACTTCAATTGGATGCATAGAGAATCCTGACCAAGGTCCAATCGAAATACTACGATGATGAACGGAATGGACACGTTTATAAATCCAGGGAATATGTAGCGTTCTATGAACCCAGTAAAAATGAAAAGATTGAATTGCCGGCATAATCAAGAAAAGCATGAAAAACCAAATTGGGTGGTTCGAGAAAGTTATTAGCGGCGCCCACCCATTAGCGAAGCCGAACCAAACAATAACATCATAAAATGTCCATATTGTTACACCAGAAAGTAGAGTATAAGTTACATTATCCCAATATTGGTCATGCCATAAAAATACCCTATTTTTTTTTGCCAAACTACGGCGATCATATTTAAATTCATCTTTTTGTTTTTTCCAGCCATACAACCAAAGATGGAGACCTTGAGCAAAAATAGTCATAAGAATAATATTACGTGCCCAGAGCTGAAGCACCCAACCCCATTCAAGCACTCTCATCTGCTCTAACGGAGGAACTAGAAAAAACCAAACACCCACTGCTAGCAATGCATAAATCAAAGACTCTGTTATAGGCAACCAATAAAGTGTAAACCATTTTAACGTGGCAATAGGCTTTGGTGGCCACGAGAAAATCGGACTGACGGCAACAGGATAATCTGGATGCCAATTCCACTCTTTGCTTTCACCGGCCTTTAAATGAGGTAAGTCTGATCCCATAAACAACTCCTAAAAAAACAAACGATAATATTTTACTATCACTTTCCTCTTTTAATAGTTTAACTTTCCCGACGTTTTCTGTCGTTATTACTCAAAATGAAACTATTAAGGATTTCTAATTAATTTTATAAAAAATTCATTCTAACTCTTCAGGGAAATATAAAAGCTATATTTAACTTATAATACAAACGGTTCTGTGTTATCAAAAAAAAGTCTTTCTAATAAAATAGCGAGACCAGTTCTAATTAACTTTAGGAGTTAAATTGACACAAGGAGTAGGATGGCAGACATTAATAGGTTCTTCGTTAATTATGTCTTTTGCCCTTCTAGGGGATGCGTTAATTTATGCAGTTTTACCAATTTATGCTGAAGATTTTGGAGTTACCATGCCAATGGTGGGTATACTCCTATCGATTAATAGGTTCGTACGCGTATTCACCTATGGGATAATAAGTAACCTAGTTAACACATATGGAATGCGCTCAATGTGTATTGTCGCTGCTTTAATGGCAACCAGCAGCACAGCCATTTACGGCTTAAGCAATGGTTTCTTACCATTATTTCTTGCGCGTATAGTATGGGGAATAGCCTATGCTATACTTGTTTTATCTACCTTAGCCTACGCCATTCAATATAGGGCTAAGGCTGGTACACGAGTTGGTACAAGTCAAGCCATTCAACGCCTTGGCCCTATTTTGTCACTACTTCTTGGAACTTGGCTTGTAACTCAAGTGGGACCCAGTAAAGTTTTTATATTATTGGCCATTCCAACTTCACTTGGCATAATTATCGGTCTCTATTTACCTAAACATGAAACTCCTAACAAAAAAGTTGAAAAGACTAAGCATAAAATCGCAAAACCAACTCTTTTAGATATTTTGTTTTTCTTGCAAGGATATGGCGTTGATGGACTTTTTGCTGTGACTGTAACATTAATGCTCGCTAAAACTAATGACTTTAACATTGCCATTTTAGGAGGTGGTACTTTATTGGCTCTACGTCATTTTGGCGAAGCCATCGCGGCACCGATTTTTGGTTACATCGCTGATATTATTGGAGCAAAAAAAATATTTTTAATTAGTGCACTCTTGACGGTCAGCGGGTTGCTCTTAATTTCCCAGGACTACATAATAATCGGCGCTATAATACTTTTAATCTTTCGTGGTGCTCTCGCTGCTTTAGGACCAGCTATTATTGCCCAAAGTGAGGTCAGCGAAGAAAATATATTAGGTAATCTAGCACGAATGCAAACTTGGAGAGATTTAGGAGCCGCTCTTGGGCCAGTCATTACGGGGTCCACGTTGTTACTTGTTTCCGCAGAGTTACAACATTTAATCTTAGCAATTATTTTTACTTCCTTCCTCGTGCTCTTCAAAAGATCAAAGTCATTTTAATCAGGGTTGAGTTCTCACACAAGATCTTACTAACCGTCATACAAATTATTCATCTAAGATTTGTTATATATCAAAGGGAATTTCTTACTATAAAAGGGATCTCCAGCTTTTAGAGTATCATCTGATAACCAATCCGCTACCCCTTGGGATGGCTCATATCTAGAGCCATCAGTCGCAAAACGTACTGCGTAACCTCGTCGACGACGAGTTGCCGTTTGGTTTCCTTTTGCCGAATGAACTATATAACCATCAAAAACCAACATATCACCTGGGCTCAAGGCCCATGATTTAATATCATATTTATCACGATCCTTTTCAAAATCCGGCATATCATCATATTGGGGATCGTCTGGCTTTAAGTACTTAACAAAAGCTCCCAACTGATCAGTAATAAAGGGGTGGTATTTTTTCCCCCAATTGTGAGATCCAGGTATAAACTCAAGAGAACCATTTTTATCATCAACATGATCAAGCGCTATCCAGGTTGTCATGATGGGACCATTAATCGGCCAGTAAGGTTGATCAGTATGCCATCCAGTTCGAGTTTTAGTTCCCACTTCTTTTACAAACATTTGATCAAAAACAAGAGAAGTAGTTTTTGAATTTACTAAATCAGCTACAATTTTTCCAATTCCTGAATTAAGACAAAAATCTCGAAAACCACCTGCTTCTAAACGCATATTTCGATTGTCAAAGTATCTTTTATTCTTTTTAACTTGTATTTCTACAGCTTCACGCAGAACTTCCAGCCAATGAGCATTTAAAACATTTTTGACAACTACGACCCCGTTTTCTTTGTAATCATCACGCAACCCATTTACTTCTTTTTTTAATATATATTCAGACACAACCTATCTTCCTTGTAGAACTGTTTAAAATTAAATTTAGTAGGCGTTATGGTATTTAATCCTTATTATAATAGGTTACGATAAAGTTAATTTAATATAACCACTATAATCGTCATAGTATATTTTGCAATATTTGCATCAACATGTAATTGAATTTAAAAAGGTTTGGTAATCGACTTAAAATATTGTGAAGTGACTATAATAAATACGATTTTACTTAGCCTTCAGATGATAATAAAGCACTTAGGGAGCGACCAAGATGACTATACCCAGTATGAACATTTCAGGGCCTAAGAA
>Ga0315331_10004603_pt1 | contig 10381 bp, 11 predicted proteins | sample M160m34915metaG_FD_203456 | JGI IMG/M metagenome (GOLD analysis project Ga0315331, IMG submission 203456) | Ammonia-oxidizing marine archaeal communities from Monterey Bay, California, United States - M1 60m 34915 | ecosystem: Environmental > Aquatic > Marine > Intertidal zone | place: USA... | reverse complement strand
AAGTTCAGATTACGACCAATAAGCAAATTATTCCTGATGACCCGAATCCACCATTACGTCCGAGCGGCATTCGGATCGGCACCCCAGCCGCCACTGCGCGAGGGATGAAAGAGCCAGAGATGACGCAACTTGCAGGGTGGATGATTCGATGTCTTCAAACACCAGAAGACGAAGCCGTGCTTAATGCGGTGAAGGCTGAAGTAGAGACCCTTTGCCAAAGTTTCCCAGTACCAGGGATATAAATCGGATGTTAAGAGGCCAGACTAGGTCTTGGAGATAAAGTCTAACGTTTCCCGCGCAACGCGATCATAGACCGACTCACGCCTGGATCGGGTACGTTGGGTTTGTTTGAAACCATGATCAGCGCCAGGTATTGCTCGCCATTGGCAGGTCGAGAAGGTCTCACAGAGACGCTCTGCTAAAGCGGCTTTGGCCATCACATCACGCTCACCGCTGAAAAATAATAACGGTCGCTTTAACTGACGAAGATGGTCCCAGCGATTCAGGCTCGGCTTGCCCGCAGGATGGATCGGGAGCGAATAAGCAATAACGCCCTGCACCCGAGCATCAACCAGGCTCGAAGGTTGCCTGGAATCAAGATCAGCGAGCAGGTGTGAGGCGATGCGCCCACCGTAGCTGTGTCCCGAAAGCCAGATATCGAGGTCTGGAAGCGTGTCGAGGCCAAGGGTCAACGCATCAAGATAGTCAGAAGTCGATTCCCCGACATTCCTTGGGAATGCTGCGCCGCGGTCACGATAGCGAAAATTAAAGCGCAGGGTGGCAACGCCCTGATCGAACAGACTTTGACTCAAACACTCGAGATGCGGAGAGGTCAATGCGGTAGCGCTACCGTGCGCCAAAATCAGCATGCAAGAAGGGTTGGGCGGTAGCAGGACCTGGGTGGTTAGCAAGGGCTGATCCATAGGGTGTCTGAAGCCAAATCCAATCAAAGCGGTAGGACACATCATGCTACACTCTAAGAAATCTGTCGAAAGAGCAAGGGCAATGTCCCAATCTGGTTCACCCGCAAAGGCGATCTTGTACGCCTTCCTTGCCAATTTTGGTATTGCGATTAGTAAACTGATAGCAGCATTGCACACCGGATCGGGGAGCTTGATGGCAGAAGCAATCCATTCTTTTGCCGATACCTGTAACCAGGTTTTGCTGTTTGTGGGCCTAAAAGGCAGTACCAAACCGGCCGACGAAGAACATCCTCTGGGTTACGGTAAGTTGAGCTATTTCTGGAGCTTTGTGGTTGCCATGATTTTATTTAGTTTGGGTGGCCTTTTCTCAATTTATGAGGGGTGGCACAAGCTTAAGTATCCAGAGCCCGTAATAGGGATATGGATCGGATTAACCGTGCTGGGTGTTGCGATTGTTCTGGAAGCGGCGAGTTTTTATGGGGCGTACCGTGAAGCCAAGAAGATGGCTAGAAAGGAATCATTACTCCAATGGCTCAGAACTACGCGAAATGCAGAAATCGTCGTGGTTCTGGGTGAGGATCTAGCGGCGATTTTGGGATTAGTCATTGCCTTTGGTGCTTTGAGCTTGGTGCTGGTGACGTCTAATCCGGTTTACGATGCCTTGGGCTCAATATTGATCGGCGTATTATTAATTGGAGTGGCTTTAGGATTAGCGGTTCGCTTGCAGGGGCTATTGGTGGGTCGATCCGCAACGCCTGAGCTAAGGGAGATCGGTGCCGCAATCATCGCGGGCAAACCCGGTGTTGACGCGTTATTTGATATGGTAACGCTGCATATGGGCCCCAAAATATTGTTAGCGGCAAAGGTTAGAATTGAGCCGACCCTATCGATACAGGCCGCGGCTGAGCTCATTGATGCAATAGAGCACGACTTAAAAGTAGTGATGCCTGAAATCGGCTGGTGCTTTATTGAAATAGATCCTTAAAGATGAGAACTGATATGTTGGTATTTGAGCATGATTTTGAGGTGTCGGCGTTGGTGGTATGGCGGGTGATCGGCACGCCGGATCGAGTTGATTGGGTCCCAGGGGTAGAGTCTTGTGACTTGGATGGGAATGTGCGGACCTTAGATTTACCCGGCGCAGGAACCATTCAAGAAAGAATTGTTACCCTAGACTCGGAGGCCTATCGGTTGGTTTATCAATGTATATCATCGCCGATGCCGCTCGAGCACCATGAAGCCTCGATGCAACTAATGGTAATCGCACCGAATCGCTGCCAACTCCGATGGCAAGCAGAAATTAGGCCGACAGCCTTTGAACCATTTTTACAAGACAGCATGCAGGGCGCACTGCAGCAGTTGCTTGAGGTGGTGGCCAAAGAAGCCGCATCGGTAACTGACTGAACCTCCACGAAACAGGCGGTTAATGTAACGGTTAAGCGGGATGCTTTTCAGCTCAGTTGCCAGCCTGGCAAAATCGTGCGAATTCAAGACTGAGGCTTTCGGCTTTTTGTTGAAAGGCTTGGAGAGCCTCGGGTTTTGATGGATCAAAAACTTGATAGGCGTTAGCGATCAAAAAAAACTGGGGATAAACTAAGGCTCCTAGGCCGATAAGGTAATTCGCAAGCTGACTCGCGGCACGTATGCCCCCTAATGAGCCGGGACTACTCGAGGCAATGAAGCAAGGTTTCAAAGCAAAGGGAGAAAGGTCCGCCTGAGCCGTAGGGCTTCGAGTCGCCCAAGTAAGGCCGTTGAGTAAAGCAGGTGGCATCAAACCGTTGTACTCAGGACACGCAAAAAGCAGACCATCGGCCTTCTTGATGCTCTCTCTGAATTGCGTCACCTGTGTTGGTTGACCAACATCGGCCTCGGTGATCTGAGTATAAATCGGCATTGTCGGATCTGCTAAGAGCAGTCTGTCTACTGTATGATCAGACTGATGTAATGAGCCCTCTAAGAGGGCTAGCGCCTGTTGATTAAATGACTCGGGTCGATCGCTACCGACGACCCCAATAAAATTTGCCATAGATACCTTTCTCTTAGATTCTTTGAGTCAAGACAAGTCTTGTATACCTCACCTTGACCAAGCTATTCTGGTGGGGTGAAGCTATTGAATCAGAGTTTATCCTAGTCAGTCGAGGATTGATCAGAATCAATTGGTCAACCTGGGTGGTAGGTAGAAAAATTGACGCAAACCCCGGATGTGGAACCCAAGACAAAACAAGGGGAAACGAAGGGAAGCAGAGGGAAAAACCAACGGGAAACCGAGGGAAAAACCGAGAATCCATTAAAAAATTAATCCCATTTCAAATTTGACAGGACCAATGAGGGGCGTCGCTGGCAAACGCCGAGACGCCAAGGAGCCAACAGTTAGCGTAGATTTGTCTTGATCAATTCGGCAGTTCAATGCCTTCACAGCGAATCAGTCATAGCGGAAGAGGACGAAGATGTCAGAACAATCAAAACAGCAAGGGCCGCTGCCGGTTGTGCCGTATTTAAAGGGTGCAGATACCAATGACCCCTATTTGGAGGGGCTCGAATGTGGCGCCTGTCGAGCGATATTTTTAGGGGATCGCAGCACTTGCTCAAAGTGTGGGGCCCGAGATCAGTTGAGCCCGAAGCGGCTCGGCAATCGCGGAAAGCTCTACTCTTATAGTATTGTCTATCGAAGTTTTCCAGGAATAGACGTGCCTTATATCTCCGCCATTGTCGATTTGGAAGACGGCGCGACATTAAAGGGAAATCTTATCGATATTGAGCCGGATCCCGCTAACCTGGAATTTGATATGCCAGTTGAGGTGGTTTTTGCAGATGCCTTAGGACGCAAAGACAAAGACGGGAACCAGTATCTCAGTTATTTTTTTAGACCACTGAACTAAGGGACGGAGGCGATTATGAGTGATGTTTACGTGATGGGGGTAGATATGATCAAGTTTGGTCGTTTCCCCGACAGAACGGTGCCACAAATCGGAGCCGAAGCAGCATTATTGGCCCTCGATGATGCGGGCTTAACGATCCATGATATGCAGGCGTTTTATTGCGGTAATCTTGGCCAAGCGAATGCGATGGTAGGGCAGCGAATACTTCAGGAAATAGGTCAAACAGGTATCGCGGTGGTCAATTGCGCCAATGCTTGTGCAACCGGTGCCACCGCTTTTCGAGAAGCCTGGATGTCGATCAAGGCCGGAGTTTATGACTGCGTTTTAGCCGTTGGCGTCGAGCAAATGGGCAAAGGCTTGCTGGGTGGAGCCGGCGGTGGAGCGGGCATTCCCAAAGAAGGCTTACTGGGATCGGGCACTATGCCGTCTGTTTTTGCCGAGGCAGGAATGGAGCATGCACGAAACCACGGCACAACCTTCGAGCAGTTTGCGAAAGTGTCGGTGAAAAATCATCATCACTCAACATTAAATGCTAAAGCGATGTATCAGATTGAAACACCGCTTGAAACCGTAATGAACGCCGAAATGATTTCTTACCCGAACACCAAATTAATGTGCTCGGTTAATGTCGATGGCTCGGCTGCTGCAGTACTGGTTTCAGAGAAGAAAGCCAAGGAATTGGGTATGCAACGGGCGGTTCGAGTCAAAGCGTCTGTGCTGGCCAGCGACCCATATACTGATCGTGATTTAGTAATGCCCGATGTCAACGCAGTAACCCGAATAGCAGCCCAGCAAGCCTATGAAATGGCGGGTGTTGCTGCGACGGATATAGACCTTGTCGAGCTCCATGACTGCTTTGCTACCGCAGAGATTTTACATTATGAGAACCTCAGTCTCTGTGCAGATGGTGAGGCGGGCCGTATGATCGATGAGGGCGAGGTCGCACTGGGCGGACGGGTACCTGTGAATGTGAGCGGAGGTCTGCTATCTAAAGGTCACCCTCTGGGTGCGACCGGCATTGCGAATATCTATGAGGTCTGTACCCATTTGAGAGGTGAAGCTGGCAAGCGGCAAGTGGAAGGGGCTCGTCTTGGACTGACCCATGTGATCGGTCTTGGATCAGCTTGTGGTATCCACATTTTAGAAAAAGTTGCCTAGCAGAAGGCAGTAGGTGAAAAAAATGCTGTCGAGCAGCCTGACAAGAGGATCGTCTGATGCGTCTGGGCATTGTCAGCGATACCCATAATAACCTTAAAAATTGCCGGGAAATCGTTGCGGTATTCAATGACACAGGGGTGGACCAGGTCATTCATACCGGAGACATTACTCAGGCGAAGACCCTTGATGTCTTGTCTGGTTTGACCATGCCGTTGTCGGGTGTTTTCGGTAACAATGATCAAGAACGAGAGAGTCTCGAAGCGGCGATCCTTCATCATGGCTTTAATTTCCATGAACCGCCTTGGCGTTTTAGCCTGGAAGGGCGGCAGGTGTTGGTCGTACATGATCCGTTAGATTTTGAGGGTGAGTCAGAATTTGGGGATCTCCGATTGCACGGACACACGCATCGCTATCATTGCGAGTGGAAGGCTACCTGCCTTACGTTTAATCCAGGTGAATGCGCCGGCATGATGAAGGGTTTTAATAACTTGGGTATTGTCGATTTACCGACCCTCGAGACCGAGATTATCAAGTTTTGAATATTGACATGAATTTGCCTTACAGCTTGCAAAATGAACTCGGGAAGGTGGCGGACTCGGCTCCACCTCCTGTGCATCTATGGCATCCTGAACGAGTCTATCCAATCGATATGCTGATCAATGATCGCGGTGATTGGATTTACGAAGGAAGTCAGATTACCCGGGCTCGGTTGATTAGGCTGTTCGCTCGGGTGCTGCGGCGTACCAACGATGAATATTACTTGGTCACCCCGGTTGAGGCTTGTCGAATTGTTGTTGAGGATGTGCCGTTTGTAGGGGTTGCGTTAGTCCAGGAAGGACAAGGCGCTGGACAAAAATTGACGATCACGACCAACGTTGGCGATCAGGTGACTATCGGTGCTTCCAATCCCTTGAGGTTTGAGGTTAAGGAAGAGGTTCCATTGCCCTACGTGCTGATTCGCGACGGCTTGTGGGCAAAACTTAATCGAAATACTTACTATCAACTGATGAATTTGCTGATCGAGGATGTCGATAGTGCGCAATGGTTGATTTGGAGCGCCGGCAAAGCGTTTACAGTTCCTGTCTAGGTTCAACTTTGGTGCAGGTCTTTGAAAGGCCCTCTCGATTAAGAATCTCTACGAGTCATCACAAGATGTTCAGTAGGTAAGTTTGTGACCCGCTACTTTATTGCCTTATATCTTTATGGAGTTGATTCCCACTTAGGCCGGGGTTGCGCCCAAGCCAAGTTTGGGTGTTACCGCCGCATCCCCAAAGCATCGATTCATTATCGACGTGCTAGGATGTCGGCGGCGCGCTGAGCCTGTGCCTTACATGTTGCCGTAATTTGGCCCGCCGGTACCCTCTGGAACAATCCAGTTGATGTTTTGGGAGGGGTCTTTGATGTCACAAGTTTTGCAGTGGATGCAATTTTGTGCGTTGATTTGAAATCTTGGCCCTTCTGCTTCCTCGACGATTTCATAGACACCCGCAGGGCAATACCGTTGAGCGGGCTCGTCAAATTGGGGTAGGTTTTGCGCAATGGGAATGCTTGGGTCAGTGAGTGTGAGGTGGCACGGCTGATCTTCTTCATGATAGGTGTTGGTGAGAAACACGCTGCTCAACTTGTCAAAACTGAGTATTCCGTCGGGTTTTGGGTAATCCGGCTTGTGACACGCGGATTGGTGTTTGAGCTTGGCGTAATCGGGTTTTGGGTCGGTCCAGGTAAAGGGCAGTTTGCCTCGAAATAGATATTGGTCGACCCAGGCAAACATAGCGCCGAGAAACATACCGAATTTGTGCTGCGCGGGCATAATATTGCGCGCCGTATAGAGTTCGTCGTGCAACCAGGATTGCTCATACAGTGTCTGATAAGCGGTGAGTGTTTCTCTGCCTTCACTGCCGGCGGAAATGGCATTAAAGACGGCTTCCGCTGCCAGCATCCCAGATTTCATGGCTGTATGCGTGCCTTTTTGCTTGAGGTTGTTGAGAAAGCCAGCGTCATCGCCTGCAAGTAATCCGCCGGGCATAACCAACTCCGGTACGGCCTGATAACCACCTTTAACAACGGCTCGAGCGCCATAGGCGATTCTCTTACCCCCTTCGAGGGTTTGGCGAATCAGTTTGTGATGTTTGAACCGCTGAAACTCATCAAACGGGGAGAGATGAGGGTTGCTGTAACCAAGGTCTACAATAAGGCCAATAGCAACCTGATTGTTTTCAAGATGGTATAGGTACGAGCCGCCAAGTGTTCCGCCTGGGCCAAAATCTAATGGCCATCCAACCGTATGGACGACCTTCCCCGGTGTATGTTTGTCGGGGTCGATATCCCAAATTTCTTTGAAGCCGATGCCGTAATGCTGCGTGTCAGAATGCTGATCGAGACTAAATTTTCCGATAAGTTGCTTGCCCAGATGGCCTCGGCAACCCTCGGCGAAGATGGTGTACTTGGCATGTAGCTCGTAGCCAGGGGTGTAGCTGGCTTTATGCTCACCGCTCGCGTCGACGCCCATATCACCGGTAGCAATGCCTTTAATGCTGCCATCCTCGTGGTAGAGGACTTCACTGGCCGCAAATCCTGGGAAAATGTTGACGCCGAGTTCTTCGGCTTGCTCTCCGAGCCAACGACAAAGGTTGGCGAGGCTGGTGGCGTAGTTGCCATGATTGTGAAGTGCACTGGGTACAAACAAAGCAGGTAAGCGCATGCCCTGATGGTCATCTGTCAGTAAATAAACATCATCTTCTGTTACTGGGTTATTAAGAGGAGCGCCCATGGCTTGCCAATCAGGAAAAAGCTCGTTGAGTGCTCTGGGTTCAACCACGGCGCCAGATAAGATGTGAGCTCCAATTTCTGAGCCTTTCTCGACCAAACAGACCGAAGGTTCGGCGCCAGCTTCGATTGCGAGCTGGGAATATTTGATGGCGGCAGATAAGCCAGCAGGTCCGCCACCAACAATAACAACATCAAATTCCATTGACTCGCGTTCCATGTGCTACTCCGAAAGACTGAAAGTTGGCTATTGTAAGAAAAGAAGCCTCTGAAGGGAAACGCCCATGCTTGCCGTCACCTTCAATCAATTTCGGTGATTGCCTCGCATAACAAGATAGGTTGATAAAAAACAACAAGTTGGCTGGATTCGGGTTGAGCAGAGGTTGTTCCGGCGCTTGTAAATTGACAACCGAAACGTCAGAATACGGCCGTCTAAAAAGATCGTGCCCAGGCAATAGGTCGGTGCGATGTTCGTTTTCACTAAGCAGAGGATGTCCATGAAAATTTTGGTAACAGCCAAGCGCGTCGTCGATTACAACGTCAATATACGTGTATTGGCGGATCAATCAGGCGTTGACTTAAATAATGTCAAAATGTCGGTAAACCCTTTCGATGAAATTGCGATCGAAGAGGCGGTTCGATTAAAAGAGGCTGGCAAAGCAGAAGAAGTGATTGTCGTGTCTGTTGGGCAGACGCAATGTCAAGAGCAATTACGCACGGCGCTCGCCTTGGGCGCTGATCGCGGCATATTGGTCGAAACCGAAGAAGACATGCAACCCTTAGCGATCGCTAAGGTGCTAAAGGCAGTGGTTGATAAAGAACAACCGGGGCTGATTATTACGGGCAAGCAAGCTATCGATGGGGACAACTCTCAGACCGGACAGATGCTCGCAGCGCTTGCCGGGCTAGCCCAAGCGACCTTCGCATCAGAGGTTGAAATAGGAGACGGCAGTGCGACGGTTACTCGGGAAATCGACGGAGGGTTAGAAACGATTACGGTGAAGTTGCCCGCAATTGTCACGACCGACCTGCGATTGAACGAGCCGCGATATGCGTCGTTGCCGAATATTATGAAAGCCAAGAAAAAGCCAATTGATGTGGTAACGCCTGCCGATCTTGGTGTCGATGTCGCACCTCGGGTGAAGACCCTTAAGGTTGAGCCACCCGCAGAACGAGCGGCAGGGATCAAGGTCGAGAGCGTAGAAGCCTTGGTTGATAAATTGCGAAATGAAGCGAAGGTGATCTCATGAGTATTTTAGTAGTAGCAGAACACGATCAGAACAGCGTCAAGGTCCCGACTCGGGTAGCGATTGCCGCAGCCAAGTTGCTGGGCGACGATATCCACCTATTGGTCGCTGGGCAGGGGTGTCAAGGCGCTGCAGACGCAGCGGCCTCAATCGAGGGGGTTCAGAAAGTTTTATTGGCCGAGAGTGAAGCTTACTCACACAATCTCGCCGAAGAGCTCGCGAGCTTAGTGGTATCTTTGGCTGGCGGTTATTCGCACATCCTGACGGCGACAACGACTTCGGGCAAAAACTATATGCCTCGAGTGGCAGCGCTGCTCGACGTCTCGCAAATTTCAGACATTATCTCAGTTGAATCTGATGACACCTTTAAGCGGCCCATCTATGCCGGCAACGCGATCGCTACAGTGCAAAGCAGCGATAGCGTGAAGGTGCTGACGGTGCGCGGCACCGCGTTTGATCCAGTTGCAGAGCAAGGCGGAAGCGCGGTTATCGAGTCGGTTGAAGCGCCAGCAGTAATGGGCGTCTCAGAATGGCTGCGCGAAGACGTTGTTGAGCTCGAGCGACCCGAACTGACCGCGGCCAGCATCATCGTATCGGGTGGGCGTGGTATGCAAAATGGCGACAACTTTCAAATGCTGGAGAGTGTCGCTGATAAACTCGGTGCCGCTATCGGAGCCTCCCGCGCTGCGGTAGATGCCGGTTTTGTACCCAATGATATGCAGGTCGGACAGACCGGAAAGATTGTGGCGCCTGACTTGTATATTGCCGTGGGTATCAGCGGAGCTATTCAGCACCTAGCGGGCATGAAGGATAGCAAGGTCATTGTGGCGATCAATAAAGATGAGGATGCGCCAATTTTTCAGGTTGCTGATTACGGCTTAGTTGCAGATCTTTTCAAAGCAGTACCCGAGCTCGATAGCCAGTTGTAAGGGGCATCGGATCAGGAAAAACCCGACTGAGATGTCTCGTCGGGTTTTTTTTGCAAGAAAGTTGAGTGAGGCGTACGCAGGGAGAGCTAGAGGTTTCGTGGATCAGCTTTGACCCGCCAACCACTCATCATCACTCTCTGCGCTGATGTCTTCAAACAAAGGCGTTGACAGATAACGCTCGCCTGTGTCCGGTAACATGACGCAGAATGTGCTGCCCTTGGGTGCTTGCGCGGCGATTTTTAGCGCGCCAGCCATCGTCCCACCACATGAAATGCCGCAGAATATGCCTTCCAAGCGAGCAAGATCTTGAGCTGTTTGGATCGACTCGTCATCGGAGACTAAGACCAATTCGTCGGTTACCGAAGGATCTAGTACTGCGGGGATGAAGTCTGGTGTCCAGCCTTGAATTTTGTGTGGGGCCCATTCGTTACCCGATAGTAGGGCCGCGCCCTCGGGCTCAACACCGATAATTTGAATAT
>Ga0315331_10004602_pt1 | contig 10382 bp, 5 predicted proteins | sample M160m34915metaG_FD_203456 | JGI IMG/M metagenome (GOLD analysis project Ga0315331, IMG submission 203456) | Ammonia-oxidizing marine archaeal communities from Monterey Bay, California, United States - M1 60m 34915 | ecosystem: Environmental > Aquatic > Marine > Intertidal zone | place: USA... | reverse complement strand
TCGGAGGTCTGACCGGCTTCGTGATCTACACCAGCGGCCCGCAGAACCGGAACTAGAGGTCCAGCGACTGACTCAGCGACCTCACCCGGCGCTCGATGTCCGCGACCCGGCGACGATCCGTCGCCACCACGCGCAGCTGCTCCAGCGCTTGGCTGTAGTGGTCCAGCGCCTCCCGATTCAGATTCTGGCGCTGCGCCAGCATGCCCGCTTCGGCGTTCATGTCGGCGCTGGCCCGTAGGTCACCGCCCTCTTCGACCTGCTCGATGGCAAAACGCAGCAGGCCCCGGGCCTCGTCCAGCTTGCCCTGCCGGGCCAAGATTCGGCTCTGGGCACGGGTGCACCCCGCAGCGCCATCCGGTCGCTCCGCCAGCACGAAGTGGTCGCGGGCTTCGCGTAGAAGCTTCAGCGCCTCGTCCAGGTCCTCCTGCAAGGTCCTCAGCTCGGCCTGATCGCGCAGGACCTCGGCCAGCAGCCAGGGGGTGTTCCCCGCCGTGGCCCGAATCAGGGCCTCGGCCTCGACCAGAGCCTCCGCGGCGCGATCCAGCTCGTGCGCCTCCAGGGCCACGCGACCCTGCAGATGCAGGGCCCTGCCCAGGCGGTCGTCGAAGCCCTGGGCGCGCGCGGCGGCGACGCTGCGTCGGGTGTACTCGAGGACATCCTCACCCCGCAGCCAGGCCAGCCGACCACGAGCCAGCCACCCGTCGATTCGCCGCCAGTCCATGTCCTGCAGTCGCAGCTGGGCGATGGCGTCGTCGTGCGCGGCCAGGATGGTGCTGGCCCGGTCGACATCGCCGGCCTCCAAGGCGCGGTCGCTGGCCTTCAACAGCCAGGCCAGGCTGCTGGTGACGCGGCCCGCTGAGACCAACATGCGGGCGATCCGAGCGGCATCGCCGTCGCGACCGCGTTGCTTCAGGGTCTCGGCGCACACACGGTTGTGCATGATCAGGCGGCCATAGGTCTCCGCGGAGTCCCGCAGCGCCTGCCGCAACATGTCGTGGACGAACTGCCAGCCCTCGGCCGGCCCACGCTCACCGGTCTTGGCCAGCCGCATTCGAACCAGCTCGTCGACCAGTCCCGGGGTGGGGATGGCCCAGGCGCGCTCGCAGGCCGCCTCCCACTCGTCGGGTTGGACCTCGTGCCCCAGCACCGCGGCCAACTCGAGGGCGCGGCGGTCGTCCTCGGGCCGCAGCCGCAAGAAGTTGTTCAGCCGCGTCGCCCAGACCCTCTGCAAGTCCTCCGGCAGTTCAACATCGATGGCCTCGCGGAAGCGGAAACCCCGCGCCGTAGGCTCCAGAAGCTCCCGGTGGACCCAGTCCCCGACCAACTGAACGGCAAACAGCGGGTTGCCGCCCGTCAGGCGAGCCACCTCCTCCGCCAGCTCCGACTCCATGCCCAGCAGGCTCTGCACCAGCTCAACCCGATCGGAGGGGTCCAGAGGGGGCACATCGCAGACCGCGACCTGCTCGGACTCCTCCAGCCCCTTCAGCAAGCGGAGAGCCCGGTCCGGCCCCTCACCACTGACCACGGTCATGACCATCAGGACCGGCAAGTCCGACGCGCGCTCGAGCAGATGGCAGATCCAGCTGAGGGTGTCCTCGCCGTAGTGGGCGTCGTCCATCCACATCAGGACGCGGCCGCGCTCGCACAAGCGCTCGACGAAGCGAGTGACGGCGGCGTAGCGCTCCCGGGGACTGCGGAAGCGGACGTTGCCGAACACGCCGTCGCTGGCCAGCCCCACCAGGGCTTCGACCTCGTAGGAGGGCACCTCACCCCGTCCGCTCAGCCAGTCCACCGCGCGGTCACGAAGGGCGACCTCATCGTCCTCCAGACCCAGGGCGCGAAGCTGACGCCGAATCATCACGCCCAGCCCGTCGGCGGTCCCGACCTCACCGCCGTGGGTGGCCATCAGCAAGGTCCCCGCCATGCCCTGCTCGTGGGCGGCCGTGCCGATCCACTCGGCCAGTCGGCTCTTGCCGGTGCCGGCCGGTCCGCGAAGCACGACCGCCCGAGCGCCATCTCGAGCGGCCTTGAGTTGGCCCCAGAGGACGGTCCGCTGCTCGCTGCGGTCGATCAGCGGGATGCTGCGGAAACCATAGAGGCCCAGACCCGCGCCGACGATTTCTGGGCTGTCGCGACGGGACAGCCGCGGCGAGCCCAACTCCGTCACCGCGATGGCGTCCAGGCTGAGCAGAGCGCGCATCGCCTCGGCGGCCTGCTGGAAGCGGCGGTGCCGGTCCTTGTGCAGCAGCTTGTTCAGCCACTCCTGGAACCCGGATGGGGTCTCGAACCGCGTCTTCAGATCGGGCACCGGAGACCGCAGGTGGTGCCGTCGCATCTTCTGGATGGTGCTGGCGCTGAAGGGACCGCGCCCGGTGAGGATTCGGTAGATCAGACAGGCCAGGGCGTAAAGGTCCGTCCACGGGCCCTGGTCCCGGACCGCGCTGCGCCACTGCTCCGGCGCCATGTAGTGCGGCGTGCCCAACAGGCGGCGGACGTCCTGCTCGGGGTCCTCGACCAGCGCAAGGCCGAAGTCCGCCAGCTTGAGGCCTGGCCGGAGGTCCTCGTCCGTGCAGTAGAGGATGTTGGCGGGCTTGAGGTCCCGGTGCACGACACCGTGGGCGTGGGCGTGGGCCAAGGCATCCAGCAACGTCAGCAGGGTGGTGCGGAGCTGGGACCAAGAGGTCGGACGCCGCTGCTCGTCCAAGGTGCCGCCGCTGGCCCACTCCATGACCAGGTACGGACTCCCCGCGGCCAGGCTGCCGCTGGACTCCGCCTGCAGATGGGGCGGGATCTCCCCCGTGTCGAAGATGGTGACGATGCGCGGGTGGTTGAGCGCAGCGACCGCGTGGACCTCCCGCCGGAAGGCGGCCGAGGCCCGCTCGTTCAGGGCCAGTTCAGCCTTGAGCACCTTGACGGCGACCTGCAGCCCCGTCTCGGCGTGGGCGCCCCGCCACACGTCGCCATTGGCTCCCGTTCCGACAATGGACTCGAGCTCGAAAGGACCAAGCCGCACCACGTGAGTCTAATCGGCTCTCAGGCCCTGGACCCTCGCGTCCAGCCGGTTCACCGTGCGTTCCAGTTCTTCGACCTCAGAACGCAGCGCCGCCAGGTGGGTGGGCCGCCCCGCGTCGACGTTGGTGTCGACGAGGGTACGGATGGCCTGACCATGCTCCTGCAGCAGCCTGGACTGCTTTTCGACCGCCAGCCGCTTCTGCGACCAGGACGCGCCCAGCACCATCAACAACACCCACGGCATGAGGCGATTCTAATGGGCCCGGAGCCACGTCTCTTCCAAGCGCAGCGCATTCGACCGATCCAAAGCGGCGCGCAGGCCAGGCTCGAGGTCCCGCACGGGCCCCGAGAGTCGAAGCCACACAGGGCCATCAGCAGCGCCGCGGTGCGCGGCGAGGGTGGCCTCGACGAACACGTCCTGCGCCAAGGAAAAGAAGAACCCCGCCTGGGCCTATTCCCAGACGGGGCTACGAACGACTTGGGTGGGCAGGGTCCCGTCTCCAGGACCAGCGGGCACCGAAACGCTGACGAGTGGGAACCATTTCCCACTTGTGGTCACGAGGGGTTTCCTCGTGCCTGCTCACTCCTTGTCGCTTGACAAGCCTTAGAGCAAGCACCGTGCCAAGGATCGCGGCGTAGTGATTTCAGCCTCTTAGAGGCAATTCGGCTGCGTCATTTTTGTCGCATACCCCACTCCGCCCCACGCAGGTGTTGGAGTTTTCCTACACTCCATCAACTGATTGAGTGGCCGGCCTGGCTCCCGAGGATCCCCCCGCGACCTTCAACAGCGCCGGGAGCACCAGCACGTCACAGACCAAGGCCGCCATCAGGGTGACGCTCCCCAGCGCGCCGAAGCTGCGGTTGCTGGGGAAGGCCGAGAAGACGTTCATCGAGAAGCCGGCCGTCAGCATCAGGCTGGTCACGAACACCGCGCGACCGCTGTGTCGAACGGCGGCGACGATGTCCCCCTCCTCCCGGTAGCGCACCAACAGATGGATGGTGTCGTCCACGGCGATGCCCAGCGCAACGGTGAACACCACCGCGGGCGCGGGGTCCAGTGGCCACCCGGTGAGCCCGAAGAAGCCGTAGCCCACCACCAGGGGCAGGGCGTTGGGCACCAGGCTCAGCAGCGCGAGGCGTGGGCTGCGGAAGAGGATGCCGATCAGCACCGCGATGACCAGAAAGGCGCCCATCAGGCTGTCTCGCAGGTCCGTGGTCACCTCGTTGACGCCCCGGTACGCCACCCCCGGCGTGCCGTTCATCCGAACCGACAGGCCCGCCTCTTCCAGGATCGGTCGCGCGGTGGCCTCCACCTGCTCCGCGACCTCGGCGAAGGCGTTGGCCCCGACATCCCGGATCCGCACGTTCATCAAGGCCCCGCGTTCATCCAGCGTCGACGACAAGGCCTCGTTGTCCAACACCGTCGCCAGCATCCCGTCCGTCGTCGGAAGGCTGTAGGTGCCGCCCATCCAGCGGGTGACCTGACCCGCCATCGACGCCGGACTGGTCACCGAGCGCACCTCGGCCAGCTGCCTCAGCGAAGCCTCCGCTTCCAGCATGGCCTCCAGCGACGCCCGCTCGCGCACCGGCCCGTCCATCTCGATGTCCAGGGGCAACAGGCCGCCCAGGTGGTTGTCGATCAGGTGGTTGGCCTGGCTGGTCGGGTGCTCGGGCGGCAACATGCCCGTCAGGTGGTTGTCGACCTCCACCTGACTTCCGGAGGCGATGCAGCCCACCACCAGCAAGCCCGTCAGCCCAAGCGTCAGGTAGGGCCGACCTACGGCGAAGCGGGCACACCGCGTCAACACCGCGTCGATACGGCTCGAGGCAGACGCCGACGGCTGAGCCGTCGTGAGCGACAGGCAGAGCGGGACGACCAGCAGCACGCTGAAGTAGGCGAAGCCGATGCCCACCGCCGCATAGAGCCCGAAGTTCCGCAGGATGGTCATGTCGGCCAGCATCAGGCTCAAGAAGCCAACCGCCGTGGTCAGGCTGGTCAACAGGCACGCCGAACCGACCCGCTTCATCGCCACGCGGATGGCCTCCACCCGCTCACGCCCTCGCTCCAACTCCTCGTGGAAGCGCGTCACCATGTGGATGGCGTCCGCCACCGCGATCACCGGCAGCAGCGTGAAGTAGCTCTGGTTGATGATGCTGATGTCCTCGCCCATCCAGCCCATCACCCCGAAGGTCATGGCCGGCGGAACCATGGCCGCCGTGACGGGGACCAGCACCCCGTGAAGACGACGAAACAGAGCGGTGCAGATGGCCAGCACCAGCAAGGCGCTCAGCGGGATGAAGAACATCTGGTCGGTGACCAGGCTCTCCATCAACCCCGAACGCGACGCAGGGACCCCGGCCAGGTGCAGACGCAGCCCGGTGTCCGCTTCCTCGAGCGTCTGCTCCAGAGCCAGCACCGCCGGTCGCAGCTCCGCGATGTTGTCGGTGTCCACGTCCATGCGAACCAGGACCACCGCCAGGGTGCCGTCTTCAGACAGCAGGTTGGGCACCAACATCGGGTCGCCCAGCAGCTGCTCCGATGGGGGTGGGCTCTTGGCGATGGGGACACTCACCACCACCGGACCCCGTCGCTCTGGCCGCGACAGGTCGGTGATAGCCGACACATCGCCCGTCATCGGCTGGGCGCGCAAGAGCTCCACCAGGGCGGAAATCTGGTCCAGCGACTCGCGGTCCAAAAGACTCTCGCCTTCACCGTCCACCACGATCAGCAGCGTGTCGTCGTCGCGCCCCCAGCGCTCCTGGTACTCGCTCAGGGCATCCAAGTCGGGGTCGTTGGATCCGAAGAAGGCCTCGGAGCTGAAGTCCACCTGCAGGCGCAGCACGCCGGACGCCGGCAGCAAAACCAGCGCCACCAGGACCAGCCCCGCCAGTCGCCGGTTGCGAAGCACCTGGTTCGCTAGCCAGCCGAAGAACATGGCCTCGACTAACCTCCCTACGTGGCCATGCGACCTTGTCCTCAATGCTCTCGGCCCAACGCGCCCCACAAGGCCCGTTGCCTGTACTGCGGAACGGCCCTGCCTGACCCCGCCCCACCGCCCGTGCAAAACGACCGCAAGCTCCCCCAGAATCTGGACGCTCTGATGGTCGAGGCCCTCCGCACCGGTCAGGTGTCGAAGCTGCAGTCCGCGCTGGTGCGTCCTCCACCCCGCCCCGCACCTCCGGACGGACCAGGCACCTCCGACGCCAACATCTCCAAGGATCCGGAGGCGACGGAGTCGCCCACGGCCACGCCGCAGGAGTCTCCCGAACCCACAGTCGAGGCCTCACCAGAGGACATCTGGACGGACCTGGACGCGGCCCTTGAGCGAGGACGAGCCGGCGACCGCGACGCCCTGGCCCTGGCCCGGGTCCACCTGGACGCCTTGCTGGCTCTGCCCCAGGAGCCCGAGGAGCCGGAAGACGAGCCCATCGACCTGCCGCCCTACCGGCTTCAATGGGCCTTGGTGGTCGACCCGCCCCGGGACGAGGCCCGGGGCACGGACACCGCGACCGCGCTGAAGCTGGACCTCTCCTCTGGACGCATGATCGCCCGCTGCCAGCACCCCAAGGTCGCCCTGCGGAGCCGCGACCGCATCGACTTGTTGCGGCGAGCGGACACATGGGAGGAGCAGATGGGCCTTCCCGCGCAGGTCTGCGACGCCGAGCAGCTGCTGGCGCTGGGGCACGCCAGCCTGGTGATGAGGCTAGGGCGCGACACCCCTTGGCGCATCCTTCCGGGACGAGGCTGGCGCACCGACCCCGACCAGCTCAACGCCGAGGGCGAGCCCCTCCCAAGACCCGAGGTTCGCCTGGTGGTACCCGGCGAGGTAGTCATCGAGCGGTATCGACACCTGGGTGGACAGTTGCTCAAGCAGAACGAGCGGCGCCTGCGGGTGGCCGACCTCCACGGCCCCGGCGTGTTCCTGCGCTGCGTGGAGGGCCTGACCCGCTTCGAGGGATGGCCCGAGCTGAGCGGCATGTCCGCCACCCAAGGCTTCCGGGCCTTCTCCGAGTTGATCGTCGAAACCTGGCCTGCCGCGGTGCCCGGTCCCCGCCGGTGCAAGCCCGTTCGCGACGCCAAGGCCAACGACCAGGGACGCGCCGAGTCCGATGGCTGGGCCGAGTGGGAAGAACACAGCCGCCTCTGCCGCGTGTTGCTGTGCTGATCCTCGCCCTGGCCTGCAACGCCCCCGGGGACACCGGGAGCCCGACGACCACCTGTCCGGAGGGTCAACTCCTGGACGGCGTCACCTGCGTCCCCGAAGCCTGTGGCGTCGGCCCCTTCGGAGACCGGGACGGCCAACTCTATGTCGACCCCCTGAACCTAGGCGAAGAGGATGGCAGCCCCGAGACGCCCTTCCGCGAGGTCAACGCCGCCCTGTTGAAGGCCCCCGAGGACGCCACGGTGGTGCTGGCCAGCGGAACCCACAAGGGCCTGATCCGGATGGACCTGGCGGCCCGTGGCGTGAAGCTGGTGGGCCGCTGCAAGGAGCTGACCGTGCTGGACGGCGACGGCGAGTTGGTCACCGTCTACGGTCAGACCACCGGAACCCACGTCGAGCAGGTCACCATCACCGGGGCCGTCGAGGCCGGCGTGTTCAGCTCCAACGAGACCGTCGTGCTGCGCGACGTGGACATGGACCGCCCGGGCTACGTCGGCTTCTGGGTGCTGGAGCAAGGGGAAGCCCTGCTGGAGCGCGTGCAGATCCGCGACCCGATCGAGGATCCCAAGTTCGAGAGCGCCTGGGGTGTGGCCGCAAGCGAGGGTTCCACGCTGGTCCTGCGCGACGTACTGGTCGAGAACGCCATCGACGCCGGCGTGTTCCTGGAAGGCTCGGGGGCCGTCGACGCCGAGCGGCTGACCGTCCTCGACACCTCCTCCTCCAGAGACGGGAACGGCTCGTCCCTGGTCAGCCTCAGCTCGGGCCCCATCCACCTGAAGGACAGCACCTTCGTGGGCAGCCAACTGGCCGGCCTGACCTTCGAGCCCGGCAGCACCGCGCTGGTCGAGAACTGCCACATCGAGGCCGCGCGCCCCGCCTCGGCCGACTACGTCTACGCCGCCGGTGTGTTGGCGGTGGACTCCGAGGTCACCATCCGGGACACCACCATCCACGACATCCACGGCACCGGCGCCGAGATCTTCGGCGCCAGCGGCCGGATGGTGCTGGAGCGGGTCGACATCGTCGACGTGTCCTCCACCGACAAGAACTTCGCCAGCGGCTTCGGGGTGACCGTGCGACACGGCACTCTGGAGGCCCACGAGGTCACGCTGACCAACACGACAGCGGTCGGCGCCTGGGCCAGCGACGCGGGCACCCTGTTCCTGAACGACGTGCTGATCGACGGCGTCGTACCCAGCCCCAGCGCCTCAGCCGTCGCAGGCGTCTACGCCACCTACGGCGCCCACGTGGAGATGGACGGTGTGGAGGTCCGGAATCTGGCCGGCAACGGCATCAGCATGGGCCCCAGCTCCACCCTGGTGGCCAAGGGAGTGGACCTCCACCACATCTCCCCCAACGACGACCTGCCTGGCAGCGGCCGCTGCATCGAGATCGAGAACGCCACAGCCCAGATCCAGGACAGCCTGCTGCGCGAATGCCACGAGGTGGCCGTGCTGGCCAGCGGCCTTGAGGCCGACGTCACCCTGGCGCAGGTCACCATCCAGGACATCGCCCCCACCCCGACCTACCCCTTCGGCCTGGGGCTCCTGGCCCAGCACGGCGCGCTGATGACCGGGCATCAGGTGGACGTGAGCGGCACCACAACCGCGGCCGGTGCGGCCGTGCTGGAGGGACACCTGACCCTCACCGACAGCGCGCTGCACGACAGCCTGCTCAACGCCAACCATGCCCTGGGCTACGCGGTGGTGGCGGGCAATGCCGGGAGCGTGACCCTGGAAAACACCGAGGTCCAGACGGCAGGATTGGCGGGGCTGCTGTCCAGCGGACACGGTTCGGCCATCCACATGTCGGGCGGACATGTCCAAGGCGTCTACGTCGGCATCGGCGCGGACACGGCCTTCGGCGCGCTGACCCAGGACGCGGGCCACCTGGAGCTCAACGCCGTCACCTTCGACGACATCCAAGGCCCGGGCATCGCCTGCTCCAGCGCAGCCTCGGTGACCGGCCAGGGCGTGTCCATCACCAACTCACGCTTCGCCGGGGTGGTGCTCCAGGGCTGCACGTCCAACCTTCAGGATCTGTACATCGAAGACATCACCCGCGACCCCCAGGCGGGTGGCGGAGTCGGAGTCTTCATCGACGGGTACGGTCACGGGCCAGGCACCGAGACCCTGGACCAGGTCCAGGTCCGGGGAGCGCCAATGGGCGGCGTCGTCGGACAGGGAGCCGGCACCTGGAGCCTCACGTCCCTGGATCTCCACGGCGGCGAAGGTCTGCTGCTGGCGGAGCACACCCTGAACGGCCACGGGCTGCTGCTAAAGGACTGCGGAAGCGTCGTCGCGGACGGCGAACTGGCCTTCTCCCGGGCGGGCCTCTTCCTCCACGGATGCTCGCCGCAGCTGGGTGAACTAGACCTGCACGACAACGACGTGGACCTGCACCAGCAGGCCTGTGAAGAGCCCGTCGCCGTGCCCGATGGAGTCTCTTTCATGACCTGCCCCAACGAGAACGAGCTGTTGACTCCGCTCACCTTCAACGCCGCGCTCGCCGAACCCGCCCTCAGCCCATGAGCCTCCACCACACCCGACTGGGGGACGGCCCCCGCGTCGCCGTCGTGGCCCACGGAATCCTGGGGAGCGGCCGCAACTGGCGCACCCTCATCCGCCGACTGGTGCCGAAGGCGTCGGATTGGACCTTCCTGCTGGTGGATCTGCGCAACCACGGAGACAGCCACGGCTTCGACGGGCCCCACGATCTGGCCGCCTGCGCTCGAGACCTGGCCCAGCTGCACCCGGAGCTGATCATCGGCCACAGCTTCGGCGGCAAGGTCGGGCTGGCCTGCCTCCGCGACCACGGCGTGCCCCAGCTCATCGTGTTGGACGCCCTGCCAGGACCTCTGCACGACGGCTCGGAGGTCGACAACGTCATCGCAGCGCTGCGCCGGGTCCCTCTCCCACTGGCGCGCCGCAACCAGCTGCCGGACGTCCTACCGCTCTCTCCGGCCCTGGTGAGCTGGATGAGCACCAACCTGCGCGCGGTCGACGACGGCTACGTCTGGCGCTTCGCGTTGGACGCGGTCGAAGAGATGATGCGCAGCTACGCGACGACGGACTTCTGGCCACTGATCGAGCGCACGGACGCGCCGGTGACCTTTGTGCGCGCTGGCCAGAGCGAACGCTGGACCCCCGAGGTCCTGGACCGCTTCGAAGCGCTACCTCCATGGTCCGAGGTGCAGTTGCAGACGCT
>Ga0315331_10004600_pt1 | contig 10383 bp, 5 predicted proteins | sample M160m34915metaG_FD_203456 | JGI IMG/M metagenome (GOLD analysis project Ga0315331, IMG submission 203456) | Ammonia-oxidizing marine archaeal communities from Monterey Bay, California, United States - M1 60m 34915 | ecosystem: Environmental > Aquatic > Marine > Intertidal zone | place: USA... | reverse complement strand
TCCACTCCGATTCTCTCCTTTGTCCTGTGTTTACAAAACCCGGTTTCAGGGGGCGAGTTAGAAGTCTTTGCTAGACGTGCGGAAGGCATACCGCTGGCGGTCGAGAAAGAAAGTGAAACGATAAATTCGGGCTTAGAGGACGTGCCATCAGTTAAATTCTCATTGTCAGCCGGAGAACTGATTATCATTAATTCTGGTAACTATTATCACCAATTACTACCAGTCGGTGGTAATAGAAAACGGTGGACAGTTTGCAGTTTTTTTGCGCGATCCAGCGACGATAAAAGCAACTATTGTTGGGGATAAGAAGAGATGCCCGAATTACTTTATTTTGAGCCACTGCTGGAGGCCATTCGTAATGGCTACCCCGGACGTGATGTTCATTTTGGGTTATGGAATAATAACGTTCCCGATATCTCCTTTTCGGCTGCCCAAGAAAACCTGACTCGGAAAGTAGTCTCATTACTCGAGATCCAGGAAGGCGACCGTGTTTTAGACGTTGGTTGCGGCGTGGGGGGGACGATAAAATGGATCAACAACCACTTCACCAACATCCATGTGACCGGAATAAACTCTTCACTTGAGCAGTTGGAGGTTTGCAAGGAACTCGTCCCCTCGGCAGGGAACTCTATCGATCTTACGTTTGGAGACGCTTGTGAATTCACGACCAAACGCATGTTTGACAAGATTGTATGTCTTGAAGCGATGTTTCATTTCGACAGCCGACGGGAGTGTATACGACGCGCGTTTTCTGCCTTGCGCCCCGGGGGTATTCTTGTGGGTACCGATATACTTTTTTCCCGTGGCAGTATTCCCGACCAACACTTTGAGACCCTTATAAATACGCTCCAATCGGGTTACGGTCCGTGGCCTCGACCAGAATTGTCAGACGCGGAATTAGTGGCCATGTTTAATGAGTGTGGCTTTACAGATGTGTATTGCAATGAAGTCACGAAAGAAACTATATCTACGCATGAGTTTACTACACCAGGAGAGCTCGATTGGGGCGAGATTAAACCAGAAGATGTCGCACCTTTACTCGGGGCGGCGTATGCGTTGCGTACACTTCATCATCAAAACGCACTTAATTATGTTTTGGTTTCCGCTAGTCGTCCGGAAGTATCTTCTCCCGCGCAGACGGTACTTTAGATATGAGTAGTATTAAAAAAGCACCCTCGCGTCGTATCGCCTTAGTCTGCATGACCCCCGTCCCCGACACTGACGAGTTGGGCGGAATGAGACTTCCGAGCTATGGTGTCTATCGAATTCTTGCCTCGTTACTCGCTGATGAGCGTTGTAGCCATTCAGAGGTAAGCCTGATTGACGTTGGGGAACCAAATGTCGAGGAATATGTACAAGCAATCGTTGCGTTGGAACCGGACCTGATTGGAATGTCCGCCTTCCTTTGGTCTACCCCCTGTTTGGTCGCAGTGGCACGCGAGGTAAAGCGTTATCTCCCCGACTGCATTATTGTTTTCGGTGGACCATCCGCGCGCGCCGCCATGTTCGACTTAGCTCCCTATTCACCAGCATCGGATTATTTAGATGCATTAGTAACGACTGAAGGGGAACGGACATTTATTGAAATTGCCTCGCTAACTGAATTAACGATCGACGAACTTGCAAACGTACCCGGGTTGACCATCCCGCAGGGGTCCGCCTGGCATCTGACGGGTCCCATTACCAAACCAGATTGTCTCGACTTAATCGCCTCACCTTATCAGATGGGACTGATGGAGAACCGCAGTATCGCTTACCTAGAGACTTTCCGAGGGTGTCCGCTTAGTTGCAGTTTTTGCGAATGGGGAATAAGTGACGTCGCTAGCACCGTGTTCTCCAAGGAATACATTCTCAAAGAGTTTGAAGCCTTCAGCAACCTAGATGTACACGCCGTCTTTCTCGTGGACGCGGGCTTAAATCTAAATAAACAAAGTTTCAATAATTTATTCGAAGCCCAGAAGGAGTCGGGGTTTCTCAAAAAGACACAATTTTGGGCGGAAATATATCCCTCGCACGTTAACGACAAGCATTTAGAATTTTTAGAAACTGCTGGAACTTCATACCTCGGGATTGGACTCCAATCACTTGATAAAGAAGTACTGACCGCCTTGAACCGTCCTTTTAACAGCGAACGGTTTGACGGCGTTGTCAGGACGCTTGCGTCAGTTGCCAAATGTGAACTACAGATCATTTTTGGCCTGCCGGGAGAAACGCCGGAGGGATTCCTTAGGACGCTTGAACATTCTCTGTCTTTACCCGTTTCCGTTAGAGTCTACCATTGCCTAGTACTGCCAGATGCTTTGATGACGCGTGGCAAGCCTGAATGGAACATAATTTTTGACACGGATACTCTCGCGATGACGTCTTGTACAGGGTGGACTGAAAAAGACCTGCTGGACATGCGGCAACTACTTACGAATAAAGTCGAGGAGTTCCACGGTTTGGCCGGAGATTTTTGGTGGTCTTTTCCGCGGCAGGTATCGTGAACGGATCTATGACGAAGAAACTCGTACAACTCTCTGACGCGACTTCTACCGCGGAAACTAACTGGGAACGCTCCTCAGGAAGACGGGTTTGTTTAGTGGCACTTTATCCTGAACGCGACGACGCGATGCCACAGCAACTATCAAACCATGGTATGCGGATGATTCAGGCGTCACTCGTATCAGCCGAGATCAGTTCCCTCGAGTTGTTAGTGCTGGATTTGCATGATGCCGACGTCGAGACGACCGCCACTGCCATCGTCGATTTTGGCGCTGATATCGTCGGGTTTTCTACTTTCATTTGGTCGTTCGAGTTTTCTCTCGCCGTCGCCACTCTCGTGAGACAGAGAAACCCTGATTGTTTGATTGTCTTTGGTGGCCCATCCGCAAGGCCAAGCATGTTTGACCTGCGGAGATATCGGGAATGCCATCCGCTGGTCGATGTATTAGTGATCAACGAAGGCGAAGAGACATTTGTAGAGATTGTTAGTTCCCCTAACCGCGACCGTGAATCGCTTATTAAATTAAGAGGTGTGTCCCTTTTTTGTGACGGTCAGTGGACTACTCATGTCGCACGACCTTTAGGCGATCTTAACCTGCTCCCCTCTCCCTACGAAATGGGCTTGGTGCCCGCAGGTGGACTTGCCATGCTGCAAACTTATCGCGGCTGTCCCTTTACGTGCTCTTTCTGCGAATGGGGCGTTCTCGAGTCACCAAAGAGAGTTCGTACCGCGGAAAGTCTGATCCGAGAATTTGAGGCGATGAAGGCTTTGAAGAAAACAGGGGCACTGATTGTAGATGCCGGTCTGAACCTCAATGAGAACGCGTTCCGAAATCTGGAAACCGCCGTGGACGTTTCTGGATTTTTTCAAAACCGACAGCTCATTTGCGAAGTTTATCCGGCCCGCCTGAAGCCACCCCATTTCCAGTTTCTTGAGAGTATCGGAAGTCCCTACGTAGGAATGGGACTGCAGTCCTTCGATAATGATGTTCTCGCCCACGTCGAACGATCCTATGATGAGACTCGTTTTGAAGACAACCTCTACAAGCTGACTGACAATAATTCCGTAGCGCTCGAAATTATTCTCGGGTTGCCTGGTGACTCCCCGGAACAATTTCGACGAAGCTTCGAGCGGGCTCGGCGCTACCCATGTGCACTTCGTGTCTATCACTGTGTTGTATTACCTTCAGCACTAATGGTGCGAGCACCTGCGGAATACAATATGAATTTTGATGAGAAGACTTTAAAAATGCTCTCATGCCTAGGTTGGACTCCCGAAGCAATCCTGCGAGAGGCTGAGTATATCACCCTACGGGCCAACACAGAGGGCGGACAGGTTGGTGAATACTTCTGGGTATTCCCTCCGCCAGTGCCTAGATAACCTAACCTGCTTCAGGAGCCACGTATAATGGAGAGTACCTTTTGCAGTCGCTCCTGGGGAGAGTCCGTAATAGATATAATTGCGTCGGCAGACGGAGAGATGCGCTCCCTTTGAACAATCGCAAGCTCCGCTACAAACAGCAAATAATTGTCTAGATATGTCTGCAGCCAGGAAAGCATTTGGTTACCCGCGTCAGCTTTCTGATTGGTTAATAGTTGTAAACACTTACGAGCGAGACAAATGTCCGTGGGAGTGTCTAGCCATACTAACCCGTCTATTAGTTCCGCTAAGCTGGTTTGTTCATAGCCGAAAGGAGATTCCAGCAATACGATTTCAGCCGGACTGATGAGCTCAAGCGTCTGTGGATCTCTTACCGAAATGCCGGAAGATAGGGATTCGAGTGCGCTGACGGTATGTGGCAATTCCATCTCATCCCCTTTGGCTCCTCTTAAAAACCAACGCTGTATGGTTTCTGGATCAGCTCCTGTGTAATCATCAAAATGATCCATATGTATCACCGCGGCCGAGGGAAGAAGCGCATTAAGCTCACGGGCAAGAGTCGTTTTGCCGGAACCGCTAGGGCCCGAGATCGAAAGAATAAATCCCATACTACAGCGTCTGTTATGAAGATCAAAGATGACTAGACTAGTAAGTGCAAGCTTCGTTATCAATTATCCCCTGACATCTAGGCACTACAAGAGTGAAACTATGAGTTCCGACAATGACTCGCTAGCAGTGCGTCGAATCGTAATCGTTGGAGGTGGCACCGCGGGATGGATGACAGCTGCCTACCTCGCCAAATTCACGCAGTTAGTCGGGTGTGAAATAACGTTAATTGAATCACCCGATCAACCAACCATCGGAGTAGGGGAGGCGTCCATCCCCAGTCTGGTCAGATTTGTGAGAAATCTCGGCTTCGACGAAGTGGAGATGATGAAGTATTGCCATGCAACCTACAAACTAGGAATAAGGTTCGAGGATTGGACCGGAAAAGGCAATTCGTTTTGGCATCCCTTCGGAGTTTGCGGGAGCCGAATAAATCACGCTGATCTTTTTCATTTTTGGTATCGCGAGAATTTCAATGGAAACGATGTAATTGATCACTATTCCCAATATTCGTTGCAGGTAAAACTTTGCGAGCAGAACAAGGCGCCGCGATCATTTCGAGACCAATCTCCTCTCATGGAAAGCGGTGGATATGCTTACCATCTAGATTCACATCGCTTCGCAGAATATCTAAAAGCTAAAGCGATTCCTATGGGCGTCCTGCACTATCTAGAGAACGTCAACGCCGTGGAGCGGGGTTCCGATGGTCAGCTAATATCTATTCGCACCGAGACCAACAATATCATCTCGGGAGATCTATTTATAGATTGCACCGGGTTTGAAAGCTTGCTGATAGAAAGAGAACTGGAGAGTGGTTTCGAACAATGGGACGACGAATTGTTATGTGACCGCGCTATCGTCTGCCGTTCCGATGCGATGGAACCTTTACCCCCGTACACTATTTCAAGATCCTTATCGGCTGGATGGGCCTGGAGGATTCCTCTTTCCACTAACACCGGTTTTGGTTATGTCTACAGCAGTAAGCATCTCAGAGACGCTGAGGCGAAAGAAGAACTGGCGACTCAGTTCGATCTCAACGCCGACCTCCTGACTAAGCCTCCAATAAAGATGCAAATTGGGTGCCGGCCACAATCTTGGGTACACAATTGCGTAGCGATCGGACTGTCTTCAGGATTTACTGAACCCTTAGAATCAAGTGGCATCCACATGATTCAACTGGCGATTGAAACGCTACTCGACCGCTTTCCTGATAAAACGATGAATTCCAGCTTGCAAGATAGTTTCAATGCTCGCATCTATCAAAGTTTTATGGCAATTAAGGACTTCCTTTCAATCCATTACCTTTTTTCAACCACTGAGGACGGCGCCTTTTGGGAGGATGCCAGAAATGTCGCAATGAGTCCCAGGTTAAATGCTATTCTAGAAAGCTATCGTGAACATGGATGGGTCGACATCGCTGGTGACGAGGTTTTCGGCGAAGCAAGCTTCCATCACCTACTCAACGGTTGTTCCGTCCTACCACGTCGTCCCCACCTACTATCTGAAATGGTGTCTAAAGACGAAATCATCACCATCCTGGAGCAGATTCGGGGGCGTAACTCGGAAATAACAAGTAAAATGCCCGAGCAGTCGATGCTAATCGATTTCTTCCAGAATTCACCGTAAAATAGCCCCTCCCCAGTCATCCCCTTAGAGCCATGAGAGGGGTATAATACGTTTCAATATTATACTCACACGGAGTCTGCATGGTGCGGCGTTCCTGTTCTCTTGTACCAGCTCAATGGTTACGGGTTAGATAAATAATGAAGTCCAATGGAAAACGAGCCTCTCGCTGGCTCGCCAATAAATATTCGAGTGTTGTTCGCCAGTCTAGACTTTTTAATTTTTTGACGACTCGCGGCCTCTCTCCAGTACCTCCGAAAGCGTGGAAACAAAAAGCTAGGGAGTCTCGAAAAAGGAATCAGTGGTGGAAACCAGTGAATCTATCCGGCGATACCCAGTTGCTACGGAAAAGCGTCAGACTGGAAACCCTTGAGCCTCGGATCCTTCTTACCGCAGATACATGGGAGTTAAACCTAGCGGACTTAGAGTCCTATGACGACACATTTGTATTGCGCTCTAACCTGGAGTCGGGGAATCTAGAAGTTTTAGAGGCCGGTGAGTTGCTGGCAAGTATGCTGTATAGCGAAATTGACGCGATCAATATTACTGGAACAGATAATGCCGACACTTTCATTCTCGAAGTTAGTCCGTCTGAAAAACAGAATTTTCTACCAAATGGTATCAGTTTCATCGCAGGAGCTGGCGATGACACGATATCAAATGCGAGCGATCTGCTCCGTTGGAATATAATTTCGGACGGCACTGGCAATCTCTCGTCCACAGACAGTGGTGAATATTTAACTTTCTCTGGTGTCAAGAACCTCACCACCCGAGGCGTTCACAACACCATCGACTATTCAGAATATGCGACTGGTGTCACTATCAACCTTACCGAAGGCACGGCCTCCGGCGAGATGGCTATCTCAGGGTTTCAACATATCATTGGGACCCCTTATGACGACGTGATTATCGGCGATGACCAGATCAATCGCATTGATGCGCTCGGGGGAAACGACACCTTGACCGGGGGGATTGGCGATGATCTTTATATCTTCCGGGATAACTGGGGGACGGATGTCGTCACCGAAGAATCGACTACGACTGGAACTGAAGGGCTCGACACCTATGACTTTACCGCGGTTACGGCGGGAGTTACGGTAACCGTCGGCGTGGACGGGACCCCCGTTGTTTTAAGTGGCGCAAATACTGCTACGGCTGGCGCAGTGGAAAACATATTGGGTGGGCAGGGTGGAAACACTGTAGATTACACCTTATATCCCACCGGTGTCGTCGTGAACTTAACCGATGGTCGGGCATCACTTTTTGATACTCTCTCCGGATTCAACACCGTCCTAGGGACGTCAGAGCCTGACATTCTAGTTGGGACGTCAGGAGATGATGTAATACGGGGCCAAGGTGGAAACGATCAAATATCAGGCCGGGGCGGCTCAGACATCCTAGACGGTGGTGATGGCGCTAGTGATGTTCTTAGTGTCCGCAAAGACTCAGATTTGACACTTAGCGACACCACACTCACGGTCGGTGACGACACGTCTACCACTGCCGGTTTCGAACAAGCGTCTTTAACGGGAGGCATTAGTCCCAACACCTTGGACGCGAGCAATTTTACGGGCGGTGGCGTGACAATGGACGGCGGTGCTGCCGTCTATCTGGATGACTTGAATGACTATCAGGGTGTCGATATTTCCAATGCCCAAACTAGCAATCTCTCCGGCAGGGAGTCATCAACACCGCTGACAAGTCTTAATAACGGTCGAGGTGTGAGGGTCAGCGCCGGCCCGGACTTTCAGTTAGCTCTGATCGACGGTACGACTTTCCCAGTCAATCTCTCCTCCGCAGTCACCCTACAAGATGCCCTCCAACTAATTGGCGACAGCGCGAATGCCAATTCCCCTGGGCGGCTAAGGGTCGGTCTAGATTCATCTGGGTCTTCGATCATCATCGATGATCTTGGTGTTGGAGCCCAAGGCTTAAGGATCACCGCTATCAACAACTCACTCGCGGCAGAGGATTTGGGAATCCTGAAGGCCACGGCCCATGCAACTCTGCGGGGAAGTTACATCAACGCCAGTGAGGCAGACCTGCTTATCACTTTGGGCGATGGAACCTCGATTGTCGAGGTTGACCTTTCTGACACGGAGACGGTACAGGACCTCTTATCCATGATAACCGGCAGTCATGACAATTTGACGGCGACAATCGCGTCGGATGGTCGTTCCATCATTGTCAACGACAATAGCCCGGGTAATGGTACTTTCACCATCGCTTCAGCGAATATGGGTAACACCGCAGCGGATTTAGGGATAGCAATGACCGGTGTTAATGGAGTTATTACTGGTACTCCCATCGTCAACATCAACCAAAGCTTAGATGGTCGGCATGACGACGACCATCTAATCGGCTCGCCTTCGGACGATTCCTTAACCGGCGGACGGGGCGTTGATTCGATTGATGGGGGTGCAGGGATCAACACACTAGCTGAGACCGGCGATGTTGATTTTACACTGACAAACAGTTCTCTAACGTTAAACGCGACAGAGATCGATACACTCATCTCCATTGGAAAGGCTATCCTTATCGGAGGTGAGAGTGCGAATGTGATCGACACAACCGCTTTCTCGGGGCCCGCTACACTTTACGGTTTAGACGGAGACGACACCCTTACTAGTGGATCCGAGGATGACCTGTTATCCGGGGGCCCGGGGATCGACCAACTTGATGGAGGACCCGGACAAGATACCGTCAGTGAGGCTGGCGACGGTCGGCTCGTGGTTCTAGGAGACACGACAACCGCAACCCTCGATATGGGAGAAGGCGCAGACGCCAGCTTCAGAATTACGTTGGATAACAGTGTTGACGGCGGGTCTTTTTATACTGAATACGAGGGTGTACGAACTTCCCCAATAGCGTTTGACGCACTGGGACACGACGTAAAGTCCGAAATGGTTAGGTCGTTTGGTATCGTTTCATCGGACCTCAGAGTGACGCCGCAAGAAGACGGGCTAGGATGGCTTATCTCGTTTGTCGGTAAAAAAGCGGGGATGCCTATTCAGAACTTTTCAGCTGTAAGTAACGACCTAACAAATGGTAATCTATCTTTCGTTCAGGTTTCAAATGGTGAAGTCGTTACCAACCAACTTTCTGCTATCGAAAAAGTGGAATTAATTGGTGGGGAGTTCAGTGATCTGCTGGACGTCTCCGAGTATCAGGGCAGATCCATTCTTTCCGGAGGCGCGGGAGACGACCTTCTATACGGCGGTCCCAACGTTGATGTCATCAGCGGAGACGCCGGCGACGATTTGATAACCGGGGGTTTCGCCAATGACACACTAGACGGTGGCCCCGGCGCCGATCGCATTTTCGAAGAGGGACGTGATTCCACCAACATCTCTCTTACGAACTTCCAATTACAATTCGACGGAGAAACTGACCAGATTACTGGTTTTGAAAATGCAACGATTAAGACGGGAGATTCCCCTAACACAATTAGCGCTCTCGATTTTACGGGCCTGTCATCCGCCACAGAACTAACTCAAATCTACGGGGACCTACCTTACCGAAACGCAGCCGGGCCACGCGTCAATCTCACCGGCATTGCCGCTTCAACTTCGCTAGCTTCGTTAAATAGTGGGCAGGGAGTACGTTCTGTCGCCAATCCTAGTGGCACGCCGGCCGAGAATATGGATTTCCAGATTAGCCTGTCTGACTCTGAAGTATTTTCGGTAGACATCTCTGCAGCAACCACACTACAGGAGCTGATGAATGCCATCTCAATGGCAGCCAATACGGAATTAGATGAGCAGGGACGAATAGAGGTGTCGTTCACACAGCCGCATGGGACTTCGCTGCAGTTAGAGGGGTCAAAGGCGGACGACAACCTATCTGTAATCGCCTTAAACAATTCGCTCGCCGCCGCTGACCTGGGAATTTCAAAAGACAACCAGGGGCAGCTATTAGTTGGCTCGTCCATCAGTGATCTGGCAAGTGATCTACGGATCATTAAGACAACTGGCGACGAGGTTAACGTCGATTTGGCCGATCAACTTACTTTAGACGCTATTTTCCAAGCCATTAATGATTCGGATGCTGATCTAAGCGTCTCTCTGACCGACGACCTAAAAGCAATCCAAGTAACCGACTCTTCGGCAGGAGCTTTGCCGCTGACCGTGATAGACCTTAATGGTGCGAACATTGCCTCAACACTGGGCTTTACGGGGCAAGCCCCAATGGGGAGCCCTGACAGAATTGTCGGTAATGAGATTTCGGTTGCAACCGTCATCCTGGATGGTGGTGGGGGCATCGACCACCTGATCGGCAGCCCTGGTAAT
>Ga0315331_10004598_pt1 | contig 10385 bp, 9 predicted proteins | sample M160m34915metaG_FD_203456 | JGI IMG/M metagenome (GOLD analysis project Ga0315331, IMG submission 203456) | Ammonia-oxidizing marine archaeal communities from Monterey Bay, California, United States - M1 60m 34915 | ecosystem: Environmental > Aquatic > Marine > Intertidal zone | place: USA... | reverse complement strand
CCGCTGATGCTCAGCTTTTGTTCGGGTCGTAGGGAGGATCTTGCCAGGCCGAGAAGATCTCCGGCAGGTCTGCAGAAACTTTTCCGGGAAATACCGGGGCACGTTTTTCCAGAAAGCTCTGGACGCCCTCCCGGGCATCGGCACTGCCGCCGGTGGCGAACATACCCGCCGAGTCCAGCCGATGAGCATCCATGGGATGACTGGCCCCCAACATGCGCCACATCATCTGGCGTGAGAGCGCGACCGAGATCGCGCTTGTATTCTCTGCAATCTCTCGGGCCAACTCGCGAGCTCGTGGAAGCAGGTCGTCGGGCGCGAGAACTTCGCTGACCAGGCCTCGCTGGTGGGCCTCCCGAGCGTCAAAGACGCGGCCGGTGGCCACCCACTCCATGGCGGTATTGATGCCGACCACGCGCGGCAGAAAGTAGCTGCTGCAGGCCTCCGGCACGACACCACGACGCGCAAAGACAAACCCCATGCGTGCCTTTTCACTGGCGAGTCGAATATCCATCGGGAGCGTCATTGTGGCACCGACACCTACGGCCGGGCCATTGATTGCCGCGATCACCGGCTTGAGGGATTGAAAAATGCGCAGAGTGTTGCGCCCACCGGTGTCCCGTGGGGCCATGTTTTTCGACTCACGACCAGCCTTGCTGCCATCGAAGGTCTCGGCGCCGCCGCCGAGATCGGCACCGGCACAAAACCCTCGCCCAGCGCCGGTGATGATAATGGCGCGTACGTCATCGTCGGCATCCGAGCGATCAAAACAGGCCATGAAGTCGAGAAACATCTGGCGGTTATAGGCATTGAGTCGATCCGGCCGGTTCAGTGTGATGGTGAGGATACCGTCCTGGAGTTGCGTCAGTAGAGTTTCAAATTCCATGAGAGATATCTTCTTCAAGTTGAGCCGGGCTGTAAACCGCTTCTCGCCGTTTTCGATCGGACGAAGTATGATCAGAGGATGGATGCAACGACTGAATTGCCGATTCCCGAAGTTGTGGGAATCGATCACATCGTTCTAAGGACCAGGCGCCTGCCCGAGCTTCTCGACTTCTACGAGAATAAACTGGGATTGAAGCTCGAGCGTCATTTGAAGAAATTCGGGCTCTACCAGCTTCGCGCCGGTTTTGCGCTGATTGATATTCTGGACCGTTCGGCCGCGGACCCGACTGAAGAATCGGAGGACTCGTCCGGGGGCGATCCCCGATATGATCATTTCTGTCTGGCCATTACCGACCTGAGCGCTGATGAGTTGATCGCCTGGCTGGAGGCAGAAGAGATCCCGCATGGAGAAATCGAGCGACGTTATGGGGCCACCGGCGAAGGAATCTCGGTTTATGCAAAAGACCCCGATGGTCGCCGGGTCGAATTGAAATTGGTCGACGAAGATTGAGGTGGGCCTCAGCGGCCGCGCAAGCGACGCAGGGCCCGGCGGTCTTCCTTGGTCGGTCGCCCGGCACCCCTCGCACGCGCAACTTCGACATTTCCGGGGCGGAATTCGGGAGGAGGCGGTGGTGGCGAGTGATCCTCATAGAGTTCTGCTGCCAACGGGGCCGAGAGTCGCTTCTCTGCCAGAGCCAGAACTACGGCGACCACTGGCCCGCGCGGGGCCATGGCCTGGACCTCATCGCCGATCCGCAGCGGATGCGCCGGCTTGGCATTGCGCCCGCCCACTTTGACGTGGCCGCCGGCGCAAGCTTTCTGCGCAAGCGCCCGGGTTTTGAAGAAACGAGCGGCCCAGAGCCATTTGTCGATGCGTACAGTGTCCATGGTGGATCGAATTCCTCGATTGGACTGATTTTCTAATCCATCCGGATCCCCGCACGCAATGCGTGCCTGAAAAGGGTAGACCGACACGCCACAGGCCAACCCTCTGCCCTGAGCGAATGGTCGGGTTGGCCCAGGTGGGGAAATCGGGTATCGGCGAGGTGGAAGAGGGCCGCGGGGTTCTCGTGTGGAGGTGAGGATGGGATTCTGGGCAAGATTATTCGGGCGTGTATCCGCCGAGGACCGCAAGACTCAGGAAGTGGGTCGTGTGGATACATATTTTCGTAAAGCAGGGGTTGTGGCGTTGAAGCTCAATCGCAAGCTTGAAGTGGGCGAGGAGATCCTGGTTCGCGGCGCCACGACGGACTTTGCGCAGCGGATCAAATCGATGCAGATCCGTCACGAACCGGTGGACGCGGCAAAACGCGGTGCCGAGGTCGGGATCAAGGTTCGCTATCGATGCCGTCCCGGGGACCGGGTTTTCCGAATTTTGCCGGCCTGAGAACCTGGCTCCGATCGGTCCTCAGCCAAGCAGGTCCGAGTGCTCGTCGATCGTGCCGAAGGCATTCTCGAGCACCCAGGCTCTTTTGAGATAGAAGTGTGCGGGCACCTCCCAGGTAAAGCCCATGCCGCCATGCACCTGGACGCAGGTGCGAGCATTCTTCATGGCTGCTTCGCCCGCATTGATCTTGGCTCCGGAAGCGGCACGGCTCTCGTCGCCCACTTCCGGGTGTTCCAGAGTGGCGGCGGCACCGTAGACGGCTCCGCGGGCCAGTTCCTGACGGACGAAATTGTCGGCACAGAGATGTTTGACGGCTTGGAATTTGCCGATCGGTCGATTGAATTGTTCTCGCGTGTTGGCGTAGGCAACTGACATTTCGGTTGTGGCCTCGGCCACGCCTAGTTGCATGGCGGCACAGAGCACGGCACCTTCACGTGCAAGGCGCGCTGCCTCCGAGGCATCGCCGATGCGTTCGCCGCTCGGCATGCTCGTGATCAGGTGCGCCGGCGTCAGGGGGTCGAGCGATTCGCGCACCGGTTCGGCCGACATTTCGGTCTGTGGAATTTTCCAGAGGCCATCTTCGCGCAGGACGAGAACCACATCGAGACTGTCGAAGTATTCCAGGAGAAGGGGTTCGTCCTGACCTTTGGTCAGATCGATGCCGCCCACCACGGTCTCGCCGGTTGCGGCGCCCTCGATGTGGCCGGCGGCGATATGCGTCCAGACCAGAGGTCCGGGGATCAGGGCTCGCCCGAATTCGACAAAGACCAGAGCTGCATCGGTCATGCCGAGTCCGAGGCCCCCGTCGGCCTCGGGGACTTGCAGGGCAAAGACGCCCATTTCTCTCAGATCGCTCCAGAGTCCTCGATCAAAGGACCAGGCATCGATGGCGCCCAGCTGATCCCGAGGGAATCGGTTCGTGCAGAAATCCTGAATGCCCTGCTGGAGAGCCTTTTGGTCGTCGCGAAGTGTAAAGCTCATCAAATTCTCCTCAGCGGTCTTTCGGAAGACCGAGGATGCGTTCGCCGACGATGTTGCGCTGGATCTGGGACGAGCCGGCGGCAATGGTCATGGAGAGCGACTGGAAGGTTTCAAAAGTGAATTCATCAGCGGGTAAACCGCCAACATCTTGACGCGAAAGAGCGGCTCTGCCGATGGCCTGCATCGAGAGATCCCCCATACTTTGTTTCAGCTCGGACATGAATAATTTGATTGCCGAAGCGCCGACGCCCGGCACACCCGTTTCGCCGGCCTGTGCGATCGTGTAGCGCAGCAAATAGCCCAAGCCATCGACCTCGGCACGCATTCTGCCAATGCGACGCCGCATCGGGCCATCCAGTGTGCCAGCGGCTTCGGCTGCCTTGGCAATCTCTTCGATCCATACCTTGAGTTCGTAGATCTCGCCTGAAAATGCGGTGCCACGTTCGAATCGAAGCGTCACATTGGTCACGCGCCAGCCGTCATTCTCGTCGCCGACGCGATTGGCGACCGGGATGCGAACATTGTCGAGGAACATCTCGCTGAATTCGCTTTCGCCGAGGAGAGTGGGCAGGGGGCGGATGTCGATGCCCGGTAGATCCATTGGCATGATCAACCAGCTGATCCCCCGATGCTTGGGTGCTTCTACATCGGTCCGAACCAATAGCTCACAATAGTCAGCGACTTGGGCAAAGCTGGTCCAGATTTTGGATCCGTTTACCACGTAATGGTCGCCATCTCTTTCGGCCCGGCACGACAAGCTGGCGAGATCGGATCCGGAGTTCGGCTCCGAGAAGCCCTGACACCAGACCTGCTCGCCTCGCAGGATGGGGCCCAGGTGGCGTTCTTTTTGTTCAGGGCTTCCCTCGACCATGACGGTGGGGCCGCCATGCAGGAGGCCGACGAAGTTGGTGCCCACATAGGGTGCCTTCGCCCGGGTTGTTTCCTCGTAATAGATCAACTGCTGGTTGAGCGAGAGGCCGCGGCCACCAAACTCTGCTGGCCAGGTGATGCCGGCATAGCCAGCTTCGAAGAGCTTTCGTTGCCATCCGGTATCGTAGTCCCGGCGCGCCTGGTAATCCTTCCGATCGGGAGAACTCCCGTAGCTTTCGACAGATGAGGAGAGCCATTCACGTAGCTCTCCACGAAAGGTCTCATCTTCTTGAGAGATTTTAAGGTCCATGTCGTGCTTCCTTCCCGGGCAGGTCCCCAATTCGGGGCGATCCTCGGACTGTCCATGACAGGCCGATAATACAGAAAGTAACGCATGATACGAGGCGCTCAAGCGGGCGGCGCCCAGTTTTCTATGCTTTGGGTTTTGCATGGAAATCCGCCAAGCTGCAGGCATGAAAACCTCTCGGGCGGCCCTTTTTTGGTAAGGCCCGAGGACAAGGGTCTGCCATTTTCGGCGGCAATTCTGCCGGGATGGCGGATTGACGGTTCTCTTGGCACCGAAAGGATGCACCAACCATGGCCTTCAAACTATATGCAACGACCAGTCAGCGCCTCGCGCCGGCGGAAATTGCTGCTCATGCACAACGTGCAGAGGCACTGGGCTACTATGGCTTGAATATCCCGGAAGCAGTCCATGACGGATTCGTAGGGGCGGCACTTGCGCTGGGAGCCACCAAGCGGATTCGAGTGGCCACAAGTGTGGCATTGGCCTTTCCGCGCAGCCCGATGGTCACAGCGATCGCGGCATGGGACCTTGCTGCACTCTCCGGCAGTCGATTCGAGCTGGGACTTGGTTCGCAGATCAAGGCTAATATTGAAGGTCGCTATGCGACCGCCTGGGCACCTCCGGTGGCGCGAATGCGCGAGTACGTCGAAGCCTTGCGATCCATTTTTCGATCATTTCAATTCGGTGACCCGCTGGCATTTTCCGGCGAATATTACCGGTTCGAGAGGTTGCAGCCCTTTTTTCGCCCGGAGCCTCTGGAGGAGTTCTCTCTGCCGATTCAACTGGGCGGTGTGGCGACGCGGATGACGGCGTTGGCCGGAGAAGTTGCCGATGGGTTGGTGACGCATCCGACCAATACGGCGCCTCGTTATTTGCGAGAGGTTCTTCGGCCTCGTCTGGAGAAGGGCGCCGAGCACCGGGCAAGCGATCTTGCACCCTTTCGGCTCATCGTAGGCTGTCGCATCGCCACGGGGCGCACAGACGCCGATGTCGAAAGCGAGCGAGAAAATGCCCGTCGTAGTTTGGCATTCCTCTATTCGACCCCGGCGTATTGGCCGAGTCTGGAAATTTTCGGCTGTGCAGACCGCGGCCCGGCCCTTCGGGAGATGACCCGCAAGCAGCAATGGGATCGGATGTCTGAACTCGTGGACGATGAAATGCTCGACGCATTTGTCCCGAGTGCGACCTATGAGAATGTGGGTGGCTTGTTGGAGCAATGGTACGGGGGCCTAACCGATACCATCACTTTTCCGATGCCCGAGGATGCCCGCGACGACGAAGATTTTCGTCAGGTGGTAGCGGCTCTTCAGGGAGGAAGCCCTCACAATGCATGACCGGTAGGGGGGGGTATTTCGGATACCGCTTATTGGTTTCCGAGAGGCTGCAGCGCAGAAAACGGCTGCCCTTTCCGGTGACAACCGATCGCATATGCTGGCATTTTTCGCAGAGTCCTCCCATGTCCTCTCAGGATGACAGAAGAGGTGCTGCCGTGGTAGTGAGAGAGCATTGCCGCTGATCTTGATTCGGCAGCTACAACTCCGATGCAACCCTCAAATCAACAGCTCTCTGATATAGGTCGCCCAGCGACGTCCTCGGTTCCGGAAAGAGCTTCGGGAAGTTCCCGGCCGCCCGTTCTGAATTCAGTCAGTCGCGCACTACGCAGTTTCTTTCGCAAACGTGCCGGTCGAGCCGCTGTGCATATTCTGGTGAGTGAAGAGCGCGAGTCCCGTCGCCGCGGGGAGTCCTGGGAACGCTGTCTTGCAAGAAGTGGCGTGCGGACAATGGTGGCGCCTCTTGGCAAGGAAAGTTTCCGCGCGATCCTGGGGCGCCATGGGGCGTTTGTCGTCGCAGGATCTCCGAGTGGTCCCCGCTTGAACCGGTTTCTTGCGAACGCTCGCGACAATGGCCGTCCGGTTGTGCTGGATTCGGCACCCCTGGCTGTGCCTCCCGAATCGATGCTCGAGCTTCTCGGGCAGTCCGGACCGCCGCTTCCGTGGAACCGTTCGTTGGCGATCAATTGGGTGGTGCGTGCTCCGATCGCAGAGCGTAGCGGACGGTCTCAAGTGGTCTTTCGGATTGCCAATGAGCTCGGCCGACGGGGGCATCGCGTTCGTGTCTATATTGATCCGGTGGCGCATTTATCACGTTTGTCACCGGGCGAGATCGTGGACTACACGGAACGTTATTTTGGCCCACTTTCTCTCGAGCCGATCATCGGATTGCGCCAAATGAGTGACGCCGACGTCTCGATCAGTACTTGCTGGAAGTCGTCGGAGTTCGTTGCGCGAGACGAGCACTCGCTTTTTCAATTTCGCTTGATTCAGGAATTGGAAGAAAGTCTCGCGCCCGAGAATCATAGATATTTTCAGCGGGCCCGGGCCGCCTATCAGCTGCCGCTGCAAGCCGTAGCCTTCGGGAGAACGCTCGCACCGAAGATCGCGGATCAATCTCCTGGTTCGGTGGAGGCCATCGATCTCGCCGTGGATCAATCACGATTCTTTGCGGCACGTTCCGCCGAGCAGCCCGAGCACCCGCATCGAATCCTGTTCTATGCGAGACCCGACCGCGCGGAACGGGGCTTTGCGCTTGGTGTCGAGGCCTTGCGTCTGCTGTCTCAGCGCTACCCGGACCTGGAGATCACTCTTTTCGGCGCTCAGGAAGAAGATATCGGACCGCTCGGCTTTGTCGCTCGCCATGTGGGCATTCCTTCCCCTACGACTCTTGCCAGCGAGATGAACCGGGCTCAGGTCGTCCTCTCTCTCTCGTTGTCGGGAACGGTATCCTCGGTCGCCATGGAATCGATGGCGTGCGGGGCTGTGGTGGTGGAGTCGGAACTCTCGGGCCTCGAGGCTATCCTGTCGCCTGGCGAAGGTTTTCGTCTGGCCGCGGCTGAACCCGCGGCCATCGCGAATACGATCGGCGATATTTTTGAGGATTCCGAGCTGCGGGCTCGTTTGGTGCAGGCTGGTCTTCAAGCCATGCAGAGAAGAGATTGGTCGTCCTCGTTCAACCAATTTGAGAGAATTCTTCTCGAGAGATGTTTTGCCACTACGAATCTGGTGGATCGTCCCGCTCACCTCGCCGTTTCTGCAGCAGGTTAATTCTCCCCTTCTGCAGAATCTTCGTCGGTCACAAAGTTTACCGACAGAAGTGCCAGAAGAGCGCCGCTGTTCTCTTCGGTGGGGTCGAGTGGCTCGAAGATGAAAAAGAGGTCTTCAACGTCGTTGAATTCCACAAGACTGGCGGAAAATTTCTGCTCGCTCGGTAGCAGTCGGCTCTCGACCTCGAGGGAGTCGATCAGGGTGCCGTCGACGGACCCCAGCCGCACCTCGATACGACCACCTTCCATGAAGGCGGAGAGAGCGGTCGCGATCATATCCACTCGGGTCACCCCGCCCAGATCAATCCCTTCGAAACTGATGAAGCTGCCGGGTGCTATGGCGATGACCAAAGGAACTCCGATCAAATCCGCCGGAACCAAAGAAGACTCGGGAGCGACAACCGTCATGGTGCCCGCCGTCTCGTCGAAGAGTGCAGCGCGGACATTCGGGTGGGCGAAAACAATTTCGGTTTCCGCCGAAAGCGGACCCACGCGATCTCCCCCGCGGTCGGTATAGGAGACGCGAAGGCGATATTGTGCGGGTGTGCTGGTATCCAACCACTGGTTGGGTGTGAGGGTCGCGGCATGGTCATCGAAAGCGAGGCGGCCCTGAAGGGGTAGCCCTGGTTTGCGCGGTCGATCGGGCGAAAGGTCGAGGATTTGTTCGACGAGTTCTCGGGTCCGGTCCGTGCTCAGGTGCTCGTGCGCCGGCATGGCGCGATCGCCCCATTGACCGGTTCCTCCCTTGCGGACGCGGTCGGCAAGTCGCTCGACTGCGTCGGGGTCAGCTGCATAGCGATCAGCGATGGCGCGGAGTGAGGGGCCTGCTGAGGTGATCTCCTGAGCATGGCAAGACCCGCAACCTTCGACCTCATGGTTGACCGCTAGCGTATTTTCGTGGGTGTTTCCTTCCGAGCCGGCGGTAAACCCATCGGCCGAGAAATCAAACTCGATGAGAATATCTTCAGGCTTGATGGAACCTGTGCCGGTGCTGCCGTCCTCGAGGTCTTCGACGCTCACGCTGTAGCCGACCGAATCCTTGCCGAAAAAGGATCGGTTTCCGTCTAGGTCGACGCGGATTTGCGGCGGCGCGTTGCCGACTTGCACGGTGCGCTGGTCGCGAGAACTGCTGCCACCCTCATCGGTGACAACAAGTTCGATGGCATAGATGCCGGGTTCGGAAATTTGATAGGTTGCGGTCTCCTCGGACGCGACGATCTCGCGCTCTCCTGTTGCATCGGTAATCGACCACTCCCACTGCATGGAATCGTCCGGATTGCGGTCCCAGGACTCGGTGGCATCGAGCACGATGGTGGCCGGAGCTGCGCTGTTGAGCGGGGAGACCTCCGCTACGGCGACCGGAGGCGGGTTGTCCTTGGCGAAATAGGAAATACGCGAGACTTGAGAGTCTTCATTGTCGACAAACCAATTCGAGCCGTACTCGAGAACCCAGATACTGCCATCGGGTCCGATGGTGAGATCGATGGGTGAGTTCAGATCGAGCTCCGAAAGTGGCTCGATCTTGGCAAGATTACCGTCGGCATCCATTTCCGCCAACAGCACCCAATCCCGCATGAAGTCATAGAGAATGAGTTTGCCATCATAGTAATCCGGAAAGGCGGTTTCTGCGGGGTATTGATCGGCATAATAGACGGGTCCGGACATTGCGCTTCTACCTGCGCGGCGGCTGACGCCCATCGCATCGCCGCCACCGAGTTCGAAAAACTGGTCGTCGAGAGCATAAGGGTAGGCGATCCAGGAGGGTTGGGGTGCTGGCAGTTCTCGTAGCCCATTGTTGGCGGGCGAGTCGTTGCGAGGGTTTGCCGGGTCGAAAAAGGGTCCGGTGGCCGCCCCCTTGCTCATATCCCAGGGCCGGTAGGCGAGGTTGTTCTGGATGAAAAGTGGCCAACCAAAAAAGCCGGGGGTCTTTGTCCGATTGAATTCGTCGTAGCCGCGGGGTCCTCGCTCGGGGTGGTCCTCGTTGGCGTCCGGGCCGATCTCGCCCCAGTAGAGAGTTTGGGTTCGGTCGTCGAAATGGAAACGAAAAGGGTTACGCAACCCCATCACGTAGATTTCGGGCCGTCCCTGCTCGGGATCGGCAAAGAGGTTTCCGTTCGGGATAGTGTAGCTGCCGTCGGGTTGCGGGCGAATGCGCAAAATCTTTCCGCGAAGGTCCTGAGAGTTGGCAGATGTGCCCAGCGCATTCTGGGTTGGCAGCGACTCATTCATGGGCGCGTAGCCATCGATGGCCTGCGGGTAGGAGTCGTCCCCCGTCGATATCCAGAGATTCCCTTCGACATCGAATTGCAGGTCGCCGCCCTCATGCCCGGTTTCACCGGGGTCGATGCCGACTTCCATCATGACCTTTTCGGTTTCCGGCAGAAGCTTGCCTTCGCGGAACTCGAACCGCGATAGGTGGTAGCGGTGCCGGCCGCCTTCATCGGTCGCATAATAGAGGTAGCCATGGGCGGTCTCCCGGAAATCCGGAGCGAAGGTGATTCCCATGAGGCCGTTTTCTGCTTCGGAATACACCTGGAGTTCGCCGGCCGCGCTGACCTCACGGGTCATAGGGTCCAGATAGCGAATCCGTCCACGGCGTTCGATGATATATAGTCCGCCATCGGGGCTGAACTCAAAGGCAATGGGCTCTCCGATGCTTCTGGCGATGGTCTCCTGTGTAATGCGCCATGGCAGAGGAGAGCTCTTTTCGTAGTCGAGAACAGGAGGTCCCTGCCCGTCGCCCATCGCCCATTGTGTTCCGCCAAAAAGATGGTCGAGGAAGATTTCTTCGGAAAAACTATCTTCGGTGTGTCCCAAACCGGTGTAGAAACTTCGACCTCCATCGAAGGATCTTTTCC
>Ga0315331_10004597_pt1 | contig 10386 bp, 7 predicted proteins | sample M160m34915metaG_FD_203456 | JGI IMG/M metagenome (GOLD analysis project Ga0315331, IMG submission 203456) | Ammonia-oxidizing marine archaeal communities from Monterey Bay, California, United States - M1 60m 34915 | ecosystem: Environmental > Aquatic > Marine > Intertidal zone | place: USA... | reverse complement strand
CGATAAATCGTTACGAAGTTCCAGGAGCAAACGTGGCAAGTCAATTTTTACAGGACAGGCATCTCTACAGGCTCCGCAAAGGGAACTCGCAAAAGGGAGATCCTTACCCACGTTTAGGTTCTCATTCATTAATGGTGTTAAAATCGATCCAATAGGTCCAGGGTAAGCAGTTCTTCCATAAGCGTGCCCTCCTATTTCACGATACACTGGACAGACATCCATACAGGCTCCGCATCGGATACACATCAATGCGTCTGCGTACCCTTTCTCCATGACGTTTGTTCGTGCATTATCGACTAATATGACGTGAACCTCTTTCGGACCATCGGCGTGATCTTCTTTCTTGGGGCCGCTTGTCATGGAGAAATAAACTGAAGCATCCTGGCCCGTAGCATTTCTAGTAGCAGCCTGCCAAAGGAGGACTGCATCCTCCACTCTAGAAACAACTTTCTCTATTCCTGCGATAATAACATGAACAGGAGGCAGGGAACTTACCATCCGTCCATTTCCTTCATTAGTAATGATACAGAGAGTACCTGTTTCTGCTATGGCAAAGTTGCATCCGCTAATACCCATGTCAGCCTTAAGGAAATATTTGCGAAGCTCTTCTCTGGCCGCTTCGCACATGATTGCAGGATCCAAGGTAGGCTCCATGCCTAACTCCTTTTGAAACAGCTTGGAGATGTCTTCTGCACGTTTGTGGATTACTGGGGCCACGATATGGCTAGGCGGTTCGTTAGCAAGTTGTATGATATACTCGCCTAGATCTGTCTCTACGACTTCAACTCCTATTTCCTGGAGTGAGTTGTTAAGATGGATTTCTTCAGTAACCATAGATTTTGACTTGATGGCAGTTTTGGTGCCACAAGTTTGGGCAATAGTCTTTACGATGTGATTGGCTTCAATGTCCGTATTAGCCCAGTGAACTTTGCAACCGTTACGAGTCAGATTTACCTCTAATTCTCTCAACAGTTTGGGAAGATTGCGGATTGAGTGTTCACGGATTTCACGTGCTTCATCCCGCATAGTGTCGTTATCAATAGCAGCAACAGCTTTTTCTCTTCGATCAGCAAGTTGACTCATGGCACGATTGACTGCCCCGCGGACATTCGAGTCGGAGAGAGCTTCTCGAATCCTTGATTTATATGGAGCGTCAATATCTATAGGCATTTAGTCTAACCCGTTGTCGGCTATGAGTTCAGCAATGTGGATGGCCCGGCAAGGATGACCTTCCTTGATTAAGATTCCATTAAGGTGGGCCATACACCCAGCATCGCTTACCGCCACTATTTCGGCGCCACAGGCTTTGAGGTTCCTCACTTTTCTAAGCCCCATTTCTACGCTTATTTCTTCATTCCACAGAGAGAATAAACCTCCAAAGCCACAACATGTTTCAGCTTCAGGAAGGCTGAGCAGCTTATTGTCGGTCAATTTTTCCAAGAGGTGGCGAGGTTGTTGATCTATCTTTAGATCTCTGAGAAGATGGCAACAAGGATGGTAAGCTACATTTTCAAGAGGTCTATGGGAGGGAGTTATTCCGACTCCCAGTACTTCTACTAAATACTCGCTAAGTTCATAGGTGTTGTGTTCTATAACCTGATGCTGGCGAATCAATTCTTCTGAGGGGTACTTCTCGATTATGACGGCATAGGAATGCTTGATCATTGCTGCGCAGCTTCCCGAAGGGACCACGATAGATGATATTTCTCCCTCTTCAATCATAGGCGCAAAGGTATTTAAGAAGTTTTTGGCCAGCGCGAGAGAATCCTTTTGTTGTCCTGCATTAAAGGCTGGTTGACCACAACAGGTTTGCTCTTGTGGAAACACAACTTCAACACCTTGGCTGACCAATAATTTTTCGGTGGCCAGGCCGATTTTTGGATAAAGCACGTCCACAATACAAGAAACGAAAAGTCCCACTTTTGGGTGAGGTATATCGATGTTAGGCTTAGGTGGAGTCATGATTTAAATCAGTGCTACGTTGATGTGTTTAAGAGGAAGGTTTCTTGACACATGATCGACCCTTCTCTTGGTTATAGCCAGGTTTCTCATATATTGGCGTCTGTTATTGTAATCTGAATGAATCATTAAAACTAAAACTCTAATCTGATTGCAAGTTAGGGATTCATGCCAAACTTAAAAACTACCCAAACAAAAAGTACTGTCATTGTTTCGGTTACAGTCAATGCTATAGGCGTTGACCCTATAGGGTTTCTTAAGCATACCCAGTCAGAAAAATCTGGACTCTGGACAAAAGGTGATGGCTGGATTGCACACTCGGGATGTTTACAGACATTGTCCTATGAAAGCTCTGATTCCAGTGGGGATAGATTCAGTGGAATTCGCAGTCAGGCAGAAAATCTATTGGACTCGACCGATAGCAGCTCTCGTCCGATGAGGTTTTATGGAGGCTTTTCTTTTGGACCTGATCATGCGCCTGAAGGAGTTTGGAAAGGTTTCCCAGCAGGACTGTTTCATTTACCAGAATTTGAACTCGAAGGTGGCAGCAGGCAGTCCGCACGCTTGAAAGGTCACGCCATCCTAAGGCGTGATTCTATAGATCTAGAACAGGTACGTGAGGAACTCTTTCAGAAGACGGAGAGGGTCTGTGGATTATTGAGAAAAAAATGCAAGCAAAACGAAGTCATGAAGAATGGGGGTTATCTTCACAACAAGGAGGATTTTGACAGAACAATTTGGGAATCTATGATTGAAAATGCATTGGAGAATATAGATGGAGGACTTCTTTCCAAGGTTGTGCTGGCTCGCACCCAGGACCTAAGGTTCAATGAATTTGTAGATCCTGTGGATATAGTTAACAAACTCTGGAAAGCTAATCCAGGTAGCCATGTCTTTTTGATTAGAACTTCTAGAGATTCTTGTTTTTTAGGAGCTGCTCCTGAGATAGTTACCGATGTTTCAAAGGGACAATTTCAAGCCACTGCTGTGGCAGGAACTGCAGGTCGAGGTCACGATAAAAAGGAACAACAGACCCTTGCGGAGAGTTTGTTGGGAAGCACTAAGGATGGGATAGAGCACTGTATAACTCGGGATGACATATTGACCCGCCTAGGCACGTTAGTCGATGATGTTGATGCTCAGGTGTCACCCCACGTACTGACTCTAGGTGAGATGCAACATTTGGAAACAGAAATCAAAGCGAAGCTTCGCGAAGGGATAGATGCCATAGAGGTATTGCAAACGTTACATCCCACTCCCGCTGTTTGTGGGCTCCCCAGGCAGAAAGCACTCGATTTCATTGAAAAAGAGGAGCCCTTTGAAAGAGGCTGGTATGCCGGTCCAGTGGGTTGGTTTGATACCGATGGAGATGCAATGTTTGTTCCTGCTCTTCGTTGTGCTGTAGTTGCTGGAAAGGAATGGAGATTGTTTGCTGGAGCAGGAATTGTAGCTGGTTCTGATGCTACCTCAGAATGGGAAGAGACTGGAGTAAAGTTCACTCCAGTAACTACAGCACTTTCAGAAAACAACACCGGAGTCTTTTTTTAAGTCATGGATAATTCAAGTCTTACCACAGTTTGGTCTAGAGCTTTTGTTGATGAATTAGCTAGACTAGGTGTCAGTAACATAGCCTTAGCTCCGGGCTCAAGGTCTACTCCGCTGGTAATGGCCTGTGCTAGGGACGATAGGTTTAAAATGTGGACTCACCTAGACGAGCGTTCTGCTGGCTTTTTTGCATTAGGGGTTGCCAAGTATTCCAGACTTCCATGTGCTGTGATTACTACGTCAGGTACAGCTGCAGCAAACCTGCTTCCTGCGGTAATCGAGGCACATCAAGGTGGAATACCTCTTTTATTGCTGACTGCGGATCGACCGGCTTTGCTGAGAGGTACTGATTCCAATCAAACAATCGATCAGGTAAATCTCTATGGGTCATATGTGAAACAATGTTTTGAAATAGGGGAGCCTGTATGGCGTGATCTAGAGAGAATCCGAAATATTGCCTGCAGAGCTTTTTGGGGGACCCAGAATCCCTATTCTGGTCCAGTCCACGTTAATCTAGCTTTTGAAAAGCCTTTGGAACCTCAAGAGCCAGAAGTCGAATCTTCTAAAGTCCAGAAACCTCTGGGATTGTTGGGTCAGTGCGGTCGTTCTGAGGGGAGGCCTTTGGTCAATATTTCACCAACCGAAGTCTCGATCTCTCACACTGAGACAGTAAAGATAAAAGAAGTGGTCGAAGGATCTGAAAGAGGTCTTATTATTGCTGGGGGTGGCTTGAAAAATGGGGGTCTAGCCAAACAACTCAATGATTTTTCAAGCAAAACGGGTTTCCCCATCATCGCCGATCCTCTTTCTGGAGTAAGATTTAATCCGAATGGAGAAGGTCTAAAAATCAAAAGGTCTCATCTAATCTGCGGTCATTCTGGATTAAGACAATTGTTAAGGCCTGACTTGATCGTGAGAATAGGGAGTGCCCCGGTATCGGAAGCCGTTTGTGGATTTCTTCAAGAGTGTAGGGATGTTTCTCAATTGGTTATTTCGGGAGGGAGTAATTGGGATGATCATCTGGCAGTTTCTTCGCACTATGTTGCTGCCGAAGAGGAATCTCTCGTCAGAGCGTTGAATGATTTGCTTAAAGAAGAAAGGGTTTTCTCAGATTGGAAAGAAGAATGGCAAAAATTTGACGAGTTGATAGAAGGTGTTTTAGAGGCTAACTCAGAGCGATTTTTCGAAGGCAATATTATTAGGCTAATTGGAGAGATGGTCCCACCCAAGGCCCCTTTGTTCGTGTCCAATTCCATGCCGATCAGAGATTTGGACGTTTTTGGGCCAGACAGGCAAGATAACTTGACTGTTTATGGTAATAGAGGGGCGAGTGGTATTGATGGGATTGTTTCTACCGTTGCAGGGATAGCTGGGGCTGGTATGAGCAGAGTTAGGGATCAGACTTTCTCAGAAGAGGAATGTGATAGTACAGTAGTAGCAATCTTGGGGGATATAGCATTTTGTCATGACATGAATGGCCTGTTAGCGATGGCAAAATATAAGCTTGATGTCCTTCTTGTGGTCATCAACAATGATGGGGGTGGCATTTTTCATAAGCTGCCTATTCGGGAGTATGAGCCAGAATTTACTTCTTATTTTACAACTCCGCATGGACTAGAATTTGAGGCGGCGGCTGAACTTTATGGGATTCCTTACAGAAAGGCAGCAGATTTACACCAACTCGCTGAAGTTTTTTCTGGGCTTATCATGGAAAAGGGGCCTAAGATCATAGAGATTCAAGTCGATCGCGATCAGAACTGGCATTGCCATCGAGAAATACTGCTAGAGGTTAATAAAAGTATAGACGAGCTACTCTAAGGTTTGATGATCAGAGAACAAGCTGTCCAAAGGAAACCAATAACTGATTAAACACTTGCTAGGAAGGCAAAATGAGTGAGCCACATTGGAATACGGTAAAGGAGTATGTCGATATCACCTATAAAAAGGCTGACGGAGTGGCACGGATTGCGATCAATCGGCCTGAAGTCCGAAATGCCTTCAGGCCAGAGACTTTATTGGAGTTGCAGGAAGCATTCAAGGATGCAGGTGAGGACACTGAAATTGGTGTTGTACTATTTACTGGTGAAGGACCTTCAGAGGATGGCGTCCATGCATTTTGTTCAGGGGGCGATCAAAAGGTAAGAGGGGATGCGGGATATGTCGGTGGAGATGGGGTGCCTCGGCTTAATGTGTTGGAGCTACAGCGCTATATGCGCAGTATGCCCAAACCGATCATCTGCTTGGTACCGGGATTCGCCATAGGTGGGGGTCATGTGTTGCATATCGTTTGTGACCTTACCCTGGCTGCTTCAGGAGCAAAGTTCGGCCAGACAGGTCCCAAGGTAGGTAGTTTCGATGGTGGCTTTGGAGCATCGTTTCTTGCCCGTATGGTCGGTCAGAAAAAAGCTCGAGAAATATGGTATCTGTGTCGTTTCTATAGTGCTGAAGAAGCTTTGGAGATGGGGATGGTAAATAAGGTTGTACCTCTAGAAGATCTAGAATCCGAAGGATGGATTTGGGCTCAAGAGATTCTAGAAAAAAGTCCTCTCGCGATAAGATTGCTTAAATCGGCTTTCAATGCGGATGTTGACGGCCAAGCTGGTCTTCAGGAACTAGCTGGCAATGCGACCTTACTTTTCTACATGACAGAGGAAGCCCAGGAAGCTAAGAATGCATATCTCGAAAAACGAAAGCCAGACTTCCGAAAATTTCCCTGGTTGCCTTGGTAATGAATGGGTCAGTTGTTCTGACTTGGATAGAGGCCATAAGGCCGAAAACGCTGATAGCCTCCATAGCACCAGTAATGATCGGTGTCAGTTTAACTATTTCTGATGGATTTTTTGATCTTTATCCTAGTCTGGCAACTCTAATTGCAGCTGTTTTGATACAAATAGGAACCAATTTAGCTAATGATTACTATGATTTTGTCAGAGGTGCAGACAATAAGGATCGTATAGGCCCGAGAAGGGTTTCCCAGGCTGGACTGATTAGTCCTATTAAGGTGAAACAGGCAATGATTCTATCTTTGGCAACAGCTTTTTTGTTTGGCATTTATCTGGTTGAAGTTGGGGGTTGGGTCATAGCATTAATCGGTCTGGTATCAATCCTATGTGCGGTGGGTTATACCGCAGGCCCGTTTGCCCTGGCCTATAGTGGGTTAGGTGACATCTTCGTTTTCACATTTTTTGGACCAATTGCAGTTGGAGGGACTTATTGGGTTCAAACGAACACTTTGTCTGTTGACGCTGTTTTGGCAGGTATGGGAATCGGAGCACTAACAACTATGATTTTAGTCGCCAACAATATGAGGGATATGGATACCGACAGAGTAGCGGGAAAGAATACTCTAGCGGTTCGTATGGGCTTGAAAAGTAGTCGACTAGAATATGTGTCACTTCTGATTCTAGGGTTAGTTATTCCATACATTGGGGTAGCAGAATTTGATTGGCCATCAACCTCTTTGTTTAGCTCCTTAGCTTTTTTATTTGCCGTCTCTCCGACGAGAATAATTTTGCACTCAAGTGATCCCCAAATTTTGATGTTGGCATTACCCAGGACTGCTAGACTGGTAGGGTTTTATGCGTTTTCCTTATCCCTTGGGCTGTTAGTCGGTTGATAGATACTGTCCGAAGGATGGCTCTGGAAAATCCTCATGGTTTGGCTCTGGAAGATGGAGAAAACCACTGGACATATAAGGAATTGGACAGTGTGGTCGAAGAGAGAGCATCACAGCTGACAACACTTGGGGCCGGGCCAGGTATTAATGTGTTACTGGCCAGTGAAGTCAATGTCGAAGCCGTGGGAATGGTTCACTCAGTTTTCCGAGCAGGGTCAACTCTAGTTCCAGTCAATCCACGGTTAGGTCTAGCGGACGGGTTGTTGGACCAGGCAAATCCACAGATCATTCTTGTGTCAAAATCTTTGGAAAAACAATTCAATCCATTTCTGAGAAATTACGAAGATCGGTCTGAGTCGTTAATTCCTTCTGAATCTATGGGGATCTGGGTTTCTAAGAATTCAAGTGAGTTCAAAGATGGTCAAGGGGATAGATCTGCTGATTTTCCGGCAGCCTTGCTTTGGACTTCGGGGACTGAAGGGAGACCCAAGACCATTCCGATCACCCACGACGCTTTAGAGCATAGCGCCTTTGCTATAAAATCTCGATTGGATTTAGGTGAGGCGGACAGATGGTATGCTTCATTATCATTGGGTCATGTGGGTGGTTTGGCTTTAGTCCATAGAGCTGCTTGGGCTGGATCGACTCTTCTAGTAGACCAAGGTTTTTCTACGGAAATATTGATTGAGATGATAGAGGAGAGGCGGGTTAGTCACACTTCAGTGGTTCCGACCATGTTGCATGGCCTGATAAGGGTCAGAGGTAACAAGAAGGTTCCAGCAGCCTTGCAGGCGATAGTTGTAGGAGGAGCTCCATTAGATAAATCCTTGTTGGAGAGGGCTCTGAGTCTGGGTTATCCAATAGTGTCAACTTATGGAATGACGGAAACTTGTTCACAAATTTCTACGGCTACGGTGGACCTCGTGAAACAGAAACCAGGTACTGTAGGTACGCCTATCCAAGGTTTAGAAATTAGGATTACTGAGGATAAGGAGGTCTGTGTACGCGGTCCGACGGTAGCGAATGATGCAACAGATGGGGAAGGGTGGCTTGTAACAGGAGACTTGGGAGAAATTGATAATGATGGTCATTTGTGGATCCGAGGACGTCAAAAGGACATCATAATCACTGGTGGAGTGAACGTAGATCCCGTAAGGGTATCCAATGAGATTCGAGGTGTGCCAGGAGTGGTTGAAGCGGTGGTGGTGGGTTTGCTGAATGAGGAGTGGGGAGAAACTGTGGGAGCGTTAGTTGTGCTAGAATCAGATGAATCCATGCAGGAATCGGAAATACTAGAAATCTTGAGTGAAAAGCTTTCGAAGTCTGAACTTCCTCGCACTCTATCTTTTGTAGCAGAGATTCCGACCAGTCCTAACGGTAAAACAGATTTTGGGAAAGTACGCTGTATTTTGTCTCCCGTTTACTGAGAGCAGAATTCCTGTGATATAGGTTGTTTTACGGGATAAAAACTTTGTCTTAGTAGCACTTCATTGGACAGTGATTACGATTGTTAAATGCGTTTAGGTCTACGCAATACAGTATATATGAGTGTTAACAAAGGTATAGTATGCGTCATGGTGTACTAAAATTCTAAGTCATATTAAGTTTATATTGCGAAAACCCATAAAAGCGGAGGATACAAAGTTGAATAGAATGTTTGCAAGTGTTTTGGTGCTATCTTTGTTATTGGTAGCAAACGTGCAGGCCCAGCTACAAGAACCAACCAATATGATGGTCATGGACAAATACCATGGTGCCAGTGGAGCGGGCACAGGTGAGTCAGTATTTCGTCAGTACTTCAATATGTTGCAAGATAAATATGAAGGTGAAACATCAGCAGCGAGTGCTTGGGGGATCTACTACGAAAGTCCGACTGTGATGTATCGGTTGGCGGCCGTTCCAGAAGGAGGAATGGATGGTGTACTCGAACTCCAGCAAAACAGAGTGGTTAGTGCCAATGAATTTACCGTTTCTGACCGAGAATTGTTCGGAGCCGCCTGGGAAGGTAGGCAAACCACTGTCTGGGCGGAACTAGGAACCCTTAACTATATGCCTGATAATTGGGATTATGAGACTGTTTCAGGCAACCCTCACCACTTTGTAAGAGTGTACTACGTAAAACAGGGTGAACAGGAAAATTTTGAGGATGCAATTGAACGCATGAACGAACTAAATCGAAGCGTTGGAATAAACGACCTGATGCTGAGAGTATTCAGAGGAGGATTGGGGACTATGGCTCCAGTTTATATGTTCAGAATCAGTTCTGAAGATATGGAAGATCATGGCAGGAAAAGGACAGCTCATATAGCAGCTCGAGAATCGATACGAACCGAGTACCAAGAAAACAACCGATTAATGACTGCTATGTCCCGCTACGTTGACCAGTTCTCTAATTACAGAATTGACGATCTATCAAGGGCACCAGCGAATAGGTAGGGGCGTGCTGTTCAAGGGATGTTAATAGAGTCATAGCACCCGATAACATCACTACCGAAAAATTGTTTATGTACTCAATTTTAAGGGGGGATCTCTCATAAAGGGAGAGCTCCCCCTTTTTTTGCGATGTAGTGTAAAATCGTTCCCTGAGACTGTGATGGAGGCTCACACTGGAAATTGATTTTATCAAGAGTTGTTAATGATGTGCATCAGAGTATACTTTGGTAGCGCAATGGGAAAATAAAGATTCTGAAAGGGTCAAATGAACTTACTAGAAGAATATCGTTGGCGGGGAATGCTCCAGGATTATACTCACGGCGCTGATGATGCACTAAAGGGTGGGTCAATTACGGCATATATAGGGTTTGATCCTACAGCATCGAGTTTACATGTCGGGTCTTTAATGCCGATAATGGGATTGGTTCATCTTCAAAGAATGGGGCACAACCCCTTAGTTCTTCTTGGTGGACAGACTGGATTGGTTGGAGACCCCTCGGGGAAGGCAGAAGAAAGACCTGTACTTCCGAAAACACAGGTCGAAGAGAACTTAAGTGGTATAAAGTCACAACTCGAGCAGTTTCTAGATTTCGAATCCTCTGTAAATCCTGCCAGGACCGTAAATAATGTTGCGTGGTTAGGCGAACTTCAGATGGTAGATTTTTTGAGAGATGTAGGAAAATATTTTTCAGTAAGCTCTCTCTTGGGCAAGGAATCCATCAAAAGGCGCGTCAAGGATGAGGATTCAGGGATTTCATTTTCTGAGTTTAGTTATGTGCTATTGCAGGCTTATGATTTTATGGCTTTAAACGAGAAATATGGCTGCACTTTTC
>Ga0315331_10004596_pt1 | contig 10387 bp, 7 predicted proteins | sample M160m34915metaG_FD_203456 | JGI IMG/M metagenome (GOLD analysis project Ga0315331, IMG submission 203456) | Ammonia-oxidizing marine archaeal communities from Monterey Bay, California, United States - M1 60m 34915 | ecosystem: Environmental > Aquatic > Marine > Intertidal zone | place: USA... | reverse complement strand
CGGGGCTGGTTGATCGAGACGATCCCAACGACCTCCCGGATCTGCAGGGCGATGACCCGCAGATCGTGGTGGACCCGCCCTCCATCGACTTCGGGCTGGCGGGTTGGGCGCTCTCCCGAGAGCTGACGGTGATGAACGTGGGCGAGGGCCCTCTGCTGCTGGGGCAGACGGTCTCCGACGAGCCTTTCCGGATCGAGGCGGTGGACGAGACCGTCACCCTGGAGCCTGGGGAGCAGGCGGTGCTGACCGTCGACTACGAGGCGGACACCTATGGGGTCTTCGAGGGGCAGGTGGAGCTGCACAGCGACGATCCGATGGATCCCGTCCTGCTGATCGAGGTGCAAGCCACCAACCCGTGGGCCGAGCTGGGCGCGCCCGCCGCGGTCGATCTCGGCGAGCTGGGGGTCCGCTGCGAGAGCGAGACGACGTTCCGGGTGGCCAACCACGGGCTGGCGGACCTGGAGATCTCCGACATCACCTTCTCCAGCGCCAGCACCGAGATCTACGTCGACGCGCGCAACCTGCCGTGGACTCTGGCGCCGGGTCAGGAGAAGAACGTGCGGGTCCAATACGAGCCCCACGACGACGGGGACGACGAGGGCGTCATCACGCTGCTGTCCAACGACGTGGCCCAGCCCTTGACCGAGGTGTTGGTCTTTGGGACGGCGACCTGGGACGACGCCTGCTGAGGGCGGTTAGAGCGGGAGCATGAAGAGCTCTCACGGCGGCGCCGGCTGGCGCCCTCGCACCCGGTCCCATCGCGATGAGCTGGGCCTGGACTTCGGCGTGAACAGCGAGGTCGGACGGCTGGAGGAGGTCCTGCTGGCCTGGCCGCCGGACACCCTCGCGGAGATCGAGGACCCCGCCGACCACTTGATGTCCTGGAAGCCGGATCTGGACCGGATGAGGCAGCAGTGCGAGACGCTGGTGGCGTTCTACGAGCTGATGGGGGTCAAGGTGCACCTGTTGGAGGTGCCCGAGGCGACCCCCAACCTCGTGTTCATGCGCGACCTCTTCTTGATGACGCCCGAGGGCGCCTTCGTCAGCCGCATGGCCAGCGAGCAGCGGGCCGGCGAGGAGATGCACGTGGCCAGCGCGCTGACGGACCTGGGCATCCCCATCTTGGCGACCCCTCGCGGGACGACCACCTTCGAGGGCAGCGCGGACGCCTTGTGGGCCGAGGAGCAGATGCTCTTCGTCGGGGTCGGCAAGCGCACCAACGCCGAGGCGGTGCACCTGCTGACGACCCATCTGCTGCACCAGGAGATCACGGTGGAGTCCGTCTGGATGCCCCCCGCGATGATGCACCTGCAGAGTTTCGTGCAGATCGTGGACCGCCAGCGGGCCGTCGTGCTGAAGCACGAGGGCGACTACATCGTGAAGGAGCAGTTGGAGCGCCACGGCTTCGAGGTCATCCCCTTCGCGCCCACCCGCGAGACCGAGTGGGGCATGTCCCTGAACTTCGTTCAGCTGGGTCCGAACGAGGTGGTGATGCCGGCGATGAACGACGCCACCCGCGACGAACTCGAAGCCAGCGGCGTCACGGTGCACGAGGTGGACTTCGACGAATACGCCAAGGCCGACGGCGGCATCGGCTGCGCTACGGGGATCCTGAAGCGAGCGCGTCTCTGAGGGCGTCCGCCACCCGCTGATGGCCCAGCACGGACAGGTGGTAGTCCCCGTTCTGGAAGCTGTCGGGCTTGGTCAGCACGGGCCGAAGGTCCACATCGAGCCCCAGCCCTTCGTTGAGGGACGGCTCGTCCCAGGGGCGCCCCTCGTAGTGACCGTGGAAGGGGCTGTCCTTGGCGCGGGCCGCGCTGGTGGCGTAGTCGACGGGCAGGAAGACGCTGAGCACGGGCAGGTCGGGGCGCTCCTGCTTGAAGACGCGGACGGCCGCGGCCAGCTCGGCGGTGACCGCCGGAGCTGGCGCCTCCCACGGGGGCGCGGGCGCGCGAGGCAGAACCGCCAGGCTGGCGAAGTAGACCAGCTGCAAGCGGGTCAGCGGGCTGGACATCCACGCGCAGCGCCACGGCGGACTGGCCATCATCACCAGGCGCGCGCCACACACCTCGTACCGCTCCAGGGCCGGGCGGGTGATCTCTTCCCAGTCGTTGGCCTGGTTCACGACCACCACCACGCCGTCCACGGTGTCGGCGTGTTGCCGGCCCAGATCCAGCGCGTCGTCCAGCGAGAAGCCCGGCACCCCGCCGTTGTGCGCGCCCAGCAGCGCGGGGAAGGCTTTGTCGTCCGGGACGCCCATGCCCAGCACCTGGCTGTCGCCCACCACCAGCCAACCCGCCCCTGAGCTTCGGAAGCCCTGCTGGTCGGTGGTCAGGGTCCAGCGGCCGCCGTCTGGACGCAGCAGGTGGAGCTGCTGGCTGGGCATCAGCCGCAGGGCTCCGTCGCGGAGTTCGAAGATCTCGACGTGGGGCGTGGCGCCCTCGCTCTTCCAGCGGACGACGCCCTCACACAGCCCCAGGCCCACGACCACGGTGAACAGCAGGATGACGAAGCGCAGCCACAGCGGTGGCGGCGCGTCCTCTTCCTCGGTCTCCGGCGTGGTCACCGTCACAGCATACGGCGGGCGACCAGGCATCCCGCCGCGACCGTCACCCACAGGCCCCAGCCCAAGCGGGTCGCGCGCTCGCGACCGTCCTCCACCACCGGCGAGAAGTGCTCCGGGGTCGCCAGCGTGGGCTGACCGTCGGCGTCCAGGACGAGGACCTCGCCCAGGACCAGCACGGGCTCCCCATCCAGGCGGACGGGCCCCTTCAGCGCGCCCCCGAAGACCGCCGCGTGCTGGCGCCCGATCGGCTGGAACTCCAACTGCGCGACGGGCCGGCCGTCCACCTCCAGCTGGCGGGAGGTGTCGTCGTGGGCGAGGACGGTCAGCTCCGAGGTCTGGCTGGTGGCCTCGAGCCACGCCAGGGGGGGCGTCCAACTCCAGAAGCGCTCGCCGCCGGTCACGCGCTCCTGGGGCGGCCCCCAGCGGGCCTCTAGCAGCGCTCGGTCGGCGGGGCGCAGCAGGTCGGGGCGGGTGGAGACCGCGTCGTAGGCCGAGACGTCCGGAGGCTCCGCGCGGCCGTGCAGCGCGGCCACCAGCGCCTCGCCTAGCAGGGCGCGGGGGTTGGCGGTCACGGGCATGGTCACGCAGTCCTCGGCCAGGGGTTGCCGATGGCCCGTCTGTCCCCAGCACGCGCTGGCGGAGAACCAGGCGTCCAGATCGCCGTTGGGGTTCTGGCCCCCAGGCAGAAGCTCCAGGGTGGACCCGGTCAGGTCGGGCCGTTCGATGGGCAGGGTGCCCTGACGCCACGGCAAGGCCACCACCGCGAAGGCCCAGGCCGCGCTGGCGGGCACGAGGGCGATGGCCCCTCGCCCCAGCTGGCTGGCCGCCACCGCGGCGAAGGCACCGCCGCATAGGCCAAAGGTCCAAGCCATGCGCGCGGGGAAGCGCAGGAAGTCGCTGGGCAGACCCACGAAGGTCAGAGCCAGCGCGGCCACGGCGGTCCAGCGCAGGCGAGCCGGCCCCTTGCCCAGCACCAGCAGGGCTAGCACCACGCCGTCCAGGGCCAGGGTCATCGAGTGCTGGTAGCGGTCCAACTCGGCCGACGGGCCCGCGAGGGCGCGGAGGGAGCCGCTCCCCACGCGGACGCTGGCGTCGGTCACCTCGGGGCTGGCGCCGGCCACCATCGCCCCCACCGCCGCGATGACCGGCAGCACGACCGGAAGGGCAGCCAGGCCCGGCTTCTTGCGACCCCCCAACCAGAAGCCCACGGCGATGACGGCGCAGGCCATCCCGATGTAGCCGCTGGTCAGCAAGGCGGCGTTGAAGGCCAGCCCCGCCCAGACCGCGTGCTTCCAACTCCCGCCGGGCTGCGTGGCCTTCCACCAGGCCAGCGCGAAGAGCGGCAGCCAGGGGTCGACCACGTGGTAGACGTGACCCTCCAGTAGGGCGTTGGCGGCGATGCCGCTGAAGGCGAAGGCGAAGCCGGCGATCAGCGCGAAGGGGCCACGCGCGCCCAGCGAGCGGGCGAAGGCCTCGGCCGCCCAGGCGGAGACCGCCACCCCCAGGACCGCCAGCAGCCCGTGGATGCGAGCGGCTCCCAGCGGGGCCAGCAGCGCCGCGACCGGCAGCATGAGGTAGCTGTCGAAGGCGCTGTAGTCCGCCCCGGCGGGGTAGCCCGTCAGCGGATCGGTCAGGCTTTGAAGCAAGCGGGGCGCCGCGTCGATGGACCACAGGGTGCCCAGGGTGTCGAAGTGCAGCCCCGTGGGTTGACCCAAGGCCGCGGGCCAGGTCCAGGCGATGGCCAGGGCCAACCACAGCAGCGGGCTGAGGCGTCGGTCCCACCACCCCTCGCGCGGTCGGCCCCGGTGCATGGCCAGGACCCCCAGCAGCAGAGCCGCCGCGACGCCGCAGCTCAGCAGCGGAGCGCGCCGCTCTCTCTGGGCGACCGCCTCGACCCCGCCCGGTCCCGAGACCCGGCGTAGGCCTCGGTGGCCCGCGGCGTAGTGCAGGGTGGTGTCCCCGGCCGGCATCGGCTCGACGCTCTCGTAGACCTGCCCGTCCACCTCGACGCGCACCGGCAGGAAGCGCACCGGGTCCCCCTCGAAGCGGGCCGGGCTGTGGTCCTGCTCCATCGGCTTGCCCAGCCACTCCACCGCCACGCGGTCGGCTCCACCGTGGACCTCGATGTCCACCGTGACCGCGACCGCGACGCTCAAGAGGGCCAGCACCGGGCGATTATGACGGGGTGAAGCGTCGTCTGTTGGCCGTGGCCCTGGGGTTCACGCTGCTGTGGTTGGCCGAGATCGGTCTGCGGTTGGCCGGGGTCGAGTCCGCCTATCAGCCCACCGTGGGCGCCGGTTGGCGGATGAATCCGAACCTGGACGACCACGTCATGACCGGCCAGGAAGGCCACGCGTTCGCGGTGAACACCAACCCAGACGGGCTTCGGACCCAGGCGTCTCGAGCGCCGAGCGAGCGGCGCCGGATCGTCGTTATGGGCGACAGCACGGTCTTTGGTTGGGGGGTGGCTGACGACGAGACGGTGCCCGCCGCGATGCAGCGCTGGCTTCCCGATTGGGAGGTCGTGAACGCGGGGCAGCCCGGCTACACGACGTGGCAGGTCGGGGCGCTGTGGGACGACGTGGTGCGCGAGTACGCCCCCGACGTAGTGCTGGTGTTCATCCCCAACCACGACTTCAACCAGGCGCTGGTGTCGGATCGTCAGCGCATCGACGGCGGCGCGCGCATGGCGCTGATGCAGCACAGCCGGATCTACGCGCTGCTGCGCACCCTGGTCTTCCGGCACGCCTCGCGGGAGTACCTGATGCCCGACGAGAGCGACGCCGAGCCGCGGGTCCCTCGGGTTCCGGTGGCCGACCGCGCCGAGGTGTTCGCGGCCATCGCCGAGGAGACCCGGTTGGCGGTGGGGCTGCTGCCCTTCCACAACGACCTCGCTGGACACCCCAGCACGCTGGGGGTGGAGGACGAGTTGGGGGACTACGCCGCGCTCGGGGCCTGGACCGTGAACCTGCGGGCCTGCTGCGTGGGCACCGTCGAGGACGCGGACGCGCGGACCTTCGCCTTCGATCGGGGACACCTCAACGGCCTGGGCAACGCCGAGGTCGGGGAGGAGGCGGCGCGGCGGCTACTCCAGTTCGACGACGACGGGCCCTGAGGAGGAACCGATGGGGAGCTCCTGGGTGGTGGAGCCCTCCACCCTCAGGACGGCCTCGTCGGCGTCGACGCGTACCCCCAACGAGAACTTGCCGCCCTTGGCCATGCGGGTGCTGCTGACCACGGTGCCATCCACGACCACCGACACCGTCACGGGGCCGTCCGAGTGGACCTCTCCAGAGGCGAACCAGCGCTCCATGCCCACCTGCATCTCCTCGCCCATGGCGTCGCGCTCGAAGAGCCTGGACTGTGGGCTGAGGTCGGGTTCGACGCCACCCAGCGGCGGCTCCACGTCCTCGAAGACGGCCTCCAGAGGGCCCGCCTCCGCCAGGGCGGGGCCGTCCTCCAGGGCCGCGGCGATGGCCTCTCCCATCCTGCGGTGGCCCTCCACCGTGGGGTGCATCAAGTCCAAGAACAACTCGTCCGGGTGGGTCCCGCGGAAGAGGGCGTTGGTCTCGACCAGCGGCAGGTCGTGGTGTTCGGCCACCGTCTCCATCGCGGTGTAGTAGACCTGCCAGTGGCCCTTCTCGCGGACGCTGGTGCGGTTGGCAGGCTGCACCAGCACCGCGCCCACGCCCCGCTCCGCGGCCTCGCGAACGGTCTGGTCCAGCAACTCCGCGTAGCGCTGGACGGGCACCCGACGGACCATCCCCTTCGGGTAGGGCTGCAGCTTGCTGACGGTGATGATGCGGTCGCCTTCCCCTCCGACGGCGGAGGCCAGGATGCGCAGGGCGGCTGACCGAGCCAGGGGGTTGCTGTTGGCGAAGCGGACGCTGTTCAACAGGTCGTCGTCCCGGTAGCGGTCGAAGGTGTTGTCGCTCCACAGGTTGCCGATGACCAGCACCGACGGCTCCATCGCCCAGCCCTCTTCCTCGAGCAGCACGCGCGTCTGTTCCAGGCTGTAGCCGGGGACCGCGGCGTTCACGAGATCGGCGTTCGGCAGCAGGGACACCGCCACGCTGCCCATGTCCTGGCCGTCGTCGACGCCGTGACCGAAGAAGGTCGAATCCCCGGTGAGCATCAGGCGGAGTCGCCCGTCCGGGCGGGGGACTTCGGGCAACTCGCCCCGAAGCCCGCGCTCGTTGATGGTGGCCATCGCGCCGTCGTTCCAGCGCTTGCCTTCGGTCATTCCCCACAACCGGGTGGGGTGGCCGGTCATGATGACGGCGTCCCCGTCCGATCCGCGCCATGCCGGAAGCTTGGGCTCGGCCATCCGGGCCAGGCCTTCGACCACCAACAGCACGGCGACGGCACAGATCGCGCCGACCAGTCCGTGCTGAAGGGCCTTGCGCCGCATGCCGAATGCTATCGTAGGCACCGTGATCTGGCTTGGAGCGGCCCTCGCCGCACAAACCGGCATCGTGGTCCAGTTCTACAGCAACGGCCTGCCCGTTGACGATGAAGTGGTCGCCTTGCTGGTCAACAACGACGATGAAGTAGCCGAGGTCGTCCTCACCGACGACGGCTCGGGTCCGGACGTCGGCGCCGACGACGGGCGATACGCCGGGGCTGTGATGGTCAGCGGCGACACCTTCACCATCAGCGTGGTCATCGACGGCGACGAGGAGTTCGTCGGGGAGGCCACGTACGCGGACGACGGTTCGCCGCGCGACCTCATCGTGGCCTGGCGCAACGACGCCTTCGTCCTGGAAGCCGGGGCCGCGCCGCCCCTCCAGACCGAGCCTGACGGCGCGCTGGGTCCCACGGCCCCCGAAGGCCCCGACGCCCCCGAAGGCCCGCAGCCCGCGGTGACCATGCCGGGGCACGGCGGTCCGGAGGCCAGCAACGACCAGGATGAGCCGCTGCTGTTGATCGGTCTGGGGGTGGGCCTGCTGGTCCTGGCCGGCATCGCGCTGGCCTGGATTCGGGGCTCGAGCAGCCCGGGCTACCGCGTCCGAACCGCCGCCCGGCTTCAGCCCGAGCCGCCCTTCCTCGAGGGCCCCCGCCTCAGCGATGGGCTGGCCTCGGTGCAGGCCTCGGACCCGACCGCCGCGGCCCAGGCGCTCCTACCGGAGTTGGCGCGCCACCACCGCGTCTTGGTCGCCGGCTTCGAGCCCCAGGCGATCTGGGGTGGGCCGGTCTACGCCGCGGAGTCGACCAAGGCCATCCACATCGCGGACGCCGCCGAGGATCTGCTGGGGGGCCCGGGTCTCCCCCTGGTCGTCCTGGTGGTGGACATCGAGGGCCTCGCAGACCAGCTGCCCGAAGGGGTCGGCGGCCTCGCCGTCAGGGCTCAGGGGGATTGGTCTCTTCAGGAGGGGCGTCTGGTCGCGGTCCAAAGTCCAGAGGCTGCCGAAGACCCAGCATGACCTCGGCCGCTTCGGCGATGCCTGGCTCGCTGAGGGCCATCAGGGCGATCGCCTGCTGCTGTAGCGGCCCGAGGAGGTCGTCGGGGTGGGCGCGCCAGGCTTCGGCGGTCCACAGTCCTCCCAGGTCCATGCCGTCGTCGCTGGGCAGGGCGGTGCTGCGCGTGTCGAAGTCGCCGGCCATCCATCGGGTCCCCACCAGCGCTTCGTAGTCGCCAGGGTTGACCATGGGCGCCAGTCGACGCCGAAGGAAGTACCGGCTGTCTTGGACCAGGCGTTGCTGGTGGGGCTCCAGCTGAGCCACCCACGCCGCGGCCACGTCCAGCGCCTCGCGTGTGCGGGCGACCTCCTGCTCGTGGAGGCTGGGCAACTCGGTCTGCGCGTCGGCGAGGGGTACCGCCTGGTCCGAGACGTCCCGGCCCTCGGCCAGACCTACTACGATCGCCGCGTAGACGGGGCCCAGGGCCTCCATCTCGCGCAGGCCGTGCGCCTCCCGGTCGGCCTGGTGCTGCTCCTCCAGGGCCATCAGCGCGGCGTGGGTTTCGCGCAGGTCGTCCAGCTGCGTCGGCGTCAGGCCCAGGGTGGTCATCCAGGCCATCATTCGGGCCCTCTGCCCCAGCGGACGGGCCTCTTCGCCCACCTCGTCTGCGTAGAGCGCCTGATAGAGTGGTTCGTCCTCCGCACGCGGCGCGGGCGGAGCCGAGACGGTCGGCGCCACCAGTTCAGGGTCGCCGGAGCGCCGCTCGAACTGGCTGGAGTCGATGGCGCAGGACAGCACAAGCCACAGCATCACGCGAGCCTATCCTGCGGTGCTGGCTGCGGTGGTGGTGGTCGGGCTGGTGATGTTCCCCGTGCTGGGCTCTCCACACACCCTGGCGCTGGGCGACGGGCGGACCGACGTCTGGAATCACGTCTGGGGCTACTCCTTCGTCTACGAGTCCCTGGTCTCGGGCCAGCTGCCCACGCACACCGACCTGCTGGGCTGGCCCGAGGGGGGGGCCCTGTGGTTCATCGACACCTTCGGCGCGGCGCTCACCCTGCCGATCCAGGCGGCCTTCGGTCCCGTGGCGGCCTACAACGCAGCCATCGCCGGGCAGCTGGCGCTGTGCTGCGTCGGTGCCTACCTGCTGGCGCTTCGCGTGACCGACAGCCCCGCCGCGGCGACCTTCGCGGCGGTGGCCTACGGCACCACGCCCCACCTGCTGGCCCAGGCCCACAACGGCATCAGCGAGAGCCTGGCTGCCGGCTGGCTGCCCCTGGTCTTGTGGGCGGCGCTGGGGCGGCGGACGGTCCTGGCCGGCGTCCTGTTGGGCGTCTGTGCCTGGGCCAACAGCTACTACGGCCTCTTTGGAGGCCTGTGTCTTCTGGCCTTGGGACACTGGCGTTCAGCGGCCTTGGGCGTGGTCGTCGCGCTGCCAGGGGTGGGGGCGCTGCTGGCCACGCTGGCAGCCGAGGATGCGCTGGTTCAGCGCGATCCCGGCTTCGTCCGCAGCACCCTCCTCTTGCACAACATGACCGACGGGGTGTCGTTGTTCCGGCCGGGCCGTCACTACAGCCCGGATCTCCTGGCGCGCTTTGGCGAGCACCTCATCGTGGTGGTCTACGTGGGCTGGGGCTTGTTGTTGGCTGCCGCTCCGGCCCTGCGCCGCCGCCGCGCGTGGCGCTGGGGAGGCCTGGCCGCGGGCTTCCTCGTCCTGACCCTGGGCCCCTACCTGTACCTGGGCGGGGACTACGTCATCGTGGCAGACGGGTGGATTCCGCTGCCCTTCTCGGCCCTCAGCAACCTGCCGGGCTTCTCGGCCCTCAGCCACGCCTACCGCTTTGTCGTAGGCGCCAGCCTGGCGCTGTGTGTGCTGGCCGCGCTGACCATCGCCTCCTCCCGGCGACCGTGGACCTGGGCCATCGGCCTGTCGCTGGTGCGCTTCGTTGAGGTGGGCGTGGGTCCCGCGGTTTGGCCGCTTCCGGTGGCGAAGGCCGACATCCCGGAGGTCTACGGGGAGCTGGAGGGGGCCATCCTGGACCTGCCGGTGGGGGTCCCGGTCCTGGAACGGAGCGTCTACGGGCTGTACCAACTGCAGCACCGGCAGCCCTCGCCCTATGGACTGAACGATCACGTGCCGCCGTTGCTGTGGGCCAACCGCTTCACCCGCTACCTGATCGAGGCCGAGTGGTCCTCGACGAACACCTTGCCGGCTCGCGGGCCCTGGGTGGACGTCGAGTTGGGCCGGCGCGCCCTGGTGGCCGACGGCCTGCGCTGGGTCGTCCTCCACCGTCGCTTCTACACGGAGGAGCGCTTCGCACGGGTGGCAGCGCTGTTGGATGCGCTGGCCGAGCCGGTCTACGACGACGGTGAGGTTCGGGTCTACCGCCTGATCACAGAACCCCCCGTCACACCACGTGA
>Ga0315331_10004595_pt1 | contig 10387 bp, 8 predicted proteins | sample M160m34915metaG_FD_203456 | JGI IMG/M metagenome (GOLD analysis project Ga0315331, IMG submission 203456) | Ammonia-oxidizing marine archaeal communities from Monterey Bay, California, United States - M1 60m 34915 | ecosystem: Environmental > Aquatic > Marine > Intertidal zone | place: USA... | reverse complement strand
TCTCTTGGAATGTTTGATAATGCGCGGGGTGGTGAGTTAAGTGTAATTCTGGTTCCAGAGGTTGGGAAGAGAATTTACAATGGTGAACTTGTTGTAAGGAATACCAGAGTAGTTAATGCTCCGGCTTTGGCTGAATTATTATCTGCTGTGAGTGTGATTGGTCTATTGGAACAAATGGATGGGGGCGGACTGGCTTTCTCAGAAAGCAAGGCAAACTTTAGTATTTCATCAGATAAAATTTTAATACATGATAGTAGCGCCATTGGGGCCTCAATGGGTCTAACTATGCAAGGTGAGTTAAATCCAAAAGCGGATGAGATAGATGCGGTCGGTGTTATTACACCATTTTATGCAGTAAACGGAATTTTTGAGCAAACGGGTTTATTTGCCGGACTTCTTGGAAATAAAGAAGGAGAGGGTGTGTTTGGTTTTAATTATCAAATCAATGGTGTTGGAGATGACCTAAAAATCGAGGTTAATCCTCTATCTATTCTAACGCCTGGCGTCTTTCGCGAGTTATTTAATTCTCCTATGCCGGAAAGATCAGAATGAGTCTAAAAGATTTTGATTTTTTACTTCCTGAAAAACTAATAGCTTTGCGACCTGTTAGACCTAGAACCAGTTCTCGTCTCTTGGTGGCTAAAAGTGGCTCATTTGTTGACGCTAATTTTTTTCAACTTAGTTCATTTTTACAACCAGGTGATCGATTGGTCTTTAATAATACTAAAGTTTTAAAATCTTTATTGTTAGCAACGCGATTTAGGCAGGTTTCTGATACTTTTCATGAAGCCAAAGTACAGATAAACTTGTTGGAAAAAATTTCAGATCGTCTTTGGAGGGTTTTGGCCAAACCTTTGCGTAAATTGAAAAATGGTGATTTTTTAAAACTTTCAGGCGGACATGTCGTGCTAGTGAAATCTGTTGAAAGTAATCATGCCGTTATTGATTTACAGTATGATAAAGGCAGTAATATCGAAAGTTTCTTAAACCTTTCTGGTAGAATGCCGTTACCGCCATATATTCTGAGAAATAGGGCTTCAGATGGCGATGATGACATAGATTATCAAACTATCTTTGGGAGTGTTGCCGGGTCCGTGGCAGCACCTACCGCGTCATTGCATTTTGACAATACAATTCTCACAAACTTGAAAGAAACTGGAATTGATTTCTCTTATTTAACCTTACATGTAGGTGGAGGAACATTTTTACCGATAAAGTCAGATAATATTGCGGATCATCAAATGCATAGTGAAAAAGGTAATATTTCGCAGAAAACTGCAATGGAAATTAATCAAACTAAGCAAGCTGGTGGGCGAATTATCGCGGTTGGCACGACTTCAGCAAGGTTATTAGAGTCTGCGGCAAACAATGCTTATTGCTCATCGTTTGATGATGAAACTAATATTTTTATTAAGCCAGGTCATCGTTTCAATTTGGTTGATGGGCTGATCACAAATTTCCATTTACCAAAATCAACATTAATTATGCTAGTTGCAGCATTAATAGGTATCGAAGAGTGTAAAAAATTATATTCTCACGCTATTCAAAATAAATATCGGTTTTATTCATATGGCGATAGCTCTTTGCTTTTTAAAAAGTCTTAAAAATCTTTTTTTTGTCGTTTTTGCTTACTTAATTTTATTATTTTGGGTTAAGTGACGAGACGAACTGATTTTTTAGTGCAGTTTTTATTTTCTAATGATTTTTATTTTTTTGCTGGGAAGTTAGCGAATGAGCATCGGTTTGAAAAATTCATGGCCATTATTTGTAGGTATGCTCATGTTGATGATGGGGAATGGTCTTCAAGGTACACTATTAGGAGTGCGTGGTGTCATAGAGGGATTTAATCCAAATACAATGTCTTGGGTTATGGCAGGATATTTTATCGGTTTCCTTGGTGGATCTCGATTAGCACCTTTGATGATCAGGAGGGTTGGTCATGTTAGAGTTTTTGCGGCTCTGGCCTCATTGATTTCAGCATGTTTTGTCTTATTTCCGGTGTTTGCAATTGAGTTTGTTTGGTTTCTACTTCGCATTATAATAGGGTTTTGTTTCTCGGGCGTTTATGTTGTTTCTGAGAGTTGGCTTAACGATTTTTCAGATAATAAGAACCGTGGTAAAATTCTATCAATATATTTGATCATCCAGACCTTAGGTCTTGTGTTAGCCCAATTTGTTTTAAATATTGCAGATGTCAGTGGCTACACCTTATTTATTATCGCATCTGTTATTCTGTCTTTGTCGTTTGCTCCCATTTTATTAACAGTTACTCCTGCCCCTCCTTTTGAGACTACTAAGCCTATGGGATTAAAAAATCTTTATAAAGCATCTCCTTTGGGCGTGGTGGGATTATTTATGTTGGGTGCAATATTTGGAGCAATTTTTGGAATGACGGCAATTTTTGGTTCAGAAGTTGGAATGTCGGTTACAGAGATTTCAATCTTTGTAGCAACCATTTATTTTGGAGGATTGTTGTTCCAGATGCCAATTGGCTGGCTTTCAGATCGGATAGACCGACGATTTCTGATCATAATTGTGTCGACTATTGGTGGATTTTGTTCAATATTACTTTTTATTATATCCTATAATTATGTAGTTTATTTAATCTTTATGTTTTTTATAGGTGGCATGGTAAACCCTTTGTACTCATTGTTTATTGCTTACACCAATGACTTTTTAGAACATGACGATATGGCAGCGGCGGCAGGAGGATTAGTTTTTATAAACGGGTTGGGTGCCATTATTGGCCCATTAGCGGTTGGTTTTCTAATGTCAAATTTTGGTCCTGATGCTTTTCTTATTTATTTAGGTGGAATATTAATTCTTATTTCAATTTACGCTTTATATCGGAAAACGCAGCGGGAAGCTCCAGCGGTTAGCGAAACCTCATCCTACACTACCATAACTCCGTCATTAACACCGGTAGCAGTCGAGGTAGCACAAGAAATAGCTATTGAAGCGGCGTTAGAAGAAGACGATTAATATATTTCAAAATGGACTAAAATTTTATAGAATAAAGTCTCTTACAAGAGACGAAAAATAGATATTTAATTAGAATGATAAAATATTTTTGAAAAAATTTAGAGGGTAAATTAATGAAAAATTATGACATGGCAGTAATTGGGGGTGGGCCAGGTGGATATGTTGCAGCAATTAGAGGTGCGCAATTAGGATTATCAGTAGCACTTATCGAAAAAGAACGCCTAGGAGGAATTTGTTTGAATTGGGGATGTATACCGACCAAATCGTTACTTAATTCAGCTAAGGCTATCAAGACTATCAAAGAAGCACAACATTTAGGTATTCAAACCGACAATTTGGAAATCGATTTAGATAAAATCTTTAAAAATTCACGAAATGCTTCTGATAAACTAGTTCGTGGTGTAGCTTATTTGTTAGAAAAGAATAATGTAACTGTAATAAAGGGGGAGGCTACTCTCCTAGGCTCATCAGAAATACAAATTATCAATGAAAACTCTTTAGTCATAAAGTCGGATAAGATTGTTTTAGCTACTGGAGCACATGCACGAAAATTGGATGGTGTAGAGACAGATGGAGAGAGAGTTTGGGATTATAAAGATGCTTTGAAGGGCTTATTTCTGCCAAAAAATCTTTTGGTAGTTGGTTCTGGAGCGATCGGTATGGAATTTGCTTCTTTTTATAACTCGGTTGGATCAAATGTCACGGTAATTGAAAGTATGGATCGGATTTTATTAAATGAAGATATTGAAGTTTCAAAATTTGCGAAGAAATCATTTGAGAAAAATGGTATCAAGATAATCTTAAATTCTAATCTAAAGAAAATTACAAAGGGGAAAAACTTTATTAATGCATTGATTGGTTCAGCTTCCAAATCAGTTAAGTTTGACGCTGTTTTGATTGCTGTGGGTATAAGTGGGAATAGTGGCAACTTAGGACTGGAGAGATTAGGCGTTGAGCTGGAAGGTTCTCATGTGAAAGTTGATGAGTTCTGTGCTACAAATATTAATGGGATATATGCTATTGGGGACTTAGCAGGTGCACCATGGTTGGCTCATAAAGCTAGCCATGAGGGAGTAATGGTGGCGGAACTAATTTCTGGAAAACAGCCTAATCCAATTAAAAAAAGCCATATTTCAAACTGTACTTATTCACAGCCGGAAATTGCTTCAATTGGGCTCACAGAAGAGCAGGCTCTTGAGCAGAGTATCAGAGTGAAGGTAGGAAATTTTCCGTTCATCGGTAATGGCAAAGCAGTTGTTTTGGGGGAGACTGAGGGATTTGTTAAGACAATATTTAATGCTGAAACTGGCGAATTTTTGGGTGCCCATATGGTTGGACCAAATGTTACAGAGTTAATAAGTGTTTATGCTGTAGGGTTGGGTTTGGAAATAACTGAGGAGGATTTTGCCCATACAATCTTCCCTCATCCCACTCTATCCGAAGCGATTCACGAAAGTGCTTTGTCGGCTTTAGAAAGAACTATTCATTATTGAATTATTTCTGTCTGATCTTCTAAAGATGTGATTATTGGTATGAATGATTCATGAGTTAATGAGGCTCCGCCAACCAAGCCTCCATCTACGTCTGAAAGGCTGAAAATATCTTTTGAATTTCCTTGATTCAAAGAACCACCGTAGATTATCCTAACCGAATTGGCAGCTAATGACCCATATTTTTCATTAATCAATTTTCGCACTAGTTTATGTGTGCTATTAATTTGCTGTAATGACGGTACTTCTCCTGTTCCTATCGCCCATATTGGCTCATATGCAATCACAAGCTTGTCGACTTGGAGATGTTTAGGCAGAGTTTCTATTAACTGCTTCTGAATGAAAGAATCTGTTAATCCGTTTTTAGATATTTCTGCGCTTTCACCAATACACACAATTGTAGATAAGTCGTTTTTCCACGCTGCTGTAACTTTCTTTTTTAATATTTCGTTTGTCTCAAAATACTCACTTCTTCGTTCGGAATGTCCAAGTATGACATAAGATAGATCGAGATCATTTAGCATTTTGGGAGATACTTCTCCCGTATGAGCGCCAGTTTCATTATAGTGACAGTTTTGTGCGCCGATGCGTAATAATGAACCAGTGATTAAGGGAAATAACTTGGAAATGAGAGTGATTGGAGGGCATAAAATTATTTCAGATTTACAAGTTTTAGAAAAGTTAGCGATTTCAATGATTTCCCCAAGGTCGTTGGTTAGGCCGTTCATTTTCCAATTTCCAGCTATAATTTTTTGACGCATTTTGATGTCCAATTGTTTACGATCTTAAAAGTTGACCATTAATTGATAATGGCAATATACCTGAACTATTGATTTTTTTGTGCTATTTTTATTTTAGTGAAGATCATTTAATGTCAAACTTCACAGACTCACCACATCCACATTCCTCACTTACGTTTGGATTAGTAAATTTAAAACCGCTTTCTAGTAACGATATTTCATAATCTATTATAGATCCTAAAAGAAACATCTGAGCCATCGGCGCTATCATTACGCGAGCACCATTTTTTTCAACAACTTCATCATTAGAATCAATCTCGTCAACGTAATCCATGGTATATTCCATGCCCGCACAACCACCTTTCTTTATCCCTATTCTTAAGCCCTGATGATTTGACTTTTCCATAAGTTTTAAGATTTGTGCTGAAGCTTTATCAGTTAAACTAACAATATCTTTACCTGGAATATTAAACATTACATAAAACCTAATTCTAAACGTGCTTCGTCAGACATCATGTCCATTCCCCATTGAGGTTCCCATATCAGATCAACCTTGACACTTTTTACGCCTGGAAGAAGTTCAATTGCCTCTTCAACCCATCCAGGCATTTCTCCCGCTACAGGGCATCCTGGCGCTGTAAGTGACATCTTAACATCAACCTCATTTTCATCGTTTATAATAATTGTATAAATTAACCCTAAATCATAAATGTTGACAGGTATTTCTGGATCATAAACAGACTTACAAGCCTCTACTACAGACTCATATATTTTATGCTCTGTCGTGGAAGGAGCGATGAGGGGTGTCCCTTCTAGTTTATCCTCGTCCATTTAACAACCTATTATTTATTCGATGTTAGTAATATAATGGTTGATATAATCCACGTCTAGAGATAAGTCTACTGGTTGAGTTTTGAAATCAAATTTAATTTAGAGAAATGTTAATGAAAAAATTTAATTTTAAAATTCTTAATCGAGATGGTGCGGCAAGAGTCGGTGAAATTGCAACTCCGAAGGGAAATATATCAACCCCGGCTTTCATGCCAGTTGGGACTGCAGCTACCGTAAAAGCGATGTTACCCAGTAGTGTTAGGTCGACTGGTGCTCAGATTCTTCTTAGTAATACTTATCATTTGATGCTTAGACCTTCTGCCGAACGTATCAACGCGCTAGGTGGCTTGCACAAGTTTATGAATTGGGATGGGCCAATATTGACTGACAGTGGTGGCTTTCAGGTTATGAGCTTGTCTGAATTAAGAAAGATTACTGAAAATGGTGTTGATTTTAAAAGTCACATTGATGGATCTAAGCATTTTCTGTCTCCGGAGCGTTCCATGGAAATTCAAAAGCTTTTAGGTTCGGATATTGTAATGTCGTTTGATGAGTGTACTCCTTTTCCAGAAACAAAGCTGCGTTCGGAAGCTTCCATGCAAATGTCCATGAGATGGGCAAAACGAAGTGTAGAAGCTTTTGGTGAAAGGCCGGGATATGCCCTTTTCGGTATTCAACAAGGTTCAATTTTTAAAGATTTAAGGGAAGAAAGTGCAAAGAAACTTGGTCAGTTGAGTTTTGACGGATATGCTATTGGAGGTTTAGCGGTTGGTGAAGGTCAGGATCAGATGTTTAAGGTGCTTGATTATGCTCCTGGTCAGCTACCGAACGATAAACCTAGGTATTTAATGGGGGTCGGCAAGCCAGATGATATAGTTGGAGCGGTTGAACGTGGCGTAGATATGTTCGATTGTGTGTTACCTTCTCGTTCTGGCCGGACCGGGCAAGGTATTACGCGTTATGGCGCTGTAAACTTAAGAAACGCACGACATAAGAACGATCCTAGACCACTTGACTCAGAATGCAGTTGTCCTGCTTGTAGTAATTATAGCAGAGCGTATCTTCATCACGTGATAAAGACAGGAGAAATAATTGGCTCAATGCTACTCACATGGCATAATTTGCACTATTATCAGACTCTTATGAACGATCTTAGACAAGCCATTAGTAATCATCATTTATCAAAATTTATTAAAGATTTCCGTGAAATGCAAAGTATTGGAGATATTGAAAAGATTTAACTTTATAAAGTTTGAGGTATTATAATCTTAACTAAGTCTTGACACAACAAGACTTGGGCCCCATTTCCATTTAATATCGTCAAAGTTTTAATCACTAGATCATGTTTAAGGATAAACGAATGTCAGACCCGAAAAATAATTATCCAATATTGCCTTTAAGAGACATCGTTGTGTTTCCTCACATGATTGTTCCTCTTTTCGTAGGGAGAGAAAAGTCAGTGAGGGCTTTGGAAGAGGTCATGCAGGATGATAAGGACATTATTCTTGCGTCGCAGAAAGATCCTAACGAAGATGATCCAACGGAGGATGGGATTTATTCAGTTGGGGTGGTGGCAAGTGTGTTGCAGCTTTTAAAATTACCTGATGGAACTGTAAAAGTATTGGTTGAGGGGCGCTCTAGAGTTAAGATTGAAAAATTTTTACAAAATGATAATTATTTTGAGGGGGAGGCGTCTCTTCTTCAGGAACTACCTGGCGATTCTGTGGCGACTGAAGCTCTTTGTAGGTCTGTTGCAGAAGAATTTGAGAAATATACAAAACTCAGAAAAAGTATTCCAGAAGAAGTACTATCTACTGTTTCTGAGACCAAGGCAGCATCAAAGCTTGCTGATATTGTGTGTGGGCATTTAGGGATCGACTTGGCTGACAAACAGTCGCTTTTAGAAACTTTAGATATAGTCAAAAGATTGGACTCTGCTTTCAATTTAATGAAGAGCGAATTATCGGTACTTAAAGTTGAGAAAAAGATTAAAACACGGGTGAAGACTCAAATGGAGAAGACTCAGCGTGAGTATTACTTGAACGAGCAAATGAAGGCTATTCAAAAAGAACTCGGTGATGGAGAAGATCAATCAGAACTTGACGAGATTTTAAAAAAGGTTGGTGAAACAAAGCTGTCACGCGAAGCCAATGAAAAAGTAGAAGGCGAAATCAAGAAGTTAAAGAATATGTCCCCGATGTCTGCTGAAGCAACAGTCGTGCGGAATTATTTAGATTGGATATTAGCTCTTCCATGGGGTAAAAAATCTCGTACGAAAAAGGACTTAGTGAGAGCTCAAAAAGTTCTTGATGATGATCACTATGGTTTAGAGAAGGTAAAAGAGCGAATAATTGAAAATTTGGCCGTTCAGCAACGTTCATCAAAGCTTGGTGGACCTATCATGTGTTTGGTTGGACCGCCGGGAGTTGGGAAAACATCTTTGGGTAAATCAGTTGCTAGAGCAACAGGCAGAGAATTTATCCGAATTAGTTTGGGTGGTGTCAGAGATGAAAGTGAAATTAGAGGCCATAGACGCACATACATTGGATCTATGCCAGGTAAAATTATTCAATCATTGAAAAAGGCGAAGAGTAGCAACCCATTAATTCTTTTAGATGAAATTGATAAGATGGGTCAAGATTTTAGAGGAGATCCTGCAAGCGCGATGTTAGAGGTTTTGGATCCGGAACAAAACTCTACATTTACAGACCATTACCTAGAGTTAGAATATGATTTATCTGACGTTATGTTTTTGACGACTGCTAACAGTTATAATATGCCAGGTCCGTTACTTGATCGAATGGAAACAATCGCTTTATCGGGCTATACAGAAGAAGAAAAAGTTCAAATTGCGGATCAGCATTTACTACCAAAGCAGATAAAAGGCCATGGATTGAAAGCCGAAGAGTTTAATCTGCAAAGTGATACAATAATGGAAATTATAAGACGCTATACTCGTGAAGCAGGGGTAAGAAACCTAGAGCGAGAACTTGCTAAAATTTGTAGGAAGGCGGTTACCAAAATTGTTAAGAAAGAAAAAGATACAGTCAACGTGTCGCTAGATGATTTGGAAGATCTACTCGGTGTTAAGCGCTTTAGATACGGCCTTGCAGAGAAAGAGGATGCTGTAGGTGTGGTTACTGGATTAGCTTGGACATCCGTAGGCGGTGACTTATTGTCGATCGAAGCTTTGAAACTTCCTGGTAAAGGAAGGATGAAGACGACAGGTAAACTTGGCGATGTAATGAAAGAAAGTATTGATGCCGCGTCTTCGTTTGTTCGTTCAGTTGCTCCTGAGATGGGTATTAAACCTACTTCTTTCGAAAAAACAGATATTCATGTTCATGTTCCAGAAGGTGCCACTCCAAAAGATGGACCATCTGCTGGAGTTGGTATGGTAACATCTATTCTTTCCGTTTTAACAGGGATTGCAGTTAAGAAAGATATTGCAATGACTGGAGAGGTGACCTTGCGTGGGAATGTGTTACCGATCGGAGGACTAAAGGAGAAATTATTAGCAGCTCTTCGGGGTGGTATAAATACAGTCTTAATTCCATTAGAGAATGAAAAGGATTTAAAGGATATCCCTGACAAAGTTAAAGCTGGGATTGAAATAATACCTGTCTCCCATGTTAGTGAAGTCCTGAAGCATGCTTTGGTTTCTCAACCTAAAGCTATTGAATGGGATGCTGAAGCAGAAGAAGCCAAAGCTTTAGCAATGTTGGAGCAGAACGCTGGTTCTTCTACTGTAGCCCATTAAGAATTGTTCGTGGTGTTAAGGTGAAATTTTTAGTGTTATATTGTCATTTATGGCTTGCTAATGTGAGTTAGTGGGGGGTAAAAGGGCTTCGTTGGGGTGATTAGCTCAGTTGGTAGAGCGCTTCGTTTACACCGAAGATGTCGGGAGTTCGAGTCTCTCATCACCCACCAAAATCTTTCTTAAAAGTTTCTAAATTCTTTTGAAATTATTTTTGTTGCTTTAAATTTATTTATTTCTTAAGTATTTGAAGTAAAGATTTTATATGTACTCAAAACTTATTAGTTTAGAAGAAACAATTGATGATGCTCTGAGAAAAGCGTCAAAGGTTTTGATGCTAATCTCACTTCCTGCTTTACTTCTCGCTGCGTATCGAAACTTAATTGTTGAGTTTTTACCATTACACCAAATATTAATAACTTTAATTTGGTTTGGTTTTTTACTCGCATCTTTGAATATCTCTAATCTTATAAAATTTCGGGTTCATCTTGTAGTATTTCTATTCTTCGCTTTGTTTATGTTTACAGGATACCGTAATCAAAGCTTTATATTCGTTGATGTATGGCTGATAATTGCTGGCGGTCTAA
>Ga0315331_10004593_pt1 | contig 10389 bp, 20 predicted proteins | sample M160m34915metaG_FD_203456 | JGI IMG/M metagenome (GOLD analysis project Ga0315331, IMG submission 203456) | Ammonia-oxidizing marine archaeal communities from Monterey Bay, California, United States - M1 60m 34915 | ecosystem: Environmental > Aquatic > Marine > Intertidal zone | place: USA... | reverse complement strand
TTTACCAGAAGAAAGAGTATACTCGCCCTTCTTATAGGCAAACTCCTTCAGTCTAATTAAAAGTTCATCCTTCATCTAAGTAATCTCTAAAAATTGTAAGTGCAGAGTTCCAATGGAGGAATTGTCCTGCCTGATTAACAGGGACAAAACATAAAGTCCATCTTCCTTGTGATGTAGGATTACTTGTCCCATGTAGGACTCCCACATTAACTAGACTAGGACGATTAGTGTTCGCTTCATAAAGAAGTTCACAATCCTCTTCGTTTGCCCACAAGTTATGATGTTGCTCGTTGGTGTACTGACCAGTACCTTGGAATGATTTCTTTACTACTTTATCAGACTTCCACCATTGTGTCACTCCCTCGTCAGGACCCCAAGTCATATTAATCTTTGCATGATTAGTATAACTTGCATGGTCAGTATGAATAGGTATCTTACCACCAGGTGGTGTGTAAAATACTTCCTTTATGAATAGAGTAAGACCAAGGTCATTAAACCACTCTTCCATAGGATAGAATGGATAGTCATTAATATAATAGTGCAGTACTTTATCTCCCTGCTGTTTGAAGTTGGGCAGAGGAGAAATAGTAAAAGGTAAATTTAAATACTTGTGATAAGTATTAGTCTGGGTATCCGTCGTCATCATCAAATGCCTCATCATAAGTTTGGGTTGGATCTACAGAGGAGAATACTGCAGCCTTCTGATTGTATTGATCGGGATCAGAATAAACTTCAGACTCCAACTCTTCCACGATCTCCTTAAGAGCCATGACCAATACCTTTAACTTACCTCTGTTTACTTCCATTACTTATCGCTTGAAGGTGCTCTAAAGTATTTGTTGATTACTTCTATCTGATCATGATAACGTGCAATCTTATCCACTTCAACTTGAATTGCTTCAGTTATATCTGAGTGTTCTCCAATACCTGCTGGATGCTCTAAGTAAACGTTAACGTTTGCCTTATGCTTCTCAATTTCACCTGTAGCATGTGCTAAGACTGCTCTCAGTAGTTGTTCTCTCATGTGTAGCATACTCTTTCCATTCATAGTTGATATTATATATTAAAAAAGGGAGGGTGTAAACCCCTCCCTTCACTATTCTTCTTTTTTCTAGATGGTTGGACGTGCTAGAGGTGATTCTCTAGACAGATCCTCTTACATACGCTCTCATTGTCATCACACTCGACTAGGCACTGAAAATAATCGTTTATAGCGTCATTGGAATCTTCTTGAACTTCTGGATGGATATTACCCCAACCTGCTAATTGATTATAGGAAATTAGATTGTGCATTTGATGACCTCATAATTGTTTTACTTTGGTTAACCCATAATGTAGGAGTTTTCGAGCATGCTGTTCTCCCGTTCTACGCAATTATTTATATGAATTTGGTCCGTATTTGCAGATATATTAACAAAAATTTATGCCTATTAGAAAACCTTATGGGTCGAAAAATACCTGGAGTAAATTTTCCGACTTTTATGGAAACGAAAAGCAAAAAAGGTGGAGTGACCCACCTTATGCTTATGCGTATGCAAGTGTTCGATCAAGCACTAGCAAGTTCTTTTTGGAACTTGACACCACGGTAAGTCATCTCTGTCTTAGAAGGTGCTGTTTGCTTGCGATCATTGGTGTCATACTCGACACCTCTGTAGTTAACTTTTGCCATTGGATTTACTCCTAAAGTAGTTGGGTTTTTAATCCGTTCCTTTAGTCGGCTTTTGCGTCCCACTCGCAATGAGGTGTTTCTTCTATCACTACGCTGATCATCTCAGCTCGTGTCTCTTCTTCTATCTTATACTCATTCATCTTATCTAAAAGAGTCTGAGCTTCGATACAAGTAAAGGCGGTTGCGATAACTGCTAGGTGAAACATGGGATGAACGATTCCGTTCCGAGTCGGCTTACTTGCGTCCCTTATGGGATGAACGATTGTGTTAATAATAACACAGTTACTTTATTTATGCAAGTAGTTCTGTAACATACGATACGGTTTACTCATAGTAAGCAGCATCACCTATCGTACTAGGACATAATAAAGATTCTGCTATTGATCTAGCAGATGGATTGGCATCACATAACTTCTTCATCCAGATCCTTTCTTCTAAGGTAACTGGTACACCATCATCAGTTATCATCCGACAACAAATGTCGGTAAGTTCTAGTCTGTACTTCGTGCTTAACATGTTCAATTGCAAGGGGTAAAATACGGTGCTCTTCTTTTTGAATACGACGAGCCAATGTCTCAGCAGTATCATCAGGTCGGATAGGTATCTCTCTTGATTGACAGATAACCTCTCCAGAATCCAATTCTTCAGTGACATAATGAACACTACATCCTGTATGAGATTCTTTACTATCTATAGCCTGTTGGATTGCATGCAATCCTTTATGCTTAGGTAGTAATGATGGATGAACATTTATAATAGTTTTAGGGAATGCTTTAATAAAATCAGATGATATTACTCGCATCCAACCAGCAAGAACTACAAGATCAACACGCCATGCTTGAAGTAACTGAATTATTGTATCCTCATCCTTCATCTTTATATGACAGTGAGGGATGGCTAATTTGTCTGCTCTCTTAGCAGCACCACATTCTTTTTTATTGTGTATCATTAACACAACACGATCTTTATCACAAACTCTAACTATATTCTCAAAGTTTGAACCATTACCTGAACATAGTACTGCTAAACGCATACAACCTCCCCAATAATGTGTGATTTAAATCCATGTCCATCAATCATTAATTGAGCATCTGTTACTACCTCTTCAGGTACTACTAAACAATAACCTATACCCAAGTTAAAAGTATTCTTCATCTCTTCTTCTGCTATCTCACCAGCAAGCATAACCTTACTGAATATCTTAGGTAGTCTCCAAGAATTATAATCAACGTGTGCTTCCAGTCCATCTGGAATGCAACGTGGAAGATTCTCTGGTATTCCACCACCTGTTATGTGTGCCATACCTAAGATAGGTATCTCATTTAAAAGATACTGTACCAATGGTGCATAGATTCTAGTAGGAGTAATTAACTCAGGAGTATCTGCCCATGCTATCTTATGTCTCCATAACATATCATTGATCAAACTATATCCATTGCTATGCAATCCACTACTTTCTATACCAATAATTACATCACCTTCTTTGATAAGACTACCATCAACTATCTCACTCTTCTCTACAATACCAGTACAAAATCCTGCAAGATCAATATCATTAGCAAACCTACCATGTTCAGCAGTCTCTCCACCTAAGAGTTCACAACATGCTAACTCACATCCCTTAAGAATACCATCCATTATATCATCTAATCTATCATCTAACTTTTTAGTAGAGATATAATCTAAGAAGTGTAATGGTTTAGCACCACATGTAATCACATCGTTGACACACATAGCAACAAGATCTATACCAATGGTTGTATAATCATTGGCAACTCTTGCAATATTAATCTTAGTACCTACACCATCAGTACCAGATACTAAAACAGGTTCCTCATATCCACGGGGAACCTGCATCATACCATTGAATCCACCAATGGAGGGTGCTTTTAATTTGAGTCTGTCTACAAAAGCATTACCTGCTTGAATGTCTACGCCAGAATCCTTGTAATTCATTGACTCCAATCCTCATAAGGTGGTTCCTCTTCTCCAACACGATACTGGAAGTGTTTAGTATCAAAGTATGATGGTGGTAGAGGTTTAACATCATCATATGCTCCATCTAATCTCTTCTTATGCTCACGTTCATCCAATACTTCATTAATAAGTATCTTCATCTCCTTAGCATAAGTCTCAGTAAATAATCTCCTTGGATTAATAAGAGCAGGTTTATGTCTTTGTGGTTTACCATCAGGGATATAATTTGGGTCAACTGGTCCACCCATACCCTGTGTATCAATCTTGCTCATCCAAATCACCACCATACTCTTCAAGGAGTTTGCTAACCTTATCCTCTGTACCCTCCATAAGTTTAACCTCATAAAGAGTAGACTTCATATACTTTTTAATTTTTTTGTAATCTTTAAGAAGTTTTTGAACTTCATCATCATTGATTACTACTGTAGCTTTACTTGGTCCATTACTACCAACGCTACCACCGAATCCTTCTGCCATATCTAGTCCTTCCTTTTTCTTCTAGGTTTTTTTGGTTCTTGTCCAGCAGGATACCATGTCTTTGGATTTGCCATACCACCTGCTTGTTTAAATGTTACGAAGTCTTTCTTATACTTGTCATAATAATGATCAAACAAATCAACTTCTTTAGTCGCTATTGCAAGATCATATACATTTTTACCTTCCAATTTATATGTCACCAAGTATGCAGTGTAAGGTAATTTCTTATCCTCCCCCGCCTCTGGTTTACAATTTTCATGTAGAAGAGTGATACTCATGAACGACCACCCCATGTAACATCTGGGTAAGCAGTTTGAATAATACCTAGAGTTAGTTTATATTTCTTTTGAAGTTGATGATCCTTAACTAATACCATTATCTCTGCTTCTTTAGGGTGAAGACCCTCAAGCATCTGAATAAACATTGTCTCTCTACGAAGACCTGACAGACCTGGGTTACCACCCTGTAAATAATTGTAGAAGTTCTGGAACTCCTTACGAATTGAGGTATGCTTATTCCTTACTGCTTCATCAGGCATGTAGTCAGAGTTCGCTGCCTTATTCATTGTTGCAGATAAGGTATCATCAAATGGTGTCTGCTCATCTGGTTTAGAATAAGGAACTTCTCCTTCAGGAAGTACAGACTTGCATGTGTCATCAAAATTCCAAATAAGAATAGTGACTAATGGATCACATCTATACTTCTGAAGAACCTCTGCCTTTAACGCAGTGCTCCTTTGCTTGGATGCCAGTTCAAGAATCTCATGCATGAATGGATTCGGTTGCAACTCAGGAAGATCATCAATCGTTTTAGTCTTCTTCGTTGTCTTCTGTGGTGTCATAATTTTCAAATCGAACTGCTACAATTTCATCAGGAATCAAATTACCATTCTCATCTAACATCTCAGGATGAGTCCACATGTACTGCGGTGTAGTTTCATAAGAATGCTGTCTTGCTAACCATCCTATCATACCTCCTACTAAGAGTGCAAGTAAAGACACTACGGTAGTTAGTGTCAAGGTTACTATGGTCATCTCCATGTGCCTTCTCCGAGAATTACTTTGTTTTTTTGATGTCAATACTGAACTCAAAATGCAAACGTATCTCTCGTTTAAAGAGAGAGATCACTTTGCCAAACATTATGCGAAATGTTCTAGGTTTTAGTTGATTCCCCCTCCTGTTACGGTGACGTAACATTAACTCAAACCCCTTGTTAATTTCAAGTGGTTCCTTCTTAATTTTATTTAGAGACTTTTCTTCTCCATCTTGATCTGTAGTCATAGTAATTGTTTAGTCTCATAAAACCAAAGATAATCTAACGCAGACCCACGGAGAGTATTGAGTGCTTGATCAGGTGTTTCAACTAATGGTTCACCAGCAAGATTCAAACTTGTATTAAGTAATATACCGTGACCACTTAGTTGTTTAAATTGTAGCAAAATATCATAAAGATGTCCACTACTTACTGTCTGTACCCTACATGTCTTATCAACATGAGTCACTCCAGGAATTAGATCAGTCTTAACTGGAAAGCATACTGTCATGTATGGATTTGATATAGCATCATCAAAATATAGATGAGCATCTTCCTCCAATACTATGGCAGCAAAAGGTCTGTACCATTCTCTCTTCTTAATTCTATTTACAATGTCTCTAGCATCAGGATTAAGAGCATTAAATAAGATAGATCTATTACCTAGAGCACGTTGTCCTGACTCTGCAAGTCCATTAAAGACTGCTACAGAACGATTATCATATAGTAAACGGGCAATCTCATCTACATCAGCATGTCTACCATTATACTTACTAACATCATGCTTGAGTCCATGATGTGCTGTTGTAGTTATAGGTCTAACAGTTGTGTCCTTAGTTAGTTTTCTATAAGCATACATGGCAGCACCTATAGAGTTACCACCATCATCACATAAAGGTTCAAAATAAAACTTAACTTCTGGGAATCTTTTTAGGAGTTGATAGTTAGTAAGGATATTCAATCCATATCCACCACTAATACAAACCTTATTTACACCTAGTTTTTTAACATACTTACCAACTAATTCACATACTTGTTCTTGACAATGCCACTGTACCTCACAACAATAATCTGCAAACTTTTTATAATTCTCTCTAGTGATATCAATATGATACCTATCTCTCTTACGAAATAATACATCTAAAAAGTCTGGACACTCTTGAAAATAATTATTAACACGATCAAGTGTAAACTTAATCTCAAAGATTCGATCACCATAAGATGACAATCCCATCGCTTTACCACAGTCATCAATCGTCTGACCAATTGCTAATGCAGCACTGTTATAAAGATTACCAATGTTTGGATCATGTATTACATGTTCCTCTGACCAGTTCTTTTTATAGACTGGAGTAAACTTAGAAGGATACCTTGCAAAGTAAACACTCTCACCTTCATACTCATCTTCACCAATCACTCCACCACAAGCATCAACTACTAGAACTAATGCCTTATCAAACCCACTATTATAAAAGGCAAGTGAAGCATGGTGTAAATGATGTACAGATTCTTTTGTCTCTATAAACTTAACTCTTGGATTAACCCTACGTATTAACTCCCTCTTCTCATCCTCATCATAGTTAGTATTAAGAATAATATAATCAGGATCAACATCCAATATCATCTGATAGATATGTTCTATTCTCTCATCATGTTTCTCCCTACTATATCTCTCCTCTTTAAAATAATTTTTGACAACACCATCCTCTAGCACCACAGCAGATGCTCCATGACCAGAGAATAACGCTACAACTTTCATACTAAATATGTTATACTTGATTTAAAACTTGTAATGAGTGTAAAGGATACCTTATTTAAATGTCTTCAGTATGGTACAGATAATTATGCTGACTATACTCTTTTCGATGATGTAAGTTTACCAGATTGGTTAGAACCAGAAGTAATTGACAATGGATCAACTATCAAATCTTATGTATGGAGAACTGATTGGCTCCGAAGGATAAGATTAACTGAATTAAACCTGCAAGGTAAATTTATTGCAGAATCCTTAGTAATGTATCCTGATGTTACTAAGGTTAACCCTATCTTTGGAACAGAGTTTGTAAATGCTGGTGACAAAAGATTCTTTGGCACTATAGACTTCCATCCCCTAAAGAATGAGTACTGGTATATTGATAAGTATATCAATGAATGGTTAGGAGATCAACCCAACAGAACTAAAAACAAATCTAATATATACGATCTAAATAAATTCTTTTCAAAAAAACTTTGGATCAAGTCCGAGACATCAGACTTCTATGAAGAATACCTAGAGAAATTAGAATTATATCTTAAAAGATACTTTAAAATGATGGCAAAGCCCCATAGAGAATACTCATATGAGGAACAATGTGCATATGATAAACACCTAGCAGGTACAGATCCTGCTTATGGTATTTTAAAAAACTATTATAGCGAAGAATTCGCAGACAAATATATTAATACCTTCTTATTTGATTCCGCTAAGAGATAATACTATTCTCTTTTAAATACCTAGCAGTAGATTTACATCCACCAAGTTTCTCACCGTTTAATACTACTTGAGGGAAGGTAGATCCTTCCCCAAACTCTCCATAGAATGAGTCTTTATCAAAGTGTTGATCCAATTTGTAAGTAACGTAACTTAAGTTAGACAGTTTTAATACCTGTTCTATCTTCTCACAATAAGGACATCCATCTTTAGAATAGACAGCAAAATTCTTGGACATATCTACGGTATAAAAATGTATTTAGAAATACAGTATACCTTAGATGTTAGTAACTAACCAGCCATTAGTGTCATCCCAGAACAATAGTTCAAAGGAAGCACCTTCAGTGTTAACTGTCATGTCTGCAGCGTCACCCATAATTGGTTTACCATTCCTAGCAATAGTTAATGCAGCAGCATCAAAGTTCCTTTTGTAATCCATAATCTTAACCCTATCCCCTTGTGCTGGAGCAGGAGGTAATGTAAGAGTGAATGCACCACCAGTTGCTGTATCACACATTGCTGTTACCCATGATCCAATAGTAGTATTAGAACTTATTACTTGATAGTTAGTATCAGGACCCCAAAGAGGTACGTTCCTATTAAGAGACTTATGGAACCATACTAGTTCATCACTAGTAGCATCATATGATAATTGAGTTAATGTTGTTGTACCAACACCGACGTTACCTTTAATCCATAGGTCTCCGTCAGCAGCAAGGTCACCATATGCCATGACTGCTGTGTTAGCAGCACCAATGATTGCTTGAGTTGTAGTAGCAGCAAAACCAACACCGATAGTTGCAATACCAGTAGTACCATTACTTAAATCAATCTGATTACCTCTAAGTGTATCAGCATAATATACATACCTCCACCTCTTAGAGTCTTGACCTAAGTCAAAGGAGTTAGCAACACCTGGAGTAATGTTTGAGTTAACGTTAGCATCAAGAACAACTGCGTTCTCTGTACCCACACCAGTGTTTACAGTACCACCTTGGAAGGTTACAGTACCAGCAAAGGTAGATACACCAACAGTTTGTACGTTACCACCTATGTGGATGTCATCTGTGATGGTTACCTTAGATAGTTGTGTCTCACCTATAACATTAAGTGCTTTAGATCCTGGATCGGTAATACCAATCCCCATATTCTCTACAATGTAAGCATTATTTGCTGATAGTGTAGATCCAATACCTACAGAACCAAAGAAGTGTGTGTACTCTACAAACTTACCAGTAAGAACAAAGTTAACTGGACCATAACTTCTCTCAAGTCCTTGAGTTGCTGCTACTTTAAAAGCATGTGTTGTAGTATTAGTAGATGGTATAACATCTAGAATTTGAACAGAAAAAGAATCTGTATGAATATCTTGAATCTTTAACCACTTATTACTAACAGGGTCACCTGGTCTAGGGTATGAGTGATCGCTTATATAATTATCCTGAGCACAAGAGAATGTAATTGACCCATCCTTAAATCTAACATGATCCTTTGCAGTAAATCCATGTCCCTGAATAGTACATGTCATAATACCTACAACAGGATCATAGATTGCATTACTAATAGTATGTGATGTTATATTAGTATCAGCATTAGACCTAATATACATTAAGTCATTAGGTTTACCTGTAATATCAGATCGAACGTGAGTTCCTGTATTTCCTACAATATAATTGTACTCAAGATAATCAGTAGAAGTCGTACCAAGACCAACCCTTACCTTTGAATTGTAGGTTGCTTTATTACATACAAATAGATTGCCTTTAAAATTCTTACCTGCAGGGAATGTGTGTAGAAGATCACTTAGATTAGGATCACTTGCGTAACCTTGTGCAATGATTCCTGCTTGTTGTCTGTCAGGACTTGTCTCACCAACAAAAGTAAACGCTGAACTAGTATCAGTAGAACGAATTACTACACTCTGTCCACTGGCAACGTATACACTATCTGATTCAAAATAGTCACCCGATGGTATCTCTTGTTCAAAAACAACATATCCATTCGTATTAAATACATCTACTCCACCAGTGGAGAGTCCTACTCTCACTCGTATGGTAGCAGAAGTTTGATTGGTACAAGAGACTCTGCCCTCTACCAATGTATCGGCGGGTGCAGTATATAATAGTTGAGTTTTCTCTGCCAAAGTTGGCCTTACATTTGCTAATGATCCAAAAGACATTGGCTATATCCTATCGTATAATTTGCAGTAAAACTATTTATGTGTTAGAATATTGGCAAAATTCCTAAATAGAATTTAAAAAATGATTATAGTTACTGGCTCTCAGGGATTTATTGGTAGACACTTCCTTAATACACTTCAAGATCAAGGTAAAGACATCATAGAAGTTGATCAACAAGGAGCATGGTATTTTAAAAGTAACTTTGATAAGTGGGATCAAGTAGAATTGATAATACATCAAGGAGCAATATCAGATACAACATATACAAATCTTAAAGCTTTGTTTAGTTGGAACATAGAATATAGTGAATGGTTGTTTGGAGAAGCAATAAAATATCAAATCCCTATCAAGTATGCATCATCAGCATCAGTATATGGTCTTCAAAAAGATATCATTAATCCACTCAACTACTATGCACTATCTAAAGTTACTTTAGAATACTGGATTCAAGATCATATAGATGAATTTAAATTGATGCAAGCATTCAGATACTTTAATGTATATGGAACAGGTGAAGACCATAAAGGAGATCAAGCGAGTCCTGTATCTAAATTCACTAAGCAAATCAAAGAAGATAATAAAC
>Ga0315331_10004592_pt1 | contig 10389 bp, 5 predicted proteins | sample M160m34915metaG_FD_203456 | JGI IMG/M metagenome (GOLD analysis project Ga0315331, IMG submission 203456) | Ammonia-oxidizing marine archaeal communities from Monterey Bay, California, United States - M1 60m 34915 | ecosystem: Environmental > Aquatic > Marine > Intertidal zone | place: USA... | reverse complement strand
GCTGCAGATGCCGAGGACCACGTTGCAGCAGCAGAATACGCCAGAAGAATTAAAAATCGAAGCATCGGTGGTAGGTGTCCGGTGTGAAGGTGGGGTTTGTTCGCGGGCAATCGCTAGGAGAGCAATTCTGCTGTGACGAGGCCTCAAGTTCCGTCTTCCATGATACTGCATTTAGTAGCCGAGTTTCGACGCGTTTTTCGATTAGTCCCGTTCCGTGAGCCTCATTTATCTGCTTTTATTTTGCTAAACATCATCTCGCTATTATTTGTTCCCTGGTACACAACCGTTGCATGATGAGCGATTTCATCATGTAACTGTTCAGCTGTTTACACCGATCTCACGCACTGAATGTGAACGTTCGTTTCGGTATTGGTTTTGCTGTCATTGGTGGTGTGGGTATGATTGCGAATACTACAAAACGGTGTGCGATATCTTGTTCTTGAAAGTCGAGTTTATTGCATGGCACCGTGTCGCCACCCGCACCGTGTCGCCACCCGCACCGTGACGCAGTCAGCACCCTGACGCCGTTATTTCGTTTATTCTGTGAGCAAAGATTTCACCTGTTCGCTTGTTACCTTTGAGAATCAGCCCATGATGTTTTTCAGTTTTCCTTGGCTCGCGAAAAATGAGATGAGTCGTATCGACCGTCAACTTTGCCAAGCAGTTGGGCGTTTGGGCATTTTTGGCTGTTTCTGCCTGATGGGGTTCACTTCAGTGCAAGCTCAGGGGGAAGAGAAGGCTCCATTGATGGCTTATGTTGGTACGTTCAGTTCTCCTCTCGAGGATATGCTTCCAACGCAGGTGGATCTGCCGCCCGGGAATGGGCTGGGAATTCACCATTTCCGAGTCAATCGAGAGACGGGGGATTTGACGCCTGCGGGGGTCACTCGCAGTGGCACAAGTCCAAGTTGTCTGGTCATCAACGAGGCGGGGACAAGGCTCTATTCAGCGAACGAAACAGATCGCCTGAATGGTACCAAGGAAGGAACTGTCAGTGCTTATGCGGTTGATGCTGTTGATGGGCAGCTCGAATTGCTCAATACGGTTGCCTCAGGTGGTGCTGGTCCGACTTATGTCAGTATTCATCCTTCGGGTCGTTATTTGTTGGTTGCAAACTATTTCGGCGGGTCAGTAGCAGTACTGCCAATCCTGAAAGACGGACGGCTTGGTAGAGCAACTGATGTGAAGGTGGATGAGGGTAGGATTGGTCCCGCGACCTCCTCGAACGCGCCAGTGGGTAGCAAAGCTTTCAGCGGTCACGATCGCACGCACGCTCACATGATTCAGTCTGATCCATCGGGCAGATTTGTGTTGCATGTCGATCTTGGTCTTGATCGCATTTATGTCTGGAAGTTTGATGTTGATACGGGAACCCTGTCACCGGCACGGCGGTCGCAGATTGCCTTGCCTGCAGGTGATGGGCCGCGGCATTTTCATTTCCACCCCAATGGACGATGGTTTTACTCTATCCAGGAGGAGGGTTCGACGATCGTGCTGTTCGACTATGACAGTGACACTGGCGAATTGACTTCGCGTCAAAGCATTTCAACCTTGCCCAAGGGATTTGCCGGTAGCAATTTTTGCTCAGAGATTCTGGTTTCAAGTGATGGGCGATTTGTGTACGCCGGTAATCGTTTGCACGACAGTATCGGGATTTTTTCGGTCGGTTCGAATGGTGAACTCAAGCATGTGGCGGATGAGTGGACTCGAGGAAATTACCCCCGAAGTTTTAGTTTTGATCCGACAGGGAATTTTCTTTACTGCGGTAACCAGCGTGCTGATCATCTCGCTGTTTTTAAAGTGGATCAGAGAACTGGCGGGTTGAGTTTTACAGGGCATTACGTTCCCGTTGGGAATCCCTCGCACATCGTGTTTCTGGACCTGGCCAAAGTCGGCGCGGGTAACTGAGGTAACGGCTGGGATCGTTTTGCAGGGTCGGTCGCCCCATGCTGCTGTCGCCGGATGGGGTTGTGGATCAATCTGTTGAGGCAGGGTGGGCAAGATGGGGCAGTCGGGGCAAATCACGCTGTGCTGAGTGGCAAGTGACAGGTAGAATGCCACGAAAGGCAAGCGTTTGGCGCATCTTTGGTTCGGTGAAGATGTTGCGGATCCTGTGAACACTCAAGCAGTCCCGTGAAGACTCAGGTGCACCAGTGAAAATACAGGTTGCAAGGATGGCCACTCGGTTCATTGATCGGCAAGTCAGCGTTAGGGTTTGGCTTCCGGTTTGCGTTGCTTGCTTTGCGTTCGCGTGTATCGCGCCGTCGTTGCTTTGCGCCCAGGGTAATGAGCACTTTTCACGCAAGGAAATGCCAAAGGTTCAGGCCTTCAGTTCGCTATTCGAGCCTAATTACAGCCATCCCTATCTGAAGCACGCTTCCAGCTTTTCATTTCCTCATGGGACTCCGCTTCCGGGGAAGGCTCCGGATTTCGATCTTGTCAATGCTTGGTGGTTGGCGGAAATTTCGATGCTGGCCTATGCCGATGGTGATGGTTTTGTCCGCCGACAACTCATGTCTGCCGGAATGTTGGATGTGAAGATGTACTCGAGTCCTGCGGGAAGTCCGGAGCACACTCAAGCGATTTTGACGTTCAATGCAGATGCGGTGATTGTTGCGTTTCGGGGGACAGAACCAAGCGAGTGGAAAGATTTCATGACTGACATGAAGGCTCTACAGACTGAGCTGGGAACGGACGGGAAAGTACACGCCGGTTTTCAGTCAGGTCTTCTCAGCGTCTGGGATCAAGTGAAGCCAGACGTTGAGCGTTTGTCCGCATCTGGAAAGAGTGTGTGGATGACAGGGCATAGTCTGGGGGCAGCACTTGCTGTGTTGGCTGCCCATCAATATCAAAAGCCTGCAAACGTTTATACATTTGGAGCACCTAGGATCGGAGACGCGGACTTTGTGAAACACTACCACCAGTCGACATTTCGCGTGGTCAATAATACCGATCTTGTCGCGGAGGTGCCGCCACCCCTGTGGTATCAACATGTGGGTGAATTGATTTATTTTGATAGTCGGCACCAGCTTTGCCGAAATGTTCCTGCCTCTCGCTTGGTCAAAGATAAAGCACGGGGGCAAAGCCTTGCGGTGACACAACGGATCAAAGAGTGGTCAAAGTTGGAATTGGATGAAAGACCAGTCAAGCCTTTGCTGGATCATGCACCCATCTGTTATGTCGTGAATTGTTGGAACTCGCTCGTTGAACAGTTGCCTTTCGCGGAGCATGGGGCGGATAGTCGCTGACTGCATCGGTCGTGCGTGTTGTGGCGGTGTGACGTGAATTTGATCGTGTTTTCTTAAATCAATGCACATTGCGCGCCTGAGTGAGGCCTGGTTGTCGCTTTATGCTGGTGGTTAGGCTACGAACAGGAAACGCTGCGGGAACGTGAGTTGATGCTTGAGATTAGGTGGTACGCTGTTCGCAGGTTGCTGGGATAAGGGAGGACGCTTCGCATTCGATATACTCAAAGAAGCGTTAGGCTTTTTGCCTTGGCTGCCGGGCGACCGCAGGGCAGGTAGGTGTGGTTGTTCGTGGAGAAATCGAACGCTGGCTGGAATGAAGTAGTCGAGTGGTTTGTCGCGTTGATGGGAAAATTTGATGCCGGACGATGAAGAACAATCGATCAAGATCCACGCGAGAAAAATTGCGTTGGCAATGATGGCTGATTCGAAATCCGGCAAGGAAGTTGCTATCGATGAAGGGTTACTGGATAACCCAGATTTTGAGCTTGAGCTGAAGAGACAAATGAAGTTGCTTGGCTTGGTTCAAGTAGTCACGGAAGAGTGGGACTTGGATCGAGGCCAGGGCGCGTCGGTTTCACCGGGGCAAGCGGAACTGGATACTACCCGTGTGGTTGAGTTTCTGGATACCGGCGGCCCGCTGCATGATGATCCAACATTGATCCCGTGCCCAAGTTGTCGTCAGCGCCTTCCTCAAGTTGTTTTTTCCAAGAATGAAAGCTCTCGGAAAGTTCAGTGCCCGAATTGTGAGCACTCTGTTGTGGTGCTCGATAATCGGAAGGGGCTTCAAGCTGGTTCAATGATCGCACAGTTTGAACTGCTGTCGCGTCTTGGGGCCGGTTCATTTGGGTTGGTTTGGAAAGCTCGCGATACCAGACTGCAACGCGATGTTGCGATTAAAGTGCCGCGTCGTGGCTTGTTGACAAGTGACCAACAGAATTTGTTTCTTCGCGAAGCCAAGGTCGCTGCTGCAATTCGTCACCCCTACGTGGTTGCCATTTACGATACTGGAGTGGATCGTGGAACCGTCTACATTTGTAGTGAGCTAATCGATGGCACCACTCTGTCGCAGTGGCGTGTTGCGTCATGTGATTCGCCGCGGACCGCTGCTGCCATGATGCGTAAAATTGCTTTAGCCATTCAGGCGATCCATGAGAGTTCGGTCATTCATCGTGATTTGAAGCCCAGCAACGTGATGGTGGATAAAAACGGGGATCCCCAAGTGATGGATTTTGGGTTAGCCAAGCAGGATGTGTTTGAGGCAACCATGACTTTGAGTGGTGAAGTGCTAGGCACACCTGCGTATATGTCTCCTGAAGCAGCCAAAGGTGAATCACGTTCCTCTGATCCACGCACGGATATTTATTCGATCGGCGTGATGTTATTCGAGCTGTTGACCGGCGAATTGCCTTTTCGCGGGGACTTTGCGCAGTTGGTGCAACAGATATTGCATGCCAAGCCCCGCTCGCCGGTCGAGATCAACCCTGCGGTGCATCGCGAACTGGAAACGATTTGCTTGAAGTGTTTGGAAAAGGAGCCAGCAGATCGGTATCAGACTGCACTCGAGTTGGCGGATGATTTAGGACGTTTTGAGGAGGGGCGGCCAGTTGTGGCCCGTCCTAAATCTCTGAGTAAACGCATCCTTCGAGCAAGCCAGATGCGGCCTGCTCTCACGCTGTCTGTTCTCACTCTTGCATCGGTCCTGGTTCTGCTGATTGCTGCGACGCAATACGTCTATGTCGCGATGGATATTAACGCGAGTAATGAAGTTGATAATCAGGTATTGCGGCAGTTGCAGGACAAAAAACTTCAAAGAAAACAGGAAGAACTTGCCGCCGTTGAAGATGACTTGTCGACAAAAAAAGCGGAAGCGAGGATCAGGGATTCGTTTGCGACTCTGGAGGGTCAAAGCGAGTTGGCAAGCAACTTGGCTGCAGTCAATCCGATGGAGAGTTTGCGGTTGGCGATGAAAGCTGTGCAGGGTCTAAGCGAATTGGAAGAGGGAGATTTGAAGTCGTTCCTCAGTGGTGGCAAAGCAGATAGTGGTGAGGCAGGAGAGAGACAGGCATTGTTGCTGACGTTGCAGCAAGCAATGGGTGATGCTTTACAGCGGTGGGTTCCAGAGGCGACGATGCTGGTAGGAGAATTTGTCCAGTCCAGGCAGTCGCAGCAAAACCATGTGGTTGGTGTTCTTTCGGTGGATGCAAACGTTGATCAAGAAAATCCGTTTTTCGTGACCGTGATTGATAGTGAGGCTGTCGAGAGCGTCGGTCACTCGGACTTGGAATTCAGTAGGTATCGGCTCAGTGCAGCGGTTAACCGATTGGAAATGAACGCAGACGGTAGTTTATTTCTCACGTTTGTTGACGATGCATCAGGTGCAGGGGCTGCAGACAACACCCGACTTGTAAGACGCGGCTACTTGGGGAGATCGTGTGCGATACCCACTGAAGTGAAAGAGTGTAGTTTTCCTGTTTGGTCAAATGATGTTTGGATCTTGGATACAGAAGGTCGCGTTTCCTGTTGGAGTGCGGCGGCAAATCGGAAAGAAGAGATCACGAATGTGTTGCGGTTGGATCTTCCTTTGCCAGTACAACATTTTGTTGCATTAGCTGGTGATGGTGAATTTGCAATGTCATTTGCTGACGGTGTCAGTGTTGTTCAGCTCGAGAAAAGTACGAATGAAGTTCGACGGACAAAATTGGCAGGCGATGCTTGCCGGTTGGTTTCACTGAATTCAGTGACGCCAACGGAAGAATCTGCATTGGCAACTAGTCGTGTCTGTTACTGGGATAGTAAATCGAAGAATCTGGTCGTTGAATCGTGGAAGCGAGGTCAGCTTGGTTCAGGTCGTGAGCGTTGGAATATTCGACTTCCAGCGGTGGAAGAGGTTCGTGACTGTTTCGTCAGTGAACGTGGGCATTGGATTTGTGCAAACGTACAAACTTCGGAAGGCACGCGGTGGAAACTTTGTTCATTGCTTGGGCCGAAAGATAACACGGAGGGCATTACCCTTGCCGGAGACCCTGAGCAGGGAATTCAGGTGCGGCCTGGGATGAGTGACATCGCTGTCGCCAGCAGTCGTACGGTGTTTCATTACAAAATTGAAAACGGTATTCCGACTCTTTTGGATGAAATGTCAGACGAGGTTTCAAGTGTTTCGGCCTTCTGTTGGCTTGGTGACAGGCCAATGCTTGCTGTTGGTTTTGGAAGTGAAATTCTACTTCGGCATGTTGCTCCAAACGAGGCAGAGGACTCAGGACGCAATCTGTCAGCTGGAAAACGGCATTTGGATGGGAAAGTGCTAGAGTCGTTCGGTGAATCGATTTCAGCGTTGTACAGTGATGCAAGTGGTGAGTGCTTGGTGTCGCTGGATGGATCCGGTGCCATTTCAACATGGAACCTCGGCGATTTAGCGACTGACGTTGTTTGGGTGCATGAACAAAATGGGGATGCTGCAAATGCGTCGCAGGTACAAGTAGTTCATGAAACTAAGCAGGTAGCGATGCTGGGCAACGAAGGTGATTTTTCTGTTTATCCGAGCCCTCGATTTTTGAGCAGATCCAAAAAGACGGAGAGACGTCGCTTACCAAGCCAGTGGGTGGCATGGGAAAATTCTGGAAGCCCTCAGCAAAATGCATCTGATTTTGTTCTGCAAGGCTCGACGCTTGCACTTGCAAGTCGGGAAGGAAATGTCCTGGTTTATCGATGTGATAAAGCAGGTCTGTCGTTGTTAGCTGACGTCCCAATCCAAGCAAACAAAGTTCTGGTGAGTGTCGATCAGCATTGGCTTTGTCTACAGCAGGCAGCGAGGCTTTCTGTATTTGATTTACGTCATCCTCGTGAGCAGCCTTGGGAGATCAATGGCATCGACGAAAACGCAGAAGTTAGTTTCATCGGAAGTGGCCATTGTCTTACCGCAATCGGTGATGATCGGTTGCTGAGGATGTGGGATCCTGTGAACCGTATGGGCGAGGATGTGGAGTTGGGGCCACTGTCGGCGGAAGCACCCCGGGGATTCCATAGTATGCATGAATCAATATTTCCCATGGATGATGGGCGAGTGTTCATGTTGAGACAAACAGGCGACGGAGGCTACATGAAAGCGGGGTACATTCAGATGGCGAGAAGCGGAAATGCTTTGAACTTGGTGCCAAATCAGACTGGGGAATTATGGGCAATGGCAAGCATCCCGCCGTGGAATGCAAAGTCCAAGTTCAGTGGTGTTGCGATACGCGTGGGTTCTTTCGGGCGTATCCCGGTTCCACCTCCTCATAGTGGGAATGCGTGGGGATTCCTTGAATCCCAACATCTTGATAGTCCACCATCAGAACTTGAAGCACCGAAGCGTGATAGCGTCAATCGTGCAGTCAGGACTGCCATGGCGATCAGTCCTGACCAGCAGTGGCTCGTGCGAAGTAGTCGAGTGGGGTTTGATGCCTGGCAGCTCTCCAAGCAAGGAATCGTTCCAAATTCTTCTCAAGAAGGCAGTAGTGATTCAGCGACACAGTTGGTGTTTTCATCCGATGGGAAATGGTTGGTTTCAGGGCATCAGAGCGGCATGGTGCGGTTTTGGAAGATTGATGGAAACAACCTGTTGCTGTCCAAATCAATTGAGTGGCACATACACTCAAGCCCCATTGAGTCAGTCGTTATTGATCCTGATTCTGGATGGTGCTTTTGCACAAGTGCGGACCGGATTTCCTGTCTCCCCATGGATTTTGATCTTCTCGTGAAAATGGCAGGAGAGCGACTGGATTACTTTGACGCTGTCACCTCGAATTCGAGATCAACTCGCGCGAGCAGATGAATGAAGAGGGGACGGGATCGGAGCTCTTTAGAGAAGTTCTGTTCCGCAGTGTAGAGACGAAGCTTACCGATTTTGCCTGCCGTGGTATTGCCTGTCGGGCTGCTCATGGTTGTTTTTTTGTGACGCGTATGGCAGTTTCTCATAGACGCTATACTGTGGTCAAATTCTTTCCAGCATTGGTGTGATGACAGGCATGTCCAGCGAAACTTCCGAACCGCTTGAATTGTTGGAACGAGCACAGTCGGGCGATGAGCAGGCTTGCCGCGAATTGTTGCTGCACGTGGCAGATCGCTTGGAACGTTATCTTTCCGAGAAGATGCCACAGAAACATCAGAGCAGTTTTAGTTCCGAAGATGTGTTGCAGGAAGTGTTGTTTGCGATACACCGAGACTTGTCCTCTTATTCTCCCCAGTCAGGCGCTTCGTTCTATTCCTGGTGTTACCGAATTGCAGATAATCGTCTGTTGGACGCAATTCGTAAATTCGAACGCAAGAAAAGGGGCGGCGACCGTAGGAAAGTGGAAGCAGACGCTGACCATTCAGGAGTCAACTTTGTCGAAGCGGTGCCTGGTAAAACGACCTCGCCAAGTGTACGTGTTGTACGAAAAGAAAAGGCTGCGGCACTCCATGAGGCGCTGGAAGACTTACCCGAAAATCAGCGTGAAGCGTTGAAAATGCGGTTCCTCGAGAATCGGTCCCAGAACTCGATCGCAGGTCGCTTGGCGGTCACACAGGGGGCAGTGGAGGGCTTGTTGAAACGAGGGAAACACAAGCTCGCTGACATGCTGGCGTCGTTGTCGAGTCGCCGCCGCTGAGTCACCGCTGTTGAGTCACCGCTGCTGAGTCACCGCTGCTGAGTCACCGCTGCTGAGTCACCGCTGCTCTGCTCATCGAGGATCAAACGCGTTCGTTCTGCCTCTGTGATACTGCCACGCTGTCGACGGGAAAGCACCCAGACGATACCTCCGATGGCTTTTTGTAATTGTGGTCGTTGATTCATGTGGTTGAGAATGTCAAGAAGAGAACATCGCCTTGGCGATTAAATCGCCAAGGCGTGTCCCTTGTGGTGATGGGAATTGACGTTAACGCTGTGCGGCGACGTCAATTCAACGGTTGGAAATCATGATGTCAGTGCAACTGTTTCCCGCTTTTCCATGACGGAGTTCAGGCTCTGATCAAAAATGTCAATCGCTTCATCAATCTCACTGCGACTGACATTTACTGGTGGAATCCAGCGAATCACATTTCCGCCTATGCCGCAGGTCAGCAGCATCAATCCCCGGTTGAGGCACTCATGTTGCAAATTGGTAACGAATTCCTTGTCAGGTCCATGCTCACCGATCAGTTCGACACCAATCATGAGTCCCGGTCCCCGTACATCCGTGCGGTGTGGCAAGCGGGATAGGCAATCGCGAAGACGATTCGACAGGTATTCTCCCTCACGACTCGCATTCTCGATCAGATGTTCGTCACGGATCACTTGCAAGGTGGCCAATCCGGCAGCCATTGCCAAAGGCGATCCGCCACCATACGTGCCGCCATGGGAACCTGGTTGCCACTTGGACATCAGTTCGCCAGAGGCGCCGATCGCTGACATGGGTAAACCACTGGCGATTCCCTTGGCCATGACAAGGATGTCAGGCCGCACTTCACTCGATTCGTGAGCCCACATGTGACCACTCCGAGCAAAGCCCGATTGAATTTCATCCACGATTAGCAGGATGCCCGTGCGGTCACAGACTTCTCGCAAACCCTGAAGGAATGCTTTGGGTGTCGGTACGTAGCCACCTTCACCCAGGACAGGCTCAATCAGCATGGCTGCGGTTTCGGAGGGCATCGTTTGTGTTTTTAGCAGACGCTCAAGGTCTGCCAATGCAGTCCTGACTGCCACGTCGGGATCGCACTGATCTCGAAATGCATTCGGGAAAGATGAAAAGAACACGCCTGATGGTAGAGGTTGATATCCCTCGCGATAGATTCCTTTGCTGCTGGTCAAGGCCATTGTCATGGCTGTGCGACCATGGAAGCCGCCTTGAAATGCAATCACATTAGGGCGGCCCGTGGAAACTTTTGCCAGTTTGATTGCTCCTTCGACGGCCTCTGAACCACTGTTGGAAAAGAAGAACGTGTCGATGGAATCCGGAGTGGCTTCACGAATGGCGCGTGAGTACTCAACTGTCTTTTCTGGCAGCATGCAGTTCATTTGTCCAAACAAAAGTTTGGAAGCTTGCTCTTGGACAGCTTGCACAACCAACGGATGGCAATGACCCGTGGCGGTGACGCCAATCCCGCTCGTGAAGTCAAGGTAGGAACGACCTTCGATGTCGTATACCCA
>Ga0315331_10004589_pt1 | contig 10392 bp, 6 predicted proteins | sample M160m34915metaG_FD_203456 | JGI IMG/M metagenome (GOLD analysis project Ga0315331, IMG submission 203456) | Ammonia-oxidizing marine archaeal communities from Monterey Bay, California, United States - M1 60m 34915 | ecosystem: Environmental > Aquatic > Marine > Intertidal zone | place: USA... | reverse complement strand
AAGAGCAGTTGAACAGGTTCTTGAAATTATTTCAAATCATCCTGAGTTCGCAGCGGGATATTCATATCTGGGGCAGACGTTAATCACGAGGCAACGTAAGTTCAAAGAAGGTTTGGATTATTTGAAGATGGCTGTGAAGTCCGATTCTTCAGATGCGTACATTTTGTATACAGCCGGTTGGTGTTCCGAGTACATCGCTAATGCATTAGAACGTCCGAAATTTTCGTTTCAGACGCCGATAGAGGGGCCACAAGCGCTTTATAAACAAGCTCGTACGCTATTTCTAGATGCATTAGCGATTTTGGCTGAGCAACCAGACGATGCACTTAAAGGCGACGTTGAGGATATGCTAGACGTTGTGGCCAAGGCAACTGGAGAGCCATGGGACGAGGAGTTGAAAGAATATGCCCCGCCTAGAATTCGCTGATGGCTTTTCACTATATTATGAGACCCATGGACCAGATATAGCCACGAGTGCCGTATCGCCAATATTATTGGCTCATGGGGCGGGAGGGAATGCTGCGGTTTGGTGGCAAAATATTCAGGCGTTCTCAGACAAATATCCAGTTATTACATTTGATCATCGTGCGTTCGGGCGTTCTCCAGATATTACGGACGGACCCGGCCGGATTGCTTTCGGAGCCGATACGCGAGCATTATTGAAACACCTTCAGGTCGATAATGTTCATTTTGTGGCTCACTCCATGGGAGGACGTACAGCTTTTGGATTATTTTCACGAGAGCCTGAGATGATTAAATCGTTGATTTATTCTGGGACGAACGGTGGGTGTGTAGACGAGTCATACAGGGTATTAAAGTCACAATTAGAGCAAGATGGCACGCTTGCGGGTTCGTTATTACAGAGAGCGATGGCGCCCGATTTTGCTAAAACTAATCCTGAGCGGCAGTTTTTATATAGACAGCTACGTGGTTTGAATCCCAAACGGCCAAAGGATTTTTTGGCTCCTACTGCGAGAATGATTAATTACAAAGGAACAACTGCTCAGAGGTTGAGTGAAAGTCAATTACCTATACTTTGGATTTGCGGAAATTATGATCGTGTGGTTCATCCAGACTTAATTCAAATATCACATCAACTGACTCCTGGGTCCCAATATATAGGTGTTCCTGGAGCGGGTCACTCAGCCTATTTTGAAAATCCGTCGGTTTGGAATTTATCTGTTCGGTCATTTGTAGATAAGGTTGAATTAGACTGTTAGTGTTTCGGATGAAATAGTGTCAGTTGGACGTAACTAATAAACGACGAAGCCGAAGGTATCGTGGGGATATGCAAAGTAGAAATTATGGTAAATATCTCGCTTTTTAGAGAAAATACGTAACTAAGTGATTGATTAGGGGCATAGGTTGGGACTCTTTCACGAAGTCAACTCTCGAGTTTCTTTTCCTGCGCAAGAGCAGGATATTTTGGCATTGTGGAAAGAATTGGATGTCTTTAAACGATCGGTTGAAGAAAGACCTATCGACAATAAATTCATTTTTTATGAAGGCCCTCCGACTGCCAACGGGAACCCCGGAATTCATCACGTACTCGCTCGTGCGTTTAAGGATTTGATTCCCAGATATCGCACCATGCGCGGGTATCGTGTGCCAAGAAAAGGTGGCTGGGATACGCATGGACTGCCGGTTGAACTAGAAGTTGAAAAGCAGCTGGGGCTTAAAGAAAAGAAAGAAATAGAGAGTTTTGGAGTTGAGGAATTTAACCGAAGATGTAGAGAATCTGTTTTTAATTATGTGCAGGACTGGGAACGCTTAACTGATCGGATTGGCTACTGGGTGGACATGAGCGACCCATACGTGACCTATGACGCGAATTATGTTGAGTCCTGTTGGTGGATATTTAAGCGCTTGTGGGATAACGGTTTAATGTTCCAGGATTTCAGGGTCACGCCCCACTGCCCTAGGTGTCAAACTTCTCTTTCGAGTCATGAGATTTCTCTGGGTTACAAAGAAGACACACCGGATCCCGGTGTAACTATTCGTTTCGTTGTGCCTAACGAGTCTAGTAATCTGAACGATGAATCTGTTGAGCTTCTGCAACTCGTACAAGGAATCAAGACATCTTTGCTGGCTTGGACGACTACGCCCTGGACACTTTCCGGCTCAGCCGCGTTAGCGGTTTCTGTGAATGCTGAGTATTCCTTGGTTGAAAGAGAAGATCAACATATCGGTGTCGAGCGAATTATCGTCGCCACAGATAGAGTGCCTGATCTTGCCCCAGATGGTGAGGTTTTAGCCCGGTTTAAGGGAGCGAGCTTACTTGATGCGCATTACGAAGAATTGTGGCCAGCTGAGCTCTGGGATGATACAGACCCCTATATGTTTGTGGATGGCGTTGCCGTGAGGCCCGCGTCCCTAGAAGATCTTCCTAGCCGCAAAGTTGTAGCTTCAGATGAGGTAACGACTGATGAAGGAACGGGTATTCTTCACGTGGCTCCAGCTTTTGGTGCGGAGGACTATGGAATCGGTCGAGCTAATGATTTGATGTTTTTGCAACCCGTGCGTCCAGATGGAGTTGTCCTAGGTGGTCCTGGAGACGGACTATTTGCCAAGGACGCTGATAAAGCGGTTACTGTGGATCTGCGTGAGCGAGGTCTTTTATTCAAATCTGAGCAGATTCGACACACATATCCTTTTTGTTGGAGATGTGATCAGCCTATTCTTTACTATGCAAAACCGTCTTGGTATATACGTACTACTGCAGTGCGCGATGATCTGGTTTCTTCGAATCAGAGAATTGGTTGGGTTCCTAATCATATAAAAGATGGTCGATTTGGTGAGTGGCTTTCTGACAATGTGGACTGGGCGGTGTCACGCGAGCGTTACTGGGGCACTCCTCTACCTATATGGTCCTGTGAAGCATGTGGTTCTACCGATGCTGTCGGGTCCTTTGATGAGCTTTTTGAGAGAGCAATAGACGGTACGGGTGACGCAATTCGGCGCTCTAGTGGCGAAATAGATCCGCACAGACCATTTGTGGATGACGTGATTATTGGTTGTGCAAAATGTGGTGGCCGAATGAATCGGACTCCTGAGGTGGCAGACGCGTGGTTTGATTCAGGCGCCATGCCCTATGCACAGCACCATTATCCTTTTGAGAACGAAGATGTTTTTGCTGAGCAATTTCCCGCAGACTTTATTTGTGAGGCAGTTGATCAGACAAGAGGCTGGTTTTATACACTGCATGCTCTAGCAACGTTATTGCATAGCACCGGTGATACTCACGCCGAGCGGTCTTTTGAAAACGTGATTTGCCTCGGTCATATTCTTGATGGCGAAGGTTCAAAGATGTCAAAATCAGTGGGTAATGTGATTAACCCGTGGTCAGTTTTGGATGACTATGGAGCGGATGCGGTGCGCTGGACGATGTACACGGCTTCTCCCCCTGGAAATTCAAGAAGGTTTTCGGCGGATTTAGTGCAAGAGACATCGAGAAAGTTTTTATCGACGCTGTGGAATACCTATTCATTCTTTGTCACCTACGCAAATACGGGCACGTTTAATCCCGCAGATTACAGTTCACTTGATTCGCAGGTTCCAATCGATAGGTGGATTCGTTCTGAACTTGAAATCACAGTAAGTAAAGTGACTTCTGCCTTGGATGCATATGAGCCTGCCCAGGCAGCTCATCCGATAGCGTCGTTCGTAGACCAGCTTTCGAATTGGTACGTGAGACGGAATCGAAGAAGATTCTGGAAATCTGGCGACGATGAAGATTCCAGAGCTGCGTTGGCAACTTTGTATCACTGCCTAACCACGGTGAGTAAGTTATTAGCACCCTTTACTCCGTTTATTGCCGAAACTATTTACCAGAATTTGGAGCGATCGCACAGTGGTAACGATATCGACTCTGTTCATCTGAACTACTGGCCAGTTCCATCGGAAGATTTAATTGACGAGGATTTGTCGCGTCAGGTTTCTTTGGTGCAGAAAATGATTTCGTTAGGACGAGCAGCTAGGGAACAGGCAAAAGTCAAAGTCAGGCAACCCTGTGCGACGGTTGTCTTGATTCCACGTAACCCCCAAGAGCGTGAGGCGCTAGCTGAGTGGACAGAGGATATTGCTGCGGAGCTGAACGTAAAGACGGTGGAGGTGCTCGACGATCCAGGAGATCGTGTTCTTTTCATGCTCAAACCTAATCTACAGATATTAGGCCCAAGATTTGGCAAAGATGTGTCTGTGGTGAAGAGTGCAATCGAGTCTGCTGACTCAGGTCAAATTATTGAATCAATGAAATTGAACGGTTCTGTGACTCTTGGTGATCATGAGTTAACAGCTACGGAGATTCTTGTTGACGTAGAAGCATCGGATGGATGGTCAGCGCAGGAGGATGGCGGATATTTAGCTCTTCTTGAAACTAGACTTGACGAGGCACTGGTGGCCGAGGGACTAGCGCGCGAGATAGTGAGACGATTACAAAATCTTCGGCGAGACGCGGGATACGATATATCGGACAGGATTAATATTTCTTGGTCTGGCAGTGAATTAATTTCATCAGCAATGAGTTTACACTCAGAATATATATCCGATGAGACTTTGGCACTGGAAGTTAATGAGCGAGACTCGCCTGAGCAGGCGACCTCTTGGTCCGGAGAACTTGATGGCGAAGAAATTTCTTTAGCCGTTGAATTAGTTCACTCTGCCTGATAATTGCCGGAGCGCCCTCCAGATTTTTTCAGTAATTTCACATCTGAGATCGTCATGCCGCGATCAACGGCCTTGCACATGTCATATATGGTTAAAGCGGCGATACTGGCGGCCGTGAGTGCTTCCATTTCAACTCCGGTTTGAGAATTTACGCGCACTGTGGCTGCGATAATAATACTGTGCTGATCTTCCGACGTTTGTACAGTAATTTCTATGTTTACAGCTGTTATTGGCAAGGGATGACAGAGTGGGATTAGTCGATGAGTTTCTTTTGCTGCCATAATTCCCGCGATTCGGGCACTCGCGAAAACATCTCCTTTTGGAATATTTCCATGTGTAATCAATTCGAGTGTTTCTCTTTTTAGGAATACTTTTGATTGTGCCGTAGCTTCACGGGTGGTGATGTCCTTTGTGGATACGTCTACCATGCGAGCTGAGCCGGATGAATCAAGGTGGGTGAGTTCAGAGTTTTCCATATCACTATTCTAACGGTCTTGGTTTGACTTGTTGGCAAGACGCGTTTAGCTTCAGTGAATGTTGTCAAAATCTCCTGAGTATGTGACTGCCCTGCTTAGTTCGTCTGCGTACAGTTATGAGGTGGCGGAGATCGATCTTCGCGAGACTCATATTTCGTATGTGCATATTGCTGGTGATTATGTGTTTAAGACAAAGAAGCCAGTTGACTTTGGCTTCATTAACCAGATATCGATTGAAAGCCGGAAAAAATTTTGCGATCAGGAAGTCCTGTTGAATAGACGACTGGCCCCTTCTGTTTATTTAGAGGTTGTATCTGTTGTCCGTTTGAGTTCTGGACAAATTGTTGTAGATCCGCCAGCCGACCGAGCTGTGGGATCGGAGATTTTGGAGTGGGCAGTCAAGATGAGACGCTTGCCTGAGAATGCCACGTTAGCGTCGATCCTCAAGACTGGCGGCAGCAACCTGGATGATCTAGCTGAGCGCTTAGCGGTATGTCTTTTTGAGTTTCACAAAAATTGCAAGAAAGTGGAGTCAGATGTCGAATTTGCTGGACCAAAGAAAGTCAAGGAATGGTGGGATAGAGAGTTAGCTGAGATTTCGGAATTTATTGATTTCACGTTGCCGCAGAGGACGCATCAGCGCTTGCTGACATCGGTAGAGACGATGCTTGAAGCGTACGAATCTATTTTGCTGGAGAGACTTGAGACTGGTCGAGTTGTTGAGGGTCATGGTGATTTGCATTGTGACCATATTTATCTTTTAGATTCTTTCTCACAGCTCGCGTCTGGTCGGTCGGATGGAATAGCTATAGTTGATGGAATTGAATTTAATGATTGGTTTCAGTTTCGCTATCTAGATGTTGGCTACGAGCTTGCTTTTCTTGCCATGGATATGACAGCGTTAGGTCATGAAGATTTGGCCAATGAGCTTGTTGGTCGCTACATTGTCGCGACCGGTGATGAAACGCTAAGCCTACTGCAGCCGTTGCACAGACTGTTTCGGGCATTTGTGAGAGGAAAGATTGCATCGATAACCTCACAGGATTCAGGTCTTAGCAATGAAGACCGTCAGAAATCGGAGTTGGAAGCCTCGACATATTTTTCACTTGCTGTTGAGTATGTACCGCAATCAAGCCAGGCAATGTCTGTTGTAATGTGCGGTGTGTCTGGAAGCGGTAAATCACTTATCGGCGCCACGTTAGCCTCGAAGTATGGCTTTGCGTGGCTTAATAGTGATGTTATCCGCAAGGAAATGTTTGGTGTTGCTGTCGACGAGGCACTTTCACCATCTAAATACTCAGATGTTATTAGTCAGCGAGTTTATGAGAGGCTGCTTGAGAAAGCTCAAATATGTATATCCCGCGGCCAATCTGTTGTGATAGACGCAACACATTTGACAAAGGCTCAGCGATTGAATTCGGTGGCTGTTGCGACTCAGTCGGGAGCGCTCTCAACTTTGGTAGCTATTGATATTGATGCTAAAACAGCTGAGGCTCGTGTGCTTAGAAGAATGAACAATGTGGGTAATATTTCAGATGCCACCTCAGTTGTATTGAAGGAACAACTAGGTGTGTTTGAGCGACTCGATCTGAATGAACTTAAAAATGGGATTATGATTTCCGCAAACCTAAATCTCAAGGAACAAATTTCTTTGATCTCAGCACACATAGAATCTGTTAGTCAATCGATTGAGTAGCGGCAATCTGATAGTCTTCAGTACCTACGGGGTGTAGCTCAGCCTGGCAGAGTGCTTCGTTCGGGACGAAGAGGCCCCCGGTTCAAATCCGGGCACCCCGACCATTAGTTTTCTTGTTCTCGATCGGCGATGTCTATTGCAAATGCAGCTAATGAATCGCCGTCAGTAGGCTTTTGGGTCATTACCCCTTTTGTTGCACGACTCGACTGCCGAACGTCTCCAGCACGAGTTCGGAGCATCTGTCCATTTTTTGTAATGATCATGAGTTGGTCATTTTCCCGCACTGCAGCTGCTCCTATTAAGTCAACATCGTTTGTTGAGCCAAATGTGCGGACACCACGCGTTCCCCTACCCTTTACTGGATAGTCTGATATTGGTGTTCTTTTGCCTTTACCTTCGTTTGACATGACTAGTATGTCATCGCCTTCACTATCAATGACTAATCCCACCAGGCGCGCACCCTCATTTAATTTAATTCCTTTGACGCCACCGGATGTGCGTGAAGCTTCTCTGAGTTTTTCCAACTCAAATCTGACAGCATATCCGTCACTAGACACGAGAATTGCGGTGGAGTCAATTGATGCTGGGGAAACAGATACAAGACGGTCATCGGGCTTTAAATTCATGGCTATAATTCCGTTGCGTCTGACCTGATCAAATCTTGAACGAAGCGTGCGTTTAACCTCACCCTTTTCAGTGGCAAAAATCATAGCAGTCTGATCTTCATTAGATTGATCTTGATTTTTTATGGCTATAACAGCAGTGACTTGGTCGCCGTCGTGGTCCTCACCAAATTCGACTAGATTTCTAATGTGAACACCTTGCGCAGTCCTGGAAGAATCATTGATTTCGTGGGCCGGAAGGGCAAAAACTCGGCCTGAGGCAGCAAAGATCAAGAGTCGGTCATGTGTGTCGCAGGATAATAGAAGCTTTATTTTATCTTCATCACGTAGCCTCTGTCCGGCGACTCCTTTGCCGCCACGATTCTGCGTTCTATATGTTTCTAGAGGAACACGTTTTACGTAATTGGTTTCGGACATGGTTACTACCACCTGTTGATGAGGAATCAAATCAGCCGCAGAAATGTCAGTAACAGGTGATTCAATAATTTGAGTTCTTCTCTCATCACCATACTTTTCACGTAGTTCAGCGTTGTCAGCCTTCAATACATCGTCGATTTTCTCTTGACTTCCAAGGAGTTCATTTAACTCATTTATGAATGCAACGAGTTCATCATATTCCTGGACTATTTTTGAGGATTCGAGTTGAGCAAGTCGACGAAGCTGGAGGTCGAGTACTGCCTGCGCCTGTCGATCAGTTAGGTTGTGAGGTGAATCCATCAACCTTGCTTTTGCTACTTCAGCTGATTCTGCACTCCGGATGGCGTCGATTATCTCATCGAGATTCTCTATCGCCTTAAGAAGACCAGCTAAGATATGCCTTCGCTGCCGCGCCTTGTGTCTGTCGAAAACTGATCGTCTTTGGACAACCTGACGTCTGTGGTCGATGAATGCTTGGAGTGATTCACGAAGCGATAGTGTTTCTGGCCGGCCGGTTACTTCAGCTGCATTTGTGTCTCGTACAATATCTTCAACCCATTCTGAATCAAAAGTCGCTTCGTCTTCAACGAAGTCAACTTCTAGCAGTCCGGTATCTTCCGTTGTGACGAGCGCAACCAGATTTACATGGAATACACTTTGTAGTGCCGAATGTTTTAAAAGCTGACTTCGCACTGCGTGATAGGAAGCATTCCTGCCCAGCTCTATCACGACACGCATACCATTTCGATCACTTTCATCTCGAAGATCGGTTATGCCTTCGATTACTTTGCTTCTAACCTGTTCAGCTATTCGCTCGAGTAGAGCGGCCTTGTTAACTTGATACGGTAATTCAGTCACAATAATTTGCGATCGGCCAGAGCTTGTTTCCTCCAATGCGATTCGACCGTGCATTACCAACCTGCCTCGCCCAGTCGCATACGCCTGCCTTATCTCCGACCGATCAAAGATAGTTCCTGCCGTAGGAAAATCTGGACCTGGTAGTCGTTCCATTAGTTCATCCACGGTGGCTGCAGGATTTGCGATTAGATGGTCAATCGCGGTTGTTAACTCATTGAGGTTGTGTGGTGGAATATTTGTTGCCATGCCAACCGCTATTCCGCTCGCCCCGTTGAGAAGTAAATTCGGAAGCCGCGCAGGTAATACTTCAGGTTGCATCAGGGAATCGTCAAAGTTGGCCACCATATTCACGGTATTTCGGTCTAGGTCTGAAAGCAGTTCTGAAGAAATAGTTGCTAGTCGAGCCTCTGTGTACCTCATAGCAGCAGGTGGATCACCATCCACAGAGCCAAAGTTTCCCTGACCAGTAATTAGCGGATAACGCATCGAAAAGGGCTGTGCCATCCTGACTAACGCTTCGTAAATAGCTGAGTCACCGTGCGGATGATACTTACCCATCACATCCCCAACCATTCGTGCTGACTTTTTAAAAGGGGAATTCGGATTAATGCCTAGCTCTTGCATAGCAAAAAGTATGCGTCGTTGAACAGGTTTTAGGCCATCACGCGCATCGGGAAGTGCCCTCGCCACGATGACAGACATCGCGTAGTCCAGATACGCGCTGCGCATTTCGCTGACTATTTGAACCGGACGTACACCGGTACCGTCGGTACTATTATTATCAGTAGTTGTGACCATAGGACCTCAGTTTTTTATACTGCTCACATGCCTATCCAGTTTAGCAGATGAAGCCCTTAATTGTGGGGTAAAATATGGGCTTATGGCTCCAGTTTTGGATCGCCGCCAGCTTGCCCGTTGTCTTCGATATTTGCTATTAAAGCCTGATAATCGGCAGGTAGTTTGCAGTATTTTGCACCTCTCACAAGAGTGTTTTTATACGCGGGTGAGGGTGGTATGTTGAGGGCCTCTTTTACGGTAACTTGGTAGGTCCGGCATTCAATGCTTCTTCCATCGGTATTTTCTACAGTCACATCAAGCCGGTGATAGCCTTGCGGATTTGCATGCACCCCTTCCTGTCGATCAAGAGCATCTGACTCAGCAATATTTATTTGCCAGATCGCCCCCCACATCGAGGCATTTGGAGTTTCGACAATATCGGCCACACCTCCCTTCCATCTGATCTCACTAGTTTTTGTGAAATTTAGCGTGAAATCAGATAGCTTACCGGCTGACAGAAATTGTGCGGAGGGACAGTTTAGATGTAGTCTTTCGGGATCAAGATTTGATCCGTATGCAAAGTATATGAAGGTGTCAATTATTTTCATTAGTTTACTGACTTTGCTGCCTCAACAAAGGCGTTCCAAATTTTTCTGGCTCCGTCGTCGTACTTCGTATTATCTGACATTTCGGGTCGTTCTGGATGCCACTGAATTCCGAGAGTCCAATGTGTGTCGGCGATTTCTATGGCTTCTACGACTCCGTCGGGTGCTATTCCAGTACCAAGAATATTAGGTCCGAGTGAATTTGTCGTTATAGCTTGATGATGTCTAGAGTTGACTTGAATCGTATGTCGTCCAGTAATTTGATGCAGTAAACT
>Ga0315331_10004588_pt1 | contig 10392 bp, 10 predicted proteins | sample M160m34915metaG_FD_203456 | JGI IMG/M metagenome (GOLD analysis project Ga0315331, IMG submission 203456) | Ammonia-oxidizing marine archaeal communities from Monterey Bay, California, United States - M1 60m 34915 | ecosystem: Environmental > Aquatic > Marine > Intertidal zone | place: USA... | reverse complement strand
AATAAGGGTGATGTAGAATTAGAAAACAATAGTAAAGTACTATCAGCAGCTACAACAGCATCCGCCATTCGTGGTAAATCAGTTAATTGGCTATACATTGATGAGGCAGCAATCATACCTAACAACATAGCAGACGAGTTCTTTACTTCTGTTTATCCTACTATTTCTGCTGGTGAAACAACTAAAATTCTACTTACATCTACACCACTAGGCTACAATCACTTCTGGAAGTTCTGGAATGAAGCAGAGAAAAAACAAAATGGTTTTGAACACATGTTCATACCTTACTATGAGATACCAGGAAGAGATGAGAAGTGGTTAGAAGAACAAAAAGGATTGTTAGGTGAAGTTAAATTTAACCAGGAGGTAATGTGTGAGTTCTTAGGTTCAACAAATACTTTAATTAATGCTACAACTATAGGTAGATTAAGTACAAAAGAACCAGAGTTTCACAATGCAGGGTTAGACATATATGAAGAACCTAAACAAGATAGATACTACGCAATGGCATGTGATACTGCCAGAGGTATTGGCGGAGATTACTCTGCTTTTGTAGTCGTAGACATAACCGAGATGCCATATAAAGTAGTGGCAAAGTATAGAAACAACGAAATTGCACCTATGTTATTCCCAGATGTAATAGGGAAAGTAGGTAGGGACTATAATAATGCTTTTATATTAGTAGAAGTAAATGATATAGGACAACAGGTAGTAGAGATATTACATCAAGAAGTAGAATATGAAAACATTCTCACTACGGTTACTGAACAGAACAGGCAGTATGTAAGCCCTGGGTTTGGTAAAGCAACAAAGTTAGGAGTAACAACTTCTAAACAAGTTAAAAGACAAGGATGTTTTACATTTAAGTCTTTACTAGAAGAACAAAAGTTATTGATATTTGATGAGCATATTATACATGAAATATCAACTTTTATTGAAAAAGGTAACACTTATCAAGCAGATGAGGGCTACCATGATGATTTAGTTATGTGCATGGTACTATTTGGCTGGTTGTCTAGTCAAAATTTCTTTAAAGATATGACAGATGTTAATGTTAGAGAAGGACTATATGGACAACAAATGGGAGAAATAGAACACAATCTAACTCCATATATAAGATACGATGGACAAGAACCAGAATTTGAGGTGATAGGAGATGATGTGTGGTTATTAGAAGATGAATACCACCCTTCAAATCTACAGAAAAAACTGAAGAATTTAATAAACAGGTAGTGTAATTACAGTCTAAAATGCCGTAATTACAAATTATGATATAGAACTTTTATGATGTATAAATAGTTGGATGATAATAAAACTTGTGTCATTAAATTTTAACATAAGATAATATAAACCGAGGAGAAAAACATGGCATTTCAGCTATCACCAGGTGTTCTTGTAAAAGAAACTGACCTTACTAGTGTTGTTCCTTCCGTTGCTACTACAATTGGTGGCTTCGTAGGAGACTTTGCATGGGGGCCAGCAGGCGAGATCACAACAATTAGTTCCGAAAATGAGTTAGTAGCTCGATTCGGAAAGCCTAATGACACTACTGCTAAAGACTTTCTTACAGCAGCGTCATTCTTGGCTTATGGTAATCAACTAAAAACAGTCAGAGTCATTGACGATACTACATCTGTTAACGCTGTACAAAGCGGAACAGCTGTTTTAATTAAAAATGATGATGACTATGTCAACAACCATGAATCAGGAGCTGGTTCTAATGGTATGTGGGCAGCTAGGTACCCAGGAGCTTTAGGAAACTCTCTTAAAGTTTCTTTTGCAGACTCTAGTAATTTTGATACTAACTCTGTTGCATCAGCAACTGTAACAGCAGGAGGATCTGGTTATACATCAGCACCTACTGTTTCATTTACAGCGCCAGGCGCAGGAGTTACAGCAACAGGTACAGCTACAATAAGTGGCGGTGCAGTTACAGCAGTTACAATTACTAATCCAGGAAATGGATATGCAGCGGCACCTACTATTTCATTCTCAGGCGGAGGCGGTACTGGAGCAACAGCTACAGCAGTCTTAGCTACAGATTGGACTTATAAAAATGAATTCGATCAAGCCCCACTTTCATCAATTGATGTATTGTTGGCAGGCGGATCAAACGATCAGATGCACATTGTCGTAGTCGACGAAGACGGATTGTTCTCAGGAACAATTGGAACAATTCTTGAAAGATTCGAGAGTGTTTCTAAAGCATCAGATGCTAAACACAGCGAAGGCGGTTCACTGTTTTACAAAGACGTGATTAATCAGCAGTCTAAGTACATATATTGGACAGATCACCCAGCAGGCGAAAGCACATGGGGAACAACTAAAACTGGTACAACATTTACTTCTAACTTTACAACAAGCGAAGGATTAAGTTCGTTAACAGGTGGTGTAGATGATAGTCCTGATAGTGGAGACATTCAAACAGGTTGGAATTTGTTCGCAGATGCCGATCAAGTAGATGTTTCACTACTTATTACAGGTTCTATTAGTACTACAGACCAAAAGTTTGTACAAGATAACATTTCTAAAACAAGAAAAGATTGTATTTCATTCCACTCACCACAGTTTGCATCATGTGTAAACAATGCAGGTGGAGAGGAAGCAGCTATTACAACAGATAAAGGATTGTTAGCAGCTACATCTTACAGTTTTATGGATAGTAACTGGAAATATATGTATGATCGTTACAACGATAAGTACAGATGGGTTCCACTTAACGGCGACACAGCAGGTCTTTGTGTAGCAACAGACTTAGAAAGAGAAGCTTGGTATTCACCAGCAGGCTTTAATAGAGGACAAATTAAAAATGCAGTTAAACTAGCATGGAGTCCTACTAAGGCGAATAGAGACAACCTATACAAAATTGGTGTAAACCCAGTCATTAATTCACCTGGAGCAGGGATTGTATTGTTTGGAGACAAAACATTACTTTCACAACCAAGTGCATTTGATAGAATTAATGTTAGAAGATTGTTTATTGTGCTTGAGAAAGCTATTGCAACTTCAGCTAAATATCAATTGTTTGAATTCAATGATGCGTTTACAAGAAATCAGTTTGTAAATATTGTTAAACCTTTCTTAAGGAATGTTCAAGGCGGAAGAGGCATATACGACTTTAAAGTAGTATGTGATGACAGTAATAACACTTCACAAGTTATTGATAGCAATCAGTTCGTAGCTGATATCTTTATCAAACCTACTAGAAGTATTAACTTTATTACCCTCAACTTTATAGCAACAAGAACAGGCGTAGAATTCGAAGAAGTCGGCGCGTAACTTATAAATATTGAGTATAGGAGAAACAAATGTCAATATCAAACTTTAAACAACAACTATCCGGAGGCGGTGCTCGTCCCAATCAGTTTGAGGTACTCTTTTCCTGGCCAGCAGCGGTAGGCGCAGCGCAGCCAACGAACGATGCAAGATTGCTTGTTAGTGGTGCAGCTATTCCAGCTTCTACTGTTAACCCAGTAATCACTCAATACAGAGGTAGGGAAGTTAAGATGGCTGGCGAAAGAATATTTGATCCTTTCACAGTAACCATTATTAACGACACTAAGCAATCTTTAAGATCTGCTTTTGAACAGTGGATGGAAGGTATTAATAATAAAGAAAGTAACCAAGGGATTTTGAATCCTGCAGATTACTATGGTGAGTTAACTGTTAAACACTTAGACAGAAACGGAGGCACAATTACTAAAGGAACATATATCCTAGAAGATGCTTTCCCAATCAATATGTCAGAAGTTGCATTACAATATGCACAAAACGACATCATTGAAGAGTTTACAGTAACTTTCCAATACCAGCATTACACAAACGTCTAAGGTAGTCCCAATAATGGGGAACCAGATGGGCAACAGGATATAAAATTATGGATTTATTTGGATTTGAGATTAAAAGGAAGGATAATGCAGCAAACGAGAAATCGTTTGTTGCCCCTTCAGATGACGGTGCTATTGAGTCGATTCGAGCAGGTGGGTACTACGGTACCTACATGGATCTCGAAGGCGTAGCTCAAACAGAGTCGGAGCTAATTAAAAGGTATCGAGACATTGCCGGGATGGCAGATGTAGATACAGCAGTAGAAGATATTATTAATGAATCTATTGCACAATTAGAGAACGAATCACCCGTCGAACTTAACTTGGATGATGTAGATCTATCAGCCTCAGTTAGGAAATCAATCCAAAAAGAATTTGAATATATTAAGAATCTAATGGACTTTAAAGAAAGAGCCCAGGATTATTATAGAAGATGGTATATAGATGGCAAGATCTTTTTTCATAAAGTCATCGATATAGAACAACCTAAACAAGGGATTAAAGATATTAGATATATTGATCCTAGAAAAATTAGGAAAGTGCGTGAAGTTAAGAAGGAAAAAAATCCTTCTGGCGTTATGTTTGTTAAACAAGTAGAAGAGTTTTTTATCTATAATGATAAAGGAGTTACTACAAAACCAGGCGCATATGTTGCACCTGAAAACCAACAAGGTTTAAAAATAACAAAAGACGCTATAGCATACGCACCAAGTGGTTTGGTAGATCACGATAAGAATATAGCATTATCGTATTTACATAAGGCTATTAGGCCAGCAAACCAATTAAGAATGATGGAGAACGCAGTAGTAATTTATAGAATTACAAGAGCTCCAGAAAGAAGAATATTTTATGTAGATGTTGGTAACTTGCCTAAAATGAAGGCAGAACAATATCTAAAAGACATAATGGATAGATATCGTAACAAATTAGTTTACGATGCTAACACAGGTGAAATTAGAGATGATAAGAAGTTCATGTCTATGTTGGAAGACTTCTGGTTACCTAGAAGGGAAGGCGGAACAGGAACACAGATTGATACATTGCCAGCAGGTCAAAACCTAGGGCAGATTGAAGATGTAGAATATTTTCAAAGGAAATTGTATCAAGCATTAAATATTCCTGTATCGAGATTAGAACAACAGGCTGGACTAAATTTTGGTAGAGCAGCTGAGATAAATCGAGACGAGATGAAGTTTACAAAATTCATCATCAAGTTAAGAAGAAAGTTCTCGGTAATGTTAGCGGACTTATTACATACGCAGCTCTTACTAAAAGGTGTTTTAACTGAAGAAGATTGGCAAGATATCAAAGATGATATAGAGTTTGAATTTGCCACAGATGCTTACTACACAGAATCTAAAGAACAAGAGATTCTAAGAAGTAGAGTAGAAGTATTAAATGGTCTTGCAGCATATATAGGAACATTTTTTAGTAAGCGTTACATACAGAAAAATGTATTAATGTTAACAGATGAGGAAATAGATACTATTGAAACAGAGATTATGGCAGAGCCACAATACAGTAGACAGTATCAGTGGAGTCCTCTCCAACAGGTACAAGGTGATCAACCGGCACCTGAAGGTAATATAAGTAATGAGGTACCCGGTGAAGGTAATCCAGAACCAGGGCCGGATAACTAGGAGATATAAATATAATGGCAGACAAAGCAATTTCAGATATGTTGGACAACATGATAGCCAATAAAGGCTCAGAAGTACAACAGAACTTTAATGATATAATGCAACAAAGAACAAATGATGCGTTAGATACATTAAGACAGGAGAAAGCACAGGATGTTTTTAATAAACATGTTGTTGATCCTGATATGGAACCACAAGGTGTAGCATTAGATGACGCACTTGTGGATATAGATCAAACAACAGGCATGCCTGTAGAAGGAGAAACAGATGGCGAAGACATTTAAAGATTTTAGAAACGGGACGCTTACCGAAAGTCCTGTTGATGGTGTTGCCAAAGGTTCATTAGAAGGCGATAAGCACATGTGCGCTAGTAAAATAATGCACAAGGAATGGAACGAAGGTACACCAATTATTGGCGAACACGCAGAACCAGTTGACGGTACAGTCGCTTGGTATAAAGTAATGTTTGAACACGGTATAGAAACAGTTGAAGTGAATGATCCTAATGTGGAAGTTCTCGAAGAGGGTCCACACATGAACCATAAGAAAAAAACATATTAATTTAATTAAAAGGAAATCACATGGCAGTCACAGTTAATAACTTAAAACTAACCCAAGTCCAGGGAGTAGTATCTGTTAGGGGGACTGCAGCAACCGGAACAATTGCTTTAGCAACAACACTAAAGAAATCAACTGAGACGCAAAGCTCCCCAGCAGTCAATATAAAAGGACTACATTGGACTTTATCTAGCGGAGCTAGCGCTAAGGTTCAACGAAACTCCGTCGTACTATATGAGCTTATGGAAAGCGGAACAATAGATATGTACGGTTTTGCCGACAACTCAGAAAACACATCAGATATAGAAGTAGTTATAGCCGGCGGTGCTGGTGGAACTGTTATAGTTGATTGTGCTAAAATTTCTGGTTACGGTTCACAACAACATCAAGACGCACCACTAGACACTAACGATTCAGGTAATGTTTATGATGGCGGAAGTCTAGGTTAAACGGAGAAGTAGATGAGACTTATTAAAGAATTTAACGAAAGTATTAATTACTTAACAGAAGACAGTAAAGACCCTAATAAACCTAATGTGTTTATTGAAGGAGTTTTCTTACAGTCAGATTTAAAGAACAAAAACGGCAGAGTCTATCCTAAAGAGATTATGCAGAGAGAAGTTAACAGATATGTAGAAGAGTCTGTTAAAACTAAAAGAGCTTACGGAGAGTTAGGACACCCAGAAGGTCCAACTGTAAACTTAGATAGAGTATCTCACATGATTACATCTCTTAAAGAAGATGGTACAAATTGGATAGGTAAAGCCAAAATTATGGATACGCCAATGGGGCGTATTGTAAAAGAACTTATTAGCGAAGGCGCTCAACTTGGAGTAAGCTCCAGAGGATTGGGCTCTTTAAAAGAGAGGAATGGTATTAATGAAGTACAAGATGACTTTATGCTTGCCACAGCAGCAGATATTGTTGCAGATCCTAGCGCTCCAGACGCTTTTGTATCCGGTATAATGGAAGGAAGGGAATGGGTTTTTGTTAATGGTAAATGGACAGAACAAGATATTGAGGAAAGTCAGGCATTGATTAATAGAACTTCTCAGAGAGATCTAGAAGAAGCTAAATTTGCTGTTTTTAATGATTTTCTTAATAAACTGTCTAAAATATAATAGAAATCTGTATAAATATAAATAGTTTATTAGATTATATTAAAATTAAATAATCCTAAAAGGAGAGTAACATGGGAGTAGAATCCAAAATCAGAGAACTTCTAGAAGGCAAGTTGCAAGACGATGCCGTAGAAGTACTTGACGAGCTAGCGGCAAATCGTCCGTTAGATAAGTCAAGCAATGGAGATGCAAAACCACCCCTACAAGGTAACTCTAATCCAAACCCAGAACAGCAAGACCTTAGCGGTTCAAGCAACCCTGAAGGCGGATTAACAAGCCCAGTAGGAAAGGAAGCATCCGCCAAAGCTGGTAGTGCCCCTAGACCTTCTAACTCAGGCGCTGGTAAAGCACCTAATTTCAACGACGGTGAGTCAACTCAAAGCGTTGTAGCACAATCTAGCTCTAAAGGTAATGTACATCAAGAAGAAGTCGAAGAGACTGAAGACGAAGTACTAGAAGAAACACCAGAAGTAGCAGAAGATGAAGTAGTAACCGAAGAAGAGGAAACTACGGAAGAGGTTGTTGCAGAGGAAGAAGTCGAAGGCGAAGAAGTTGAATATGTTGATGGCGAAGAAGAAGAAGTTATTGCTGAGGAAGAAGAATCCGAAGTAGAAGCTTCTGAAGAAGAAGAGTCAACAGAAGAAACTTTATTCGAAGAGGACATTGCTAACTTGTTTGCGGACGAGGAGCATCTTTCAGAAGAATTTAAGACACAAGCAGCTTCATTATTTGAAGCAGTGGTTGTCTCGCGTGTTAACGAACAAGTAAGTGCCATTGAGGACGAACTTGTGGAAGAAGCTAATAAAGCTTTTGAAGACGCGAAAGAAAAGCTTGTAGAAAACATCGACAAGTATCTGTCTTATGTGACAGAACAGTGGATGCAAGAAAATGAGCTTGCTGTAGAAAACGGACTACGCAACGAAATTACTGAATCATTCATTAACGGAATGAAACAGGTTTTCACCGAGCATTACATTGAAATGCCTGATGAAAAATTCGATGTGTTGGCTGGACAAGCAGCAGAAATTGATGAGTTAAAATCTAAGTTAGACGAAGAGATTAACAAGTCAGTTGCAATCAGCGAAGAAAGAGAACAACTACAAAAGGAAAAAGTTTTCCGTTCCGTGGTTGACGATCTAGCTGAAACTGAAGTAGAGAAGTTTGCCGGCTTAGTCGAAGGAATTAGTTTCGACGGCGAAGACAAGTATACTTCAAAACTTAATGTTATCAAGGAAAATTACTTTCCTAAAGCGAAAGCTGATGATAGTGATAAGCTAGAAGATAGCGTTGATCAGGGAACTTTAACAGACAACACCGTGATGAGTAGATATGTACAAGGTATCTCTCAAGCAGCGAAGTTTGATAAGGTTAAATAATAATTTTTTATAAATAGTATAGTTATAAAACATAACAAACAAAGTAAAACAAGGAGAAACTGATGTATCTTTCAGAAGAACTACAGAAAAAGTGGAGCCCAGTTTTAGAGCATCCTGAACTCTCAGAGATTCAAGATCCTTATAAGAAAGCTGTAACCACAGTAGTACTCGAAAACCAAGAGAAGGCTCTTCGTGAAGAAAAAGAAGCTCTTTTCGAGGCTACACATGCTAACCAAACAGGCGCTGGCGTTGACAACTATGATCCAATATTGATCTCGTTGGTAAGACGTGCTTTGCCTAACCTTATGGCTTACGATGTTTGTGGAGTACAACCAATGTCTGGACCAACTGGTCTAATCTTTGCAATGAAATCTCATTACAGTTCACAAACTGGAACTGAGGCTTTATTTAACGAAGCAGACACTGATTTCTCAGGTGCAGGAACACATGCTGGCGGAAACCCAGTAGACGGTTCTTACACTACAGGAAATGGCGTATCTACAAGCACTGCAGAAGGTTTTGGAGACTCAACTACACTAAATGAAATGGCGTTTTCAATCGAGAAGACAACTGTTACGGCTAAGTCCAGAGCGTTAAAAGCTCAGTACACCGTAGAACTTGCTCAAGATTTAAAAGCTGTTCATGGTTTAGATGCAGAATCCGAACTTTCTAATATCCTTTCACAAGAAATACTTGCTGAAATTAATAGGGAAGTCATTAGAACTATTTACAAAGTAGCAAAAACAGGCTCAGCCTCAACTGCTACAGCTGGAACATTCGACTTGGATGTTGACAGTAATGGTAGATGGTCCGTAGAAAGATTTAAAGGTCTTTTATTCAATATCGAGCGTGACGCTAATGTAATCGCACAAGACACAAGGCGTGGTAAAGGTAACTTCATCATCTGTTCATCAGATGTTGCTAGTGCTTTATCAATGTCAGGCGTTTTAGATTACGCACCAGCTTTATCAACTAATCTTAATGTTGATGACACAGGTAACACATTTGCTGGTGTACTTAACGGTAGATATAAAGTATACATTGACCCATATTCTGCAAACACAGGAGCTGCTAGCCAGTTCTATGTTGTAGGTTATAAAGGCACAAGCCCTTATGACGCAGGTCTTTTCTACTGTCCTTATGTCCCACTACAAATGGTTAGGGCTATTGACCCGGCTACTTTCCAACCTAAAATTGGTTTCAAAACTAGGTATGGAATGATCGCTAACCCATTTGTAATGCAGGCTGACGGAACTACAGATGCAGACACATTTACTGCAGACCGTAACCAGTACTACAGATCAGTTAAAGTTACAAACTTAATGTAATTTAGGTCTTTTTCTAGAAATAGAATTTAAAACGGGCTACCAATAGGCAGCCCGTTTTTTTGACTTGAATTTACTTTTGTGTAACGAAAGAATTAAGCTGTGTTGCTACATCAATAACATCTTGTGCTGTTATTGTAACTGCAGGTAAAGGCTTTTTATCGTTTGGAAAAGAATCATTGTGTGCATGTATTGCATCACATGATCTCATATAGTTATCTTGTAAGATACCTTGTGCTTGTCCTAGTAATTCGGCTCTGATTTCGAACCCTGATTTATTGTCTGACATAATATTCTCCTGTGTGTATGTGTCATATGAAATACCTCTGTATATCATTGAACCCTCCCTTTGTTAAAAGAGCGTTCCTTCGGCTTAATTGCCTACTTCCGTCCCCTAAGGGATGAACGATATAATTATTTATACAAATGGTATTCGTCCTTCTTTACTTCTGGTTAGACTTAAAGTATTATAAATACTATTACATAATCGGAGGATATATGGCATATAGTAAAGAAGTAGTAAAAAGATTCGAAGAGGTAACTAA
>Ga0315331_10004586_pt1 | contig 10393 bp, 9 predicted proteins | sample M160m34915metaG_FD_203456 | JGI IMG/M metagenome (GOLD analysis project Ga0315331, IMG submission 203456) | Ammonia-oxidizing marine archaeal communities from Monterey Bay, California, United States - M1 60m 34915 | ecosystem: Environmental > Aquatic > Marine > Intertidal zone | place: USA... | reverse complement strand
ATCAGCTTCAGCGCGTTCATGAACTTGAAGGCACCTTCCTTGCCGCCGTCGAGCGAGAACGTCACCAGACTGCCGAAATCTGACATCTGGAAGGCCGCAAGTTCGTGCTGCGGATGGCTGGTTAGGCCGGGATAGCGCACCTTCACAAGGTCGGTCCGGGTCTCCAGGTAATCGGCGATCTTGCGTGCGTTCTCGCAATGGCGGCGAATGCGAAGATCGAGCGTCTCCAGCCCCTTGAGCATCACCCAGGCATTGAATGGACTGAGCGACGGGCCGGTATGGCGCAGGAACGGCTTCAGCGTGTTTTCGCAATAGTCTTCGTCGCCGAGCACCACGCCGCCGAGGCAGCGCCCCTGACCGTCGATATGCTTAGTCGCGGAATACACCACGATATCGGCGCCGAGTTCGAGCGGTTTTTGCAAAAGCGGTGTGGCGAACACGTTGTCGACGATGACCTTGGCGCCCGCTTTATGGGCGAGGTCCGACACGGCCTTGATATTGACGATATCGAGGCCGGGATTGGACGGCGTTTCCACGAACACGCATTTGGTCGGACGTTTGAGCGCATCTTCCCACTGGTTGAGATCGGTGCCGTCCACGATCGTCGTCTCGACGCCGTATTTGGGCAGGATTTCCGTCAGTATATACAGGCACGATCCGAACAGTGCGCGGCTGCCGACGACATGATCGCCGACTTCAACCATAGATGCCATCGATGCGAACACCGCTGCCATTCCCGTCGCCGTCGCCTTGCCGACCGCGGCGCCTTCGATCAGTGCCATGCGATCTTGGAACATGTCGACCGTCGGATTGGAAAACCGCGAATAGATGAACCGGTCCACCCGGTCCTTAAACGCGTCTTCCGCCTGTTCGGCATATTCGTATACGTAACCGGACGTCGCGAAGATCGCTTCGCCGGTTTCGCCGAATTCGCTGCGCCGTGTGCCGCCGCGGACCGCAAGGGTCTGCGCGCGCCAGCTTTTCTGAACGGGTTTGTTGATTGCCATGTCTTGCTCCCGGGCATTCGCCCAAATAAAAACCCCCGACCTAATGGCCGGGGTTTCAGGAACCTCCGACCTTTTAGCGATTTTTTTTACGTGGCCGCAAGCCGGTCGGCTCAAATCACCACGAGAGGGCCGCTAAATACGCTTCCCGCTGTTACGCGTCAAGCGACGGTTTTGGTTGCACTTTTGCGCCAGCACCACACAGCGGCGGAAAACAGCAGCATGGCGCCGCCCTGATGAGCCCAGGCGATATAAATGGCAGCGCCGGACAGGATGGTCGCGATCCCAAGGCAGAACTGCAACACGGCGAAAACCGCGATCAGCGTAACCGCGCGTGATCTCCGTCCCCGTGCGTTCCACCACACACAGAGCGCGGCGATGACCGTAGCTATAGCCAGCAGTCGGTGAACGAACTGCACGGTCCCGATATTCTCGAACAGGTTCAGCCAAACCGGTGACATTGTCAACGCGCCTGGCGGGAAGACCCGACCATCCATCAGCGGGAATGTGTTGAAGACCGCGCCCCCGTCGAGACCCGAAACAAACGCCCCCCACGTCATCGTGATGAAGATCAGCACGGTCAGGCCACGGCTGCCGCGGACATCCGTACCGCTCGTCGCGGCGCGAAGGCCGGCGGCCGTGTAGAGCATCGCGCCATAGATGACGACGGCGAGGCCGAGATGCGCGGCCAGCCGGTAGTGGCTCACGGAGGGCTGGTCCACCAGCCCTGATTTCACCATGTACCAGCCCAGCGCGCCCTGAAGGCCGCCGAGAATGAACAGAAAGACAAGTCTGCCCGTCAGACCGCTGATCAGATTTCCCGGCAGTCGGTAGCGCAGGGCGAACCACAGGAAGGGCAGCAGATAGACGATCCCGATCAGACGGCCGAGCAGACGGTGCAGGAATTCGAGCCAGAAGATCGTCTTGAAATCTTCGATCCCCATCCAGAAATTCAGCTTCCGGAACTCCGGGGACTCGCGATAGGCATCGAACAATGCCGCCCATGCCATATCGCTCAGCGGTGGCAGCCAGCCGGTGATCGGTTTCCAATGTACGATGGATAGGCCGGATTCCGTCAGCCGGGTAATGCCGCCCAGCAGCACCATGACAAAGACCAGTGCACAGCAAACATACAGCCAACGCTCAATAGCCTTGGACGGCGCGGGGAGGCGTGCGGTCGCCATACCGGGGGTATCCGAACGGTTAGAATTAAGCCTTATCTAGTCGGCGATTTGCCGACTGGCAACCGTCTGCGGCGCTATGTCACTTGTTCTTCTACCGTTCCAGTCCGCTCCCCCTCCCAGCGACCCACAAGGATAATTCTATGGGTAGCCGGGAAGGGGAGAGGGCTGGTGCCGCGAAAAAATGGTCAGTGAAGTGCGAGCGAATGATCGATATGGCGCGACCGGGCAGGTGCGAGTATCTCCGACCCAGCCACTTTGACGGCATAGAGCGGGCCTTCGAGTTCTCGTTCCCAGAATTTGAGAAACTTGTGAAGTTCGGGAAAGGACGGGGCCAAATCCAGCGCCTGCCAGACATAGGTCTGAAGCAGGTCAAGATGATCCGGCATAGGGTAGACAATTTCCGCCGTCGTCAGGCGGTACTCGTTCAGTTGGCGTTCGATCTCTGTCATGCGGACGAATCTCCGTTGCGATGAACACGGAAATTTTGCCCAATTCTTGGCTAACGGACAATTAAAATCGAACCAAATCAATGGTTTGGCGCTGGTCGGGTGAGAGTGCTGCCAAACCCCGACCGGATGCGGACGCGGGATCAGAGCCTCGCGTGGCGGGCGCGGGCGCCGCGCTGGATGGCGGCGGCCGCAAGCGGATCGATTTCTAGGTCGTAGGAGAGCACCTCGAGAAGCTGAAGTTCTTCTTGGCTCGCGTGGCCGTCGGCGGCAACGATTTCGCAGGCGAAGGCATAGGCCGTCTCACGCAGGCGGGCCGGCAGCGCTTCCTTGATCTGGGCGATTGCGGCGTCGACACCGCCGTCGCTGGCCAGCACTTCGGCGCAGGCTTCAGCATCGGCAGTCAGTTCGTCCGGCTCGTAATCGGTAAAGACCGGCATCCGGTCGACCAACTGGCCGATCCGCAACAATTCGACATCGGTCATTTCGGCGTCGATCGCCGAGGCAATGACCATCGTGTGAACCAGTGCCGCGTGAGGATTGAGGCTGCTCATTAGCATGTTCTCCTTGTTGCACCCGCAGGTAATGCCCCGGTGCCGTATCGTCAAGTCATTCCGTCTGCGACAGGAAGTCCCTCGTCACCTCGACAGCCTCGGAAAGCCCGGCGCGCTGGATCTCGACCTCGTCGGGAAAGGCTCCTGCGAGGCGGGAGGGCATCATCGGGTCTAGCATCACGAAGACCCCGGAATCAGTGGCCCGGCGCACCAGACGGCCATAGGCCTGTTTGAGGCGAAGGCGGGTGATCAGGTCGTCGTAGCGTGACCGGGTGAACGCTTTGCGCCGGGCGCGGTGCAGGACCGACGGCCGGGGCCAGGGCACGCGGTCGAACACGATCAGCCGCAGACTCCGGCCGGGAACGTCGACACCGTCGCGGACGGCGTCGGTGCCCAGCAGGCAGGAGCGTTCTTCCGCCCGAAAGATTTCCACCAGACTGCCGGTATCCATTCGGTCGACATGCTGGGCCAGCAGTGGGTATCCGAGATCTTCGAGGCCGGGCGCGATCCGCTCATGGACGGCGCGCAGCCGCGTAATGGCGGTGAATAGGCCCAGCGCCCCGCCCTGCGAGGCCAGGAAAAGCTCGCGATAGGCGGCGGCTACTTGGGTCATGTCGTCCTTGCGGACATCGGTGACCACCAGAACGCGGGTCTGTTCGGGATAATCGAACGGAGATGTCACCTGTGCGCGATAGGGCGGTTGGTCGAGGTGAACCGTCCCGGTCCGTTGTTCCGCCGATTCCCAGTCCAGTTCCGTGTCGCCGGTGCCGTCGCGCAGGGTCGCCGATGTGACGACGATCCCGTGGGCCGGCTCGGCGACGGATTTGGCAAAGGGTAGCATCGGATCGATCCAATGGCGGTGCATGCCGACATCGATATCGCGGCCCTGCAATCGGGTGACGGAGAACCAGTCGACAAATTCTTCCGGCACGCCGTCCGACAGGGCATCCAGCATCGACCGCCAGGCTTCAAGCTCGCCCTCCGCGCGGCGGCGCAGACCGCGGCTGACGCTTTCTATCCGGTTGCGGGTGGGTGTATCGAGATCGCTGGCGTGTTCGTCGAGGACCAGCATCAGCCGCTCCGACAGGGCGCGCATGGGTTGGATCAGACGGTTGAGCGCATCCCGCATTTCCCGCGCCGCATCGAGCAGGCCTGGGACCGGGCTGTCGGTTTCGGTCTCGAGGTCGTAGGGCGAACGCGCATCCTTCGCCCGCGCATAAACTTGTTGGCGAATCTCGGCGAGCAGGGTTTCGGCGTCTCCCCGAGCGGTACCGCCGGCGATGCGCTGGTTCCAGCCAGGACCGGGGAGCGCGTTTGCAGCTTCGGTAATCGCCTCGACGAATTCACCGATACGTTCGTCGAGCGCGGCAATGTCCTCGACCCGCCGTTGCAGGCCCCGGGCGCGGGTCTTGCGGCCTTCTTCGGGGCCGAGCAGCCAGCGCCGCAGTTCGGCGCCCTCCTGGCCGCTCAACTGGGCGGAAAACGCGCTATCGGCGGCATCGAACAGGTGATGGCCTTCGTCGAAGATCAGTCGCGTCGGGATCTGGCCGTCATCCATACCGCCGGTCGCGGTCTGGGTGAGTACCAGGGCATGATTGGCGACGACGATATCGGCGCGCTTGGCCCGCCGCACGGTTTTTTCGACAAAACACCGGTGGTAATGCGCACAGGCCGAATAGATGCATTCGCCGCGCCGGTCGGCGAGACCCACCGTGTTGCGCGGGCTCGCAAGATCGACCAGCCAGGCAGGGAAATCGCCACCGCCCATGTCGCCGTCGCGGGTCGCCGACGCCCAGCGGGCCATCAGGCCGAGGCCGATGGCGTCCCGCGGGCGCCCGCGCAGGCCGACCACGGCATCTTCGTAGTTCAGCAGGCAAAGATAGTTTTCGCGGCCCTTGCGGATGACGACCTTGCGACCTTTAACCTTCGGGTCGGGATGCAGCCGGTCGAGCTCACTGTCGATCTGGCGCTGCAGATTGCGGGTATAGGTGCTGATCCAGACCGTGCCGTCATTGCGCTCGGCCCACAGGCTGGCCGGGGCGATATAGCCCAGCGTCTTGCCGACCCCGGTGCCGGCTTCGGCCAGTACGGCATTGGGCGCATCTGCATCGTCGCGCGGGGCGAAGGCATGGGACACGGCAGACGCGTAATCCGCCTGCTGGGGACGGTCTTCGGCGCCTTTGCCGACAAGCTCGGCCAGCCGGGCGCGGGTTTCGTCCTCCGGCACGGGAAGGTTGCCGGGCTGGCCCTCGGGCGTGAATTCCGACCATTCCGGTACCCGGCGCCAGATTTCCAGGGCGTGGTTGGCAAGACCGTCCATCGCCGGCGGCACTTCGGCGCCGAGCGCGCGCAGCACCAAGGGCGTCCAGCCCCAGTTTGCGGCTTCCATCATGCGCGCGGTTTCTGCGGTCAGGTCGCGCGCGCGGCCGGGCTCCATCCGGATCAGGTCGGTCAACAGCGCCCCGCCGGCGAGCTGCAGGAACCGCGCTTCGTCGTTCAGCCCATCCGGGACGGGTAGCGAAAGGGCTTCCGCCAGGCCGCCTGGGATCGGACGGCAAAACACCGCGGGGCGGACGAAGGCAAACAGTTCGAGAAGATCGAGCGCCGGAAACGGCGATGTGTTCAGCCGCCGTGCCGTTGCCGGGGCATGGCACACCATCGGCACGATTCTGTTGGCGATGCGTTTCACCGCCGCCGCGGAGGATAGCGGCTCGCCCTGTCCGGCGGCATCCATCAGCACGGCACCGCGATGTCCCACGGCAATCGCCGGCAGGTCGAGCGGCCGGACGTTGACCGCGGCGGTTCCGGTTTCCGACTCAGGGGTGGGGGCGGGAGCGTCGTTCATGGCGGCAGTATACCCGAATCCGGCGGCGCATACGCCGGCCCGGATCAGACCCGCTGGCTCAGCCAGATGGCGAGCTTTGACCCTTTTTTGATCGCCGTCGACAAAATTTCGTATCCCGGTGCCAGTTCGGCATCGTGCGCGAGCGCGGTGTCGCGGTGTTCCAGCTCGTCTTCGCGGAATTTCTCGATGGTGGCGCGCAGCTCCGCCTGATCGTCGCCGAGGGCTTCGGCCTGTTTGGCGTAATGTTCGTCGATAACCTCCTCGACTGCCGCCGTGCAGGCCATCGCCGCGCGTTCGCCCATCATCGCGGTCGCGGCGCCGAGCGCGAAGCCTGTGACATGCCATAACGGCATCAGCGCCGTCGGGCGGACCCGGCGTTCGGCGACGATATCGTTGAAGGTGTCGAGATGCTCGCGTTCCTGTTCCGCCATGTGGCGGATCGCGCAGCCCGCCGGAGACTCCCCCAGCACGGCAAGCTGGCCGGCATATATCCGCACGGCGCCGTATTCGCCGGCCTGATCGACCCGCACGATTCGTTCGAGCATTTTTTCAATCGGTACATCGCCCGGCAGAATACCGTGTTCGGTCAGTCGCTTGCGCTCGGTCATCAAGATGTCTTTCGCAACTGGTTCCAGCCCGCAACGGCGCAGAACACCGTCAGTGCGAGCGAGGCTAGCGCATTCCACCCTGCGATTGAAACGCCGAAAAGCGACCAGGGGATTTCGTCGCACCGCACCACAGGGGCGGCGAGAAGCTGCGTGCGCAGCTCGTCTATAGTCGTTGCGCTGTTCAGCGAGCCGAGCCCCATACAGGAGGATGGGCCTGCAATCCATTGTTGTTCGACCCCGGTGTGATACATCGCAATCCCGGCGCCGGAGGCCAGCACAAGAAAGGCCAGCCAGGTCAGTGCCAGGCGTTCGCGCGGGCCGCGAAACCACAGCAATGCGCCCAGCCCGATCACGATAACGATGCCGTGGGGTACGCGCTGCCAGATACACAGCTTACAGGGCGCGAGGCCGCCCAGATGCTGTGATCCGAGCGCCGCTGTCAGGGCAATCGCCGATGCGACGCCGGCCCAGAACACGGCGTTTCTGTCTTTGATCCGTACACCGAGAATCTTCATACAATAAATTTGAGCACGACGAAGCCGCCTATCAAGAGCACACAGAAAATCGTGAACATCAGGCCGAGGCGTTTTTCGATGAAATCGCGGATCGGCGGGCCCATCCAGTAGAGCAGGGCGGCGACGACAAAGAAGCGCAATCCCCGCGCCAGTACCGAGGCGACGGTGAACGTGCCCATATCGAGGTTCGTCACGCCGCTGGCGATGGTGATCACCTTGTAGGGGAACGGCGTGACCCCGGCGATAAACACGATCCAGCCGCCATATTCGTTATAACGCACCGTAAAGTCGGCAAACTTGGCGGCATAGCCATAGAATTCGAGGATCGGCCGGCCGACGCTGTCATATAGAACGGCGCCGATGGCGTAGCCCACCATGCCGCCCAGCACCGACGCGATCGTGCAGATCGCAGCATAGCGCCAGGCGCTGTTGCGGGCGGCGAGCACCATCGGGATCAGCAGGATATCGGGCGGAATCGGAAAGACCGAGCTTTCGACAAAGGCGACCGCCGCCAATGCCCACACCGCGTTCTTGCGGGAGGCGAGGTCCATCGTCCGGTCATAGAGGCGGCGCAGCATAATATGTCCTTGCGGGCGTTTCGCGCGGTTTAGCAGTGGTGCGGGGCATGGGCAAGGATTGTGCGCTGCGGCCAATGGTCATGGCGAGGGGCACGGGACAGGAGGGCGGGCGAAGCGCGCCGGTAAAAAAGCGATGGCAAGCCGGGGGCGGTATTCCGTTATGGATTTGCAGTGGCGCAAACTTGGCCTAATATCGGTCCATGAACACACAACCCGCTCCGACCGAGATGCCGGATATTGCATCGCTCATCGCCGCCGCCCGTGCGCTTGCCCCCGCGCTGCGCGAACGCGCCGCCGAAACCGACGGTCTGCGCCGTCTGCCCGACCAGAACGTCGCCGACATGAAGCAGGCCGGCCTGTTTCGGGTGTTGCAGCCCGAACGCTGTAGCGGCTGGCAGATGGATTTTCACGCCCATCTCGACGTAGTCGAGGAAATCGCCATCGGCTGCGGATCGTCCGGCTGGTGTCTTGGGGTCCTGCAGATTCATTCCTGGGTCGCGGGCCTGCTGAGCGAACAGGCGCAGACAGATATTTACGCCGACGACCCCGACGCGCTGATCGCGGCCGTGCTCAATGCGCGTGGAACGGCCCGAAAAATCGGTGACGGATATATAGTCAGCGGCTTCTGGCCATTCGGTTCCGGGAGCGAGCATACGGGCTGGATGATCCTGGGTGCACAGATAAAGGGCGACGACGACGCGGTTGTCGACGAAGGATGTTTTTTGATCCCCGCATCGGATATAGAAATCAAGGATGACTGGCGGGTCGCCGGGCTGCGCGGCACCGGCAGTTGCAGCCTTGTCGCCAAGGACGTTTCCGTGCCGGGGCACCGGTTTATTTCATTCCTGAAAGCGCGGGCCGGCGATACCCCGGGCGGCGATCTGCATGACGACGCCCTGTTTGACGCGCCCATCGGTCCGCCCCTGGCGATTGCGCTCTGCGGCCCAGCGGTCGGGATCGCCGAAGGGGCAATCCGCGACTTCATCGGATATGTGCCCGGGCGTACGAATCCGCATTTACGGGGCGCCGAACAAATCGAGTCGCCCCTGACCCATCAGGTCGTCGCCGAAGCGCGGGCGCAGACCGATGCCGCCCGGGTGCTGTTGCACCGGGCTGCCGACGATATTCACGCGGCAGCCGAAAACGGCGGCGAAATGACGGTTGAAAAGCGCGCCCGGATCCGCATGAACAGCGCCTATGCGGTGCGTCTGTGCATGGAGGCGGTCGAAGCCATCTTCATGGCCTGCGGCGGCTCCGGCCTGGCGGAAAAACACCCGGTCCAGCGCGCGTGGCGCGACCTGCATGCGATCAACCAGCATGCACTACTGCAGCTGACGACCAATGCCGAAATTTATGGCCGGACTCTGCTAGGTCTCGATCCGGGTTCCGATATTCTGTAATGCCGGGGTTTGCGCGTTTCTGATCAGTATTCGGCGAAAATCAGAAACGCGCTGACCCCGGCGATGACAACGATGAAGAACAGCGCTGGGATTTTGGAGTTTCGCCAGCCGCCGCGGATAACGACCCAGATCAGATAGACGATGCTGATCACGGCCCAAAGGGCGGCCGCCGCGATACCATAGAGTACGTAATTCAGCCCGTCCCAGCCGCTGACATTTTCGCCGGTGATGAAGCAGCCGGCGACAACCGCACCGAAGCCCAGGGTGAGGTAGAGCAGGGTATAGAGATATTTGTGGGGCCGTTCTTCGGTCATGCGCGCGCCATCCTCCCCTGCCGCCGGACGGTTACGCGGCCTAGCCGCATGTCCGTGGGGCGCAGAATATTGAAATTGCCCGGTCCGCACCAGTCTCGCCATTATCGAAGGAGGTTGACCCGGCCACGCCGCCCGATGTAATTCACACCCGTCGCGGGTGTGGCGGAATTGGTAGGCGCAGGGGATTCAAAAACAGTTTTTTACAGCTAAAAAAGCCCCGTTTTTCGTAAGTTTTTTTCTCATTGGCCTTGCTCAGAAAAACTTGCGATTCGATAAATAGATATGGTTACAGAACACAACGCTAGCGTTCCAAACCCTGCATTGCTGTTTTAGTCAAAACCGTTTGCAAGAACGGTAACAGTAAAAATCTGACTGAACACACCTCCGCAGTCCAAGCACATGCGGCTTTTTTTCCAAGCTCAAGCTCTGACCGCTTGCCCACTACATAGAAAACACCAGAAATTACCACAGCAGAAACGACAACGCAGCCCACTGAGGCTGCGCTGTTTCTGCGGTATGTGTGTTTGGTTACAGCGTGTTCACAGCCTCCACTATGCTGTTGGACAAGCAATCTGCGTAGAGCTGCGTGGTTGTAAGGTGTCTATGCCCTACAAGCTGCTGGACAGTGCGGATATTAGTGCCACGCTCCAACAAATTGGTAACAAAGCGTCTACGCCCACTGTGGCTAGAAGCCCCATACAGCCCTAGCTCGCGCATCCAATCCCCAAGCTGCAACGCTAGCGTCTTGTTAGACATCTGACCCTTGTAACCAACGCACAATGGGGCCTTAACATCTATGTCTGCTAAGCTCTTGAAATACTACACAATCTCACGCCGCACACGCTCGCTAAGCACAACGCTACGTGCGTGTTTGCCCTTAACAGCACGTTTGCGTAGCTGTATCTGCTGCACAACCTTGTAACCAATGTTTTTGTGGTAAAAGTC
>Ga0315331_10004585_pt1 | contig 10397 bp, 9 predicted proteins | sample M160m34915metaG_FD_203456 | JGI IMG/M metagenome (GOLD analysis project Ga0315331, IMG submission 203456) | Ammonia-oxidizing marine archaeal communities from Monterey Bay, California, United States - M1 60m 34915 | ecosystem: Environmental > Aquatic > Marine > Intertidal zone | place: USA... | reverse complement strand
TTTTTAATGGTATATGGAGATTCAACAAAGAGGCCCTCTTGCCAAGGATAATAGTCTGAACCCTCTATAGAGAACTCTAGATATTTACCAGCATTAGGGATGGCCTTCAAAAGGTGCATCGTGAAAAGTGTGACCATAGACAAGTTTGCACAATGCGGAGTTACAGGAAGTCCTGCTGAGATTGCCATTTCTACAACTCGCAATGTTCGGTTAATACCCCCCAAATACAAAATATCAGGCTGTATAATATCTACAGCCCTCATTTCAATCATCCGTCTCCAAGTAGGTAAATCACAATCTTGCTCTCCACCTGTAACATTAATTTGTAGCGCATCGGTAACCAATTTAGTTTGTTCAATTTCCCAATAAGGGCATGGCTCTTCATAATGGCAATATCCATTATCTTGTAGAATATGACCAACTTCAATCGCACGATCAGGCGAATAACAACTATTAGCATCAATTAGAAGGTCTACATCAGTACCCAATTCTTTTCTTATGGTAGGAATTATTTCTTCAGTCCTACCTGGCCATTCATCTTTATTGCGGCCTACTTCAGCACCGGCACGAACCTTAAATGCATCAAAGCCTTTTGTGTCTCGCAGTATCTTCATACGATCTGCTTCAGCTTTGGGAGTTATATCTCGTTTCATTGATGAAGCATAGGCGCGGATTGGGCCAGGTGTTCCACCTAAAAGTTCAACTACTGGTTTTCCTGACTTTTTACCTCGCATATCCCAGATGGCTGTATCAAGACCACCCATGGCTCGGCGTAGATAAGAACCAGGAAACTTATGCTCTCTTTCAGCAACAACGTCTAAAAGATTATCTAAATCGTTGGTATCTTGCCCTAATGTCCAAGGAGCAACCTGACGGTGTAATACCTGACATGTAATGTCAGAGTGATATGTGGAAACTTGTCCCCATCCTTGGCTACCATCTTCTGCTGTAACGCGTACAAAGCCAACATCTTGATTGGTGAAAGTTTCAATTGCTTTTAGGTGCATGACAGGCCCTTTCGGTTTTTTGCATCTTTGAGTATAATGTCCGAAGCATATTCTCCTACCATAATTGAGGGTGCATTGATATTTCCAGTGGGAATAGTTGGAAAAATAGATGCATCTACTACTCGAAGATTATCTACGCCATGGACACGAAGTTTTGGATCTACGACAGAAATATTTGGATTATTTCCCATTCGACAAGTGGAACAAGGGTGAAATACTGACCAAGCTTTTTGACGGATATATTTAGCTATATCGTTTGCACTCTTGATTCCGTCTCCAGGTGCGAGCTCATCTTTAATGATTGAATTAAGAGCTGGAGCATTTGCAATACGGCGAATTAAACGAATACCTTCAATCATCATTTTTTTGTCATATTCTGTATCGAGATAATTGGAATATATTTTTGGCGGAAGCAACGGGTCGGTTGAACTTATTTGAATGTTGCCAACACTGGTTGGTTTACATGGGTTAAAACCCATTAAGAATCCAGGAAAGGGGTCCGGATTCATCAAAGGCCTCACTCCAGCCGGCGCTCGGGTGTAACTTACTGGAGAAAAGTAAAGCTGTAGATCAGGGCCGCTTGCATTGGGATCTAGTTGAATAAAACCACCACCTTGATTTAAGCTTAATGACAGTGGACCTTTGCGTGTCAAAATATATTTTAACCCGGCTCGCAGTTTTCCAAACATAGGGTTTAGCTCTTGATTAAGCGTTGGTACATGTGCACGATAATAAATGTCACTCCCTAGATGGTCTTGTAAATTTTTACCAACATGATGAGATGTATGAACGATATTAATATTGTGCTTTTGCAAAAGTTTACCGGGACCGATACCTGATAATTGGAGAAGTTGGGGTGAATTTATTGCTCCACCCGAAAGTATTACTTCAGCTCTAGCATGAACTGTTTTTGTTTGACCTTTTTGTATATACTTCACACCTACTGCGCGTTTACCTTCAAAAATAACACGTGTAACATGAGCCTTTTTTTGAATATTTAAGTTGCGGCGTTTTCCTAAGGGCCAAAGATAGCTTCTAGATGCTGAAGCGCGGATACCTCCCCTTGTAGATATTTGATAACAAGATGCACCCTCCATATTTGGCCCATTATAGTCAGCATTAGTCTTTATACCTATCTGAGAAGCAGCCTCTAAATAAGAAATGGTTAATGGGTGTACATCTGATGATACATCATGAACTGCTTGTGGACCGTTCATGCCACGTGAAACATCTGATGTTCCATCCCAATTTTCAATCCTATTAAATATTTTTTGAACATTATTCCAATCCCACCCTGGAGCGACAGAAGCCCATTCCTCGTAGTCACGTTTATGCCCGCGAACCCATACCATTGCATTTATTGAACTTGAGCCTCCTAAGACCTTCCCACGAGGCCAATAGACAGATTGATTATCAAGGTTGGGCTCTGGTTCAGTCATGTATCGCCAATTAACGGAAGGATCATGAAATACTTTTCCATAACCCAGTGGCATTTGAACCCAAAACTTTTTGTCTGAACCGCCTGCTTCAAGTAAACAAACTGTATATTTGCCACTTTCAGAAAGTCTATTAGCCAGGGCGGATCCAGCAGATCCTGCTCCTACTATAACATAATCATATTGATGCAATTATTCTCCCTCCCGTGAAATGTTCGAGATAGGGTGTCAAAATTAATTCCAATAATTTTACCATAATCACAGCAAAAAAATTGTCAAACACGCTCTAAGTTTTCAATAATCTCTTACCATTTTTTATATTTAAGATTGCAGTATGTATAATTTTCTAACGTGTTCATGGATTGTCCAATGTCCCTTCCAACCAATGGGTAAGACCAACAAATCGCCAGGGCCAAGATCTCTTATGTTGCTCCCGTCTGTATTTTTGACAGATGCTGAACCAGAGATGATGTGACAATATTCTCCAGCGGATGTTCTATCAGCGGTAAACTCTCCTGGAGTACATTCCCAGACACCTATTTTAGTTGTTCCATCATCAGACGCCCATAACTGTCTGGCTGCTTCTTTCTGACCTACAGTTAGAGTTGTCGGTTTTGGTTTAAATTCATTTACTTCAATAGTATTAAGATCTTTATAGGTACTTAAATCAATCATTGAGCTTCTTTCTTTTTAATTTAACAAAAATTTTAACTTATTTATATTGAATATGTTGATCCATTTATATCTCCAGTCCACCCCCAAACTGCTAACATGTATTGATCATTTGTAGTCATGCAATGAGCTTGGTTTGATTTGTGATGGATAAAGCTTCCAGATGATTTAAATGTGCTTTCTTTTCTATCAACAGCCCAATCTGCGTTACCACCAAGAATGAAGTATAACTCTTCTGCTGCATGTTGATGCCATGGATAGTGTGTTTTCGGCATTTGTAACAATAGGCCAATTCTTACAGATGAATGATTATAGAAACCATTTGGCCCAATTAACTCTGATACACAAACTTGGTTTGAGATTTCTAAAGGTAATTTTCCAAAGCCAGCTTCTCTCCAATTAAGATGAGTTAAATTGTCTTCCAATAAATTAATTAAATTGCTGTCAAAGCCTGCTAATGATTTGCGATCAAAAGAACATGATCGAGCAACAGGTGGTTTTTTATTTTGTCTCTTTAATGAGCCAAGTAACGTATCAGATATTTCACAAGCTATATCACTCTGATGTTCTTTAATTCTTTCACCAAGAATATTTAGAAAATGAATAAGATTTTTTTGGTCTTTCATTTAATGAACTTTCTTTTAATGAACTTTCTTTAATTAATTATTCTAGTTTATGGTAAATATTATTAATAATTTTTATGAAGGCAATCTTTTCTGTCTTGTTTTAATCGACTGTGAAACCTCATGTCTCTAGCAAAACCATCTGTCCTTTTCATTCCAAGCATCTGTCTCTTTATTTGGCAAAGGTTGCGATGAATGATGTAATCATGAAATTTAATTTATGAGGGATCGAATTCATGAGCACAAAACAATGTAAAATATTGCAATAATGTGTGTAAATTTTTCATTTTTACAAATTTTTTGCAAATATAAAATCACTAATCAGTATTATCATAAATTCAAATTTGTTTGCTTAATTGAATAATTTTTTCTAATATTTTTCTTAATTACCAAAAAAAGATTAACAAGGATGCTTCTCAGATAGGATAATAAATAGCCTTATGCATAAAAAAGAATATTTTAATGATGCGATATGGTGCCACAATCGTAAGGAAACATCCTACTGGTTGGAGGGTTTGCCTGAGTTTAAAGATATTATTATCCAGCCACCACGCCAGGTTGATGTTGCAATAGTAGGTTCTGGATATACTGGTCTGAATGCAGCCCTCCAAACAATAAGAGGAGGTCGCTCCACTGTAGTTTTCGAGTCTGGTGTGCCTGGGCAAGGCTGTAGTACGAAAAATGGAGGGCAGATTAGCACTAGTATAAAGCCCTCATTAGAAAAACTTTCAGCAAAGTTTGGTGCTCAAAAAGGGCTTGCAATAAGACAAGAAGGTGAGAATGCCCTTAAATGGATTGAAGACCTTATTAAATCTGAAAAGATTGATTGTAGTTTTTCACGAGTTGGACGTTACCACGCAGCTCACACTCAAAAGCATTATGAATTAATTGCAAGAAATGCAGAAGAAATTAAGCGATCTGAGGGGATTGAAGCCTATACAGTATCAAAAAATGAGCAACTAAAAGAGCTTGGTTCAGATGTTTATCATGGGGGTGTCATATTTCCACGACATGCTTCCGTTGATCCAGGTAAGTATCACAGGGGGCTTTTGCAAAAAGTTACCGAAGCTGGAGTTGATGTAGTTGGTCACTGTGCTGTATTGGATATTGAAAAAAAATCGGATGGTTTTGTAATTACGACACAAAAAGGTAAAGTGAAAGCTCGCGATGTAGTAATTGCAACTAATGGTTATACTTCTAATTTGACCCCTTGGTTACAAAAAAGAGTAATTCCCATAGGAAGTTATATTATTGCTACTGAGGAATTAGATCCGGTTATGGTACAAGAACTATTTCCAACAAATAGGATTGCCAGTGATACATGCAAGGTAATATATTATTATCGAACATCACCGGATCGCAAACGAATTTTATTTGGTGGGCGTGTCTCGGCTACGGAAACTAACCCAATGGTTAGTGGTCCGAAATTGCTAAAAGATATGTTTCGAATTTTTCCTCAATTAAAAGGAACCAAAATTTCACATTCCTGGACTGGGACAGTCGCATATACATTTGATGAAATGGCTCATACTGGTCAACATAATGGGATATATTACTCAATGGGATATTGTGGTTCTGGTGTTTCAATGGCGAGCTATCTAGGAATGCGACTAGGACAAAAAGTCTTAGGTATACCAGAAGGTAAAACAGCATTTGACGGCCTGCCTTTTCCAACGCGACCTCTCTATAATGGTAGACCTTGGTTCTTACCTGCTGTTGTTTCGTGGTATCGCATGCAAGATCGTATTCAATATCAACAAGCTTCGAGGAGAGTGGTTGCTTGAAAATGAAACCTAATTTCAAATTATGCCAAAGATTAGGAAAATATATAAGGCATTTAAACTCGGTTATTATAAAACTGAAAACACAATGGGAGTATAAAATGAATACTATGAAAAACTATAAAAATATAGCTATGACAGCTGTCATGGCAGGTATGTTATCGTTACCATCCGTAGCAATAGCAAAAGATTTACGGATTGTTTCCTGGGGAGGGGCATATCAAAATGCTCAATCAATTGGAATTTTCCAACCCGCGGGTGAAGCTATGGGTATTACAATCAACGAAGATACTTATGGTGGTATTTCTGACGTTAAATTGATGGTTAAGTCGGGAGCGGATAAGTTTGACATTTTCTCAAGTGGGGCTGGTAGCTGTGCTTCTGGTGGTGCTGAAGGTGTTCTTGAAAAATTAGATTATTCTGTAATTGACGTAAGCAATCATTTAACTGGGATGTATAGTGATTACTGTGCTGGAGCAGATATCTTTTCAGTAGTTGCGGCCTGGAATACTGATACATATGGTGAAAATGGCCCAAGATCTTGGGCAGACTTTTACGATACAAAAAAATTCCCTGGTTCAAGAGCAATGCGTAGTAAAGTTGATGGCCAATTAGAAACTGCATTACTTGCAGATGGTGTTGCTATTGCAGACGTTTATACTGTTCTTGATAGTGAAGAGGGAATAAACCGTGCACTAGATAAAATTAGATCAATAAAGGATCATATAGATGTATGGTGGACTTCTGGTGCAATGCATGCGCAGTTAATGAAAGACGGCGAAGTAGATATGACAACAGGCTGGAATGGTCGTTTTGATGTAGCTAAAAAGGATGGGGCTAAAGTATCATATGACTATAAAACTGGTATTATGGATTGGGAAGGCTATGGAATTCCAAAAGGAATAGCAAATAAAGACCTAGCTATGGAGTTCATTAATGAAATGATGAAACCAGAGTATATGGCAGAATTTGCAAAATATATTACTTATGGTCCAACAAATAAAAAGACTTACGAGCTTGGCCTAATTCCAGATGATCTTGCAAGAGCCTTACCAAGTCATCCAGAAAATGCTAAACATCAGTTAACTATTAGCCAAGATTGGTATGCAAAATGGCGCACAATTGCAGCTGAAATGTACACTGAAATGATGACTGAATAAAAAAATACCAAGGGGAGGGTATCCATTCTCCCCTTTTTAAATGAAAGAAAATTTAATATGTCTGATGCGTTAAATATATCTATTGAAAATGTTACAAAAACATATGGTAATTTTTTTGCCCTAAAAGATGTGAGTCTTGAGATCAACTCAGGAGAGTTTCTGACCCTACTAGGGCCCTCTGGCTCAGGAAAAACAACTCTTTTAATGGTATTAGCTGGATTTACGCGTCCTGATTACGGAAGTGTGAAATTTGGCACAGAAGAAGTAGTGCTAAAACCACCACATTTGCGAGATATTGGAATGGTATTCCAAAACTATGCACTATTTCCTCATATGAATGTAGAACAAAATGTTGGCTATCCACAGAAGCTTCGGGGTGTTTCAAAAAAAGATATTAAAGATACAGTCAATGAGGCTTTAAAAACAGTCAAATTAGATGGATTAGGTCATCGAGGTGTCGCTGAATTATCTGGTGGTCAAAGACAAAGGGTGGCGTTAGCGAGAGCAATTGTCTTTCAACCTAAGATACTTCTAATGGATGAACCCTTATCTGCACTAGACAAAAAACTACGAGAAGAAATGCAAATTGAATTACGCCAACTTCATGATAGTTTAAATATGACAACTGTTTATGTGACGCATGACCAAAAAGAAGCCCTTACGATGTCAGACCGTATTGCTGTTATAAATGGTGGTGGTCTCATGCAACTTGGTACGCCTAATGAGATTTACCAAAACCCAAATAATGCTTTTATTGCAGATTTCATAGGTGAAAGCAGTTTGCTTTCCGTAAAAGTAAGCAAAAAAAATGTTTACCTTGGTAATGTTAAAATTCTGGTTGATCATTCAGTTAAGAAAGATGGAGATTTTTTGCTTGTTGTTCGTCCAGAAAAACTCTTTTTGACCAATGGAAAAACTGATAATTGCAACACTTTCACTGGAACTGTCGTAGAATCTATCTATCAAGGTGAAAGCCAATTGATAATGATTAAACTTGATCCAAATACTCATGGAGATCAGATACTTCGCATGCGTATTCCAAATGGCACTTCATCTATGGAGGAGCTGCCATCCTTGGGCGCCTCAGTAACAGTCGGGTTGAAAAAATCTGATAGTTTTCTGGTGGAATAAAGTAATGGCGACAAAAACAAAATTAAACAAAGAGCATATTAATAAGATTGAGCTTGATCAATTGGATCGAAAAGAGCGTTATACACTCTTCGGTCTTACCGTGCCTTATTTGGCTCTTGTGCTTGGGTTAATTATTATCCCAATTGGCTGGCTCTTTTATATGTCGTTTATTGGGCGTGATGAAACTTTATCTTTGGAAAATTATGAGAGAATTTGGAATAGCAAAGCCTATTTCAGAATTTTCAAAACAACATTTCAGATTAGTATTTTAACAACTCTAATTTGTGTACTACTGGGATATCCTTTGACTTATTTTATGTCTCAACTTTCAAATAGGTGGGCCAATATTTGTTTGATTGGTGTGCTTATTCCATTTTGGACAAGTCTTTTAGTGAGGACTTATGCTTGGTTAGTATTACTGCAGAAGAAGGGTTTGATCAATTCATTGGCAATAGATTGGGGTTTATGGTCTGAACCCATCAAATTCGTGCATAATACTTCGGGGACGTTAATTGGTATGGTGCATATCATGCTGCCATTTTTAATTTTACCTCTTTATGCAAATATGAGAACAATAGATAAGGATTGCCTGAAAGCTGCTGCAAATCTTGGTGCAACTCCCACGCGTGCATTTTGGACAGTTTTCTTTCCTTTGTCTTTACCAGGATTGTTTGCAGGTTTGTTGATTGTTTTTGTTTTATGTTTAGGATTTTATGTCACTCCTGCTTTATTAGGTGGTGGCAAAGTAATAATGGCTGCAATGAAAATATCAGATAATATAGAGCTTTATTTCAGCTGGGGAGCAGCAAGTGCACTTGGCGTAGTGCTTTTAGTGGTAACAATGATTATACTATTTATTGCCTCCAAGCTTGTTTCTATCGATCAATTAGGCAATAGGAGCTGAGTTATGGGTATCTTAAATAATACAGTCTCAGAAACACAAATTAAATTAAAAGACAGAATTTGGTTATATTTTATAGCGTTACTAATTTTGTTTTTACTTGTTGTGCCATCTCTTGTTGTTATTCCAATGTCATTTTCTGACAGTCAGTATTTAGAATTTCCACCAAAGAACTATTCAACTCGTTGGTATGAGAACTACTTTTATTCAATAGATTGGCTTCAGGCTACTTGGACTTCAGTCAAAGTTGGAGTGCTGACAATTTTTTTAGCAACTCCTTTAGGTATTATGGCAGCATATGGATTGGTAAATAGCAACTCTCGATTGCGTAGTATTCTATTTCCAATAATGATTTCTCCAATGATGGTTCCTGTCATACTTGTCGCGATCGGACTGTTTTATTTTTATGTGCAATTTGGAATGGTTAATAGTATTTTGGGATTGGTTTTAGGCCATTCATTGATAGCTATGCCACTGGTGCTAATTATTGTTCTATCAGCCTTAAATAATTATGATATGAATCAAGAGAAAGTTGCACGATCACTTGGTGCTAGTAGGTTGCGTGCTTTCTTTGAAATTACTTTGCCGCAAATTAAATTTTCGATTATTTCTGCGTCTTTGATTTCATTTTTAACATCATTTGATGAAGTAATTATTTCTCTTTTTGTATCTGGAGGAGATAACTCAACGATTACGCGTAGCATGTTCTTAGCTTTAAGAGACCAAATAGATCCAACAATCGCTGCAATCTCAACTATATTAATTATCATATCATCAGTTTTCTTAATTCTGACACAAACTTTTGGAAGCCCAAAGGATTAACCCAACTGCTTCTATGCGGCATGCACTATTTATTTAGACAGTAGGAATCTTATTTTACATTCCAAAGCGTGCAAAAGCTGCGCGTTCTTCAATGCTGTGACCAATATCACCATAAATTTTTGTGCCAAAACGTGAAAGAATTGATTTTTTTTGTCCGAATGTTTTGAAGCTTACCTTATCCCCAAACTTTTCTTTAAAAAATGGTATTACATGACCAATGCCATCTACTAAACCATCATCAATAGCTCTCTGACCAACCCAAATCTCACCAGTAAATAAGTCCCTATCTGCCAGTTTTGATCCACGGCATGAAGAAATATGGTCTTTAAAGTTTTGATGAACGTCTTCTAGAAGTTTTTTGAGACGTTTAATATCTTCATCCTTTTGAGGCTGAAATGGATCAAGCATTGATTTTGAGTTTCCCGCAGTATGAACTCTTCGCTCTATGCCATGTTTATTAATTAATTGGTCAAGACCAAAGCCTGTTGAAATTACACCAATTGAGCCAACAACTGAGGAAGGATCAATATAAATTTCATCTGCGCTTGCTGCTAACCAATAACCGCCTGATGCAGCTAAATCTTCAACAAATGCGTATACTGGGATATCTTTTTCATTAGCTAAACGCCTAATTCTTGCACCAATCAGAGACGATTGTACTGGACTGCCTCCTGGTGAATTTATGACCAATGCCACAGCATCAGGCTTTTTAGAAAATGCTTTTTCTAACGCTGGGGCAAGACCTGCGTCATTCAAGCCACGGCCAGTTGCTATCATTCCATTTAGGTTTACAATTGAAACTGATTTGCGTTTTTTTCGGAAAGGATTTTTTAATTTCATTTGTTTCACTTAAAATACATTTCT
>Ga0315331_10004583_pt1 | contig 10403 bp, 11 predicted proteins | sample M160m34915metaG_FD_203456 | JGI IMG/M metagenome (GOLD analysis project Ga0315331, IMG submission 203456) | Ammonia-oxidizing marine archaeal communities from Monterey Bay, California, United States - M1 60m 34915 | ecosystem: Environmental > Aquatic > Marine > Intertidal zone | place: USA... | reverse complement strand
ATGTCTGCGGGAGTGACTGGTCTCAGTTCGGCACTCTGGCTCAGACCAGGCAGAAGAGTATTAATTTCCCTGATTATCACCGGCACAATAATCAGTTACTTATTTTTAGAACTCGACTCAAATGCCTTGAAATTTGGGTATGGTCTATTAACAGGTGTCTTTGGTTACGCTTTAGCTTACTTCGGTGACACAAAATACAAATTATTTCCGATATTGGCAAAAATCACAATCGCGGGCTGGATCCTGCTCATCCCCACAATGCTAGTTTTGTTATTTATTGGCGATGCACCTACTACCAACTATTGGGGCGGGCTATTTGTAAATGTTATTCTGGCAGCTATAGCAATTGTTATTGGCACGCCCCTAGCGGTTGTACTCGCACTTGGCCGCACGACAAAGGGCTATCCGGCTATACAAATATTGTCCACCAGCCTTATTGAAATAGTACGTGGCGCCCCGCTAATCGCCTGGCTATTTATGGGTCGATTTGTCCTCCCATTTATACTGCCAAGTTGGTTTGGATTGAATGAGGCAGACGTAATCATTCGCACAATGATAATTTTGATTATTTTCAATGCGGCCTATACGGCGGAAGTAGTACGAGGGGGTTTACAGGCGATTCCAAAAGGCCAATATGAAGCCGCTGACTCAATTGGATTTACCTACTTTCAAACCCTCAGATTAATTCTCCTTCCCCAAGCACTTCGTGCGGTTCTTCCATCTCTAATTAATCAATACATTGGACTCTTTAAAGACACAACCCTCGTTTACTTAATTAGTGTTGTAGATGTGCTGGAAGTCGGTCGTAAGGCGTTTAATGAGCTCGCATATGGTGGCACAGCCCTAGAAGTTTTGGTATTTGTTGGATTCTTATTCTGGGTGGTGACATGGTCTATGTCCAATCTCAGTAAAAAAGTAGAAGAAAATCTAGGACTAGGTACACGGTAGTCCCACAGGAGAATGATCTATGGTAGAAAAATCAACTGAAAAAGTTATTATTCACGCTGAAAACGTTGATAAGTGGTTTGGCAACTTTCAAGCGCTGAAGGGTGTCTCAGCGGACATCGCCGAGGGTGAAGTAGTAGTAGTATTAGGCCCATCAGGGTCCGGAAAATCTACTTTCATCAGGTGCATTAATCAACTCGAAGAACACGAGGCTGGTGTAATTGTAGTCGACGGAATTGAGATTAATGACGATAGCCGAAACCTACAAAAAATTCGATCTGAGGTCGGAATGGTGTTTCAGCAATTCAACCTGTTTCCTCACCTTACCGTTCTAGACAACGTTGCGTTAGCCCCTCGAAAAGTAAAAAAAATGCCAAAAAAAGATGCTGAAGAGTTAGCAATGGCAGGCCTCACGCGAGTTGGGATTCCTGAACAAGCAACCAAATTCCCTACTCAACTCTCCGGTGGGCAACAACAACGAGTAGCGATAGCGCGCGCCCTCGCTATGCAACCGAAAATTATGCTTTTTGATGAGCCGACCTCAGCACTCGACCCAGAGATGATCAAAGAAGTTCTTGATGTGATGCGAGAACTTGCCGAATCTGGGATGACAATGATTGTTGTGACTCATGAAATGGGTTTCGCGCGTGAAGTGGCAGATCGATTCTTATTCTTTGCCGAGGGACAAATTGTTGAACAAGGAACCCCTGATCACTTCTTCAATAATCCTCAGGAAGATCGTACTAAACTTTTCCTCTCGCAAATTTTATAGGTTCTACTAACTGGAAAATTATTTACCCAAATAGAGTCGGTATTCCTGTAGAAAAAGCCGCTGTGCCTCAGTCTCAAATTTACCTCCAGCACTTTGAACGCTTTGTAACACCTCACTAAAAGATATGTTCAAAGAAGTTAGTAGCGAGGCCGCAAACAAGCCAGATCTGCCAATCCCGGCTCTGCAATGAACAATTACACACTCGCCTGACCGGAGCCTTTGAGTAACTTCCACAATAAGCTCATGAAAACTCACCATATCGACTGGCACTGAGTAATCCGGTATGGGAAAGGTTGATATCTCAATACCACCATCAACGCCCATGTAATCCAAGTACTCTGGAGAAATATTCGTCAATTCTTCTTCTTCGGCTAAATTTACTATTAAATCCGTCTGCCGCGCCTCAGCACCGGCCAACCATTCATTTAGCGGTCTTTCTGAACCAGGCATTTCAGACAACAACAATACTCCGTCAACAGACGCAGGCATTTTAACTACTCTACCGATTTCAGTCTCAGACATAATTTTGACACTACACCACAGTGAAAATTTCAGTCCTCACTCTTCCGCATGTAACGATCTCTCCATGACTCGTCATCACTCCAACGGTACGGACTCTGTACTGTTGTCCTAGGAACGAAGGCATTCTCAAGTGTCGTAAACGCTAAGTCCAGAATGCCTTTCTGCGTGTCGTCATCGTACGGTTTGCCACAAGGATGACCAAGAGGAAAGTCATTAAACACAAATCTCGGCACGCCGACCTGCTCTACAATATCGCGTGCACATCCAACTATGACTGTTGGGATTCCATTCTCTTCCAGGTGCCGAGCTAACAGACTCACGGTCTGATGACAAACCGGTCAGACCGCAACCAAAAGCGCAACATCAATTTCATCATCTCGGCACATTGAGAGAATTTCTGGCGCGTTGCGTTCACTAGTCATTCTCTGGCTTCGAAGCGTCGGTGCACCATATAGTCGAGGTCCTAATGATCCAAATCGACCGTCAGTCTCCAACTCATGCAATCGTTCAAGGGGGAAATACACTCGCTGATCATCAATCTCGGCATTATTTCGGTCATATCCAATATGTGAAATCCGTACATCCGGTATCGAATCACTTGGGTGCGTGTAGATATGCTTGAATTTTGCATCATTGTTGTATGGCGCTCCCGGTCCCTGATCACCCTTATCGGGCTGATACGGGGCCGCAGTTGTTATAAGTGCAACTCTTGACTCATCCAAGGGTTTCTTAAGTGGAGTAAATGGAACATCCTCGAAACGAGCCCACTGATAGGGATTATTGAACCCCTCCGATAAATAATGATCCGTGGTTTTAGCCATATAACTGATATATAGAGATCTGCTCGTATCAGTTTTGTTTTCCAATGATGTCATGATGTATCCTCTGGCAGTTTTACTATATCAAAATAATAGTTCTTCGATTCACAATTAAATAGCACTTAGCCATGTAACGAAGCTTCTATTCCCCTGAAGCCCATATATAGTAGGGGATTTCCGTTTCCTGAGGTAGTTGTATGCCCCCAAATGGGACAGGATGGGGGCAAGCACCTGCAAAATAAGGCATCTTGCAGGCTTTTTAGCTGCTTTTGCCGCAGCTCGATCTGCTCTTGCAGAACGGTTTCTGGAGCACACTGTTATAGGATTATTTTTGGGATTCAATGAAGGGACCAGACGGCCGCATACGCGTGTATCGGGTATTTTGAGCCTACTTCACCACCAACTGCGCATAGTTCAACATAAGACATTCGATTTATGTTATAAAAGCTTGATTGATTTAGAAATTATTGAAACGCCTTACGGGGCGTTCTTTTTTTCCCAAAAATTCCCCAGTACTTTTTTTGAGTATAGTTACAATGTTACTCACTAACGTGAAGGAAATTCATCAAGAGGTTTATTGACATATCTGGTAAGAGTTGGAGAAGGTGGTATTGCAAAATGAGGGGTAAGGGAGAAACGATCGTCCTTACGCAAGTGCATACCAGCACGTTGCTCACCTCTGTCGACACTGTGGATACTGCCCTATGGACATAGCCCTAACCGTTGAGAACGAGCGTTTAGCGGAACTGCTTACCGCCCTTCGTTTCGAGAACCGGCAGCAAAGTGGGTTGGTATCCGACCTCGTTCCAGGCGATACGGATGCGGCGTATCGAGTGTCGCGTGAGGTGTCGCGCCGCCTTGGCTGGAACGTCGCTGGATGGAAAATTGCAGCGTTCAAGCCGGAGATGCAAAGGCGGTTGCGGGCGAACGCACCGATCTACGGTCCCGTCTACGAGCCGCAGATCCACCTCTCACCGATGCGACTCGAAGGCCGCAAGCTGCTTCACCCCCTTGTCGAGGTTGAACTCGTGGTTCGATTGAAAGCACCCTTATCTCCTCGGTCGTCTCCCTATCTGCGTAAAGATATCGAGGACGCCGTGGGATCGATCCATCCGGGCCTCGAGATCGCCGAGTGCCGTTTCGCGCACGATGACCGGTTCCCGCCCTTGAATGCGATCCTTGCCGATGGAAGTGGATCGGGAACCCTAGTGCTCGGGGAAGCGATCGTCGGGTGGCGTTCCCACGATTTCAGCACGGGCGATGCCGCTTTGCGCGTCAATGGCACTCAACGCCGTGAAGGGCGCATCTTCGACGCGGTGGAGCACCCGCTCGCGCCCCTTGTTTGGATCGCCAACGAACTGTCTCGAGTCGGGGTCGGACTGCCTGCGGGCATATACGTCAGCACCGGTAGCCTAACCGGTATGTACCTGGCGAAACCGGGAGACGAGCTCACCGGTGATCTGGGTCCCCTGGGAGAAGTGCACGCGTTCATAGGGGAATAGCCCCAGCTTTGCCTGGAGCGACCTGGTACCCGTCCTTACTTAGATCGTTTCCTTATAAAGCGGTACGTAGCACGCACTACTAAAACTAGTAACAAACCCACCAGAAAGATTGAAATAAGCATGATTCCAGCATATTACGTTCGACTGCCCCTCAACCTAAGAAGGCTGCCGAGCAAAACTTCCACCCCATGGAGACAGGATGAGGCAAAGTAACTGGATACTGCTGTTTTTCGTTCAACATTAAATCGGCGTTATACCTTGTAAACACTGACTAGTTGGGCTTAGTTGAGAACTATATTTCTAAATAGCACCCAAATCTGTAAGCTGATCTATCTCAGCTTCGGTGAGACCTAAAAGTTCCTTGTAAATCTCATTATTGTGCTCACCTATTCGCGGAGCAGGATTATAAATTCTTCCCTCGGCATGAGACAAATTTGGATATGGTGCGGGAACAGTTACAGGACCAACGTGTGGATCATCTACCTGCACTAAATTTTTCCTTGCAGCTATATGCGGGTCAGCGAATATATCCGCAATACTATAAACCGGACCGTACGGAACTCGATACTCATCCAAGAGATCATATAAATCAGTGGAATCAAAATCCTTTACCCATTCTCGAATCATTGAATGGAGTTCAACCTCGTTCGCAAAACGATTCGCATGATTTGAAAACTTTGGATCTTGTGGCAGATCTGGAATATTCATTGCGTCACACAATCGTTGAAAGATTTGGGGATTAAGAGCAAGAATTAATACCCACTTTCCATCCTTAGTCAAAAATTGATCCCCAGGGATAGACCATGATCGAATGTTACCTGCACGTTCCCGAATAATACCTGAACGGCTGTATTCAGCTGCCATTGGTCCTGAATAGCTCAAAATAGATTCGTATAACGACAAATCCACGATTTGTGTCTCTTGGCAATCTTCATGGTCGCGGTGGTACACCGCTCCTAAAATAGCAAGCGCACCATATGTACCTGAAGCCAAATCCCCCATCATGTATCCGGGATGCACCGGAGGCTGATCTGCCTCACCTGTCACATAAATCATCCCCCCGATCGCCTGACCAATCCTGTCATATGAAGTTCGGTCACGATACGGTCCTGTCTGACCAAATCCAGAAATTCGTACAAAAATTAGCCGCGAATTAACCTTTGCAAGCTCATCCTCGCCGATACCCCAACGCTCCATTGTGCCGGGAGAAAAATTCTCCACCACAGCATCAGCACTGGCAACCAGCTTCTTAAATAATTCAGCTCCTTCAGGTTTTCTCAAATCCAACGAAACTGATTTTTTGTTACGTTGCAACCCAGCTCTTGTTGAATTCTGCTGAGCTGCCGTATCGTGCCGTAGTGCTGGTAATTCGACGCGAATAACTTCAGCACCCATATCGGCTAATAACGTAGATACGAATGGGCCAGCCAATACCTGGCCAGCGTCAATTATTCGAAGTCCTGCCAATAGACGTTGGTGTTCTTCAGCCATAAATTTCCTTAACGAATCGTTGTTTTCTACTCTCGGACGAATCTATATTGTAAAACCGAGCTCAGGTTATGCAAGTTAACCTAATTTTAAGTCGACGTCAGATCAAGTCTATTGCAAAATCCGTCTCGATTAATCAGGCTTCGCTGTATATGGTAAAGTCCAAACACTATCAAGTGAACACGGAAATTAAGGAATAATGATGGAGCAACGACAACTTGGCGATAGCGATCTTTTTTCTTCACCCATCGGCTTTGGGACTTGGGAGATGGCTACTACGACCTATGGTGATATAGACGTAAAAGAAGCAGCTGATGCTGTACACGCGGCTATCGATCATGGCATTACTCTTTTTGATACAGCAGAGGTCTATGGTCCGTATCATTCTGAAGAGCTTTTGGCTAAAGCGTTAGGAAATAAGCGCAAAGATATAGTCTTGGTAAGCAAAGTTGGCTTCGCGTATGATGAAAATGGTAAAAATTTAGGCCGCAATTCTCAATTTCAACATGTTATAGACCGGGCTGAAGGCTGCCTCAATCGTTTAAATACTGACTATTTAGACCTTTTGCTTATCCATTGGCCTGATCACGACACTCCCTTTGAAGAGACCATCCGAGCACTCGAACAACTAAAACAAAGTGGAAAAATAAGACATTATGGTGTGTCCAACTTCACCCCAGAGATGATGGATGAGTGCGAACAATATGGCCATATGGCGGCCAATCAAGTCGGATATCACATGTTCGATCGCCGCATGGAATCAACCGTTCTGCCGCATTGTCTAGATAAGAACATCGGGTTTATGGCTTATGGAACGCTTGGCTTTGGTCTGCTCTCCGGTGCTTTTACTCCCGAAACTAGTTTTGGAGAGAATGACTGGCGAAGCAGCGGGGTAGCATTCAAACTCCCGTTATTCCAGACAGAAGAGTTCGCCAAGGAATTGCGAGTAGTTGAGCGTTTAAAGGTAATTGCGGAACGAAACGATAAATCAGTAGCCCAAATGGCAATCGCCTGGACACTTGGGCATCCAGCTGTATCGGTAGGACTAGTGGGCGTTCGTAATGAGTGGGAGCTTAAAGAAAATGTGGCGGCCGTTGAATGGGAGCTCACATCTGAGATTCGTGAGGAAATAGACATGATATTTACGGAAGAAAATGTGCCGACTCACGTGGATACTGATCAGGCCATCTAGAGAGCTCCACTTTTCTTAAGTGACTCAATCTGCTGCCAGCTGTAACCAAGCTCCAGCAAGATTTCTTCAGTATTCTCGCCGAGCTCAGGAGCACGATCGGCTGGCTCGTTAATTCCATCACTGTAGCGAACTGGCGTGCCCATAGTTACCATCTCACCATAATCAGGATGGGTAGTCTTACGCAGGTAACCACTTTCTAACACTTGTGGACTGGTGACCACATGATCATAGTCATTAACTGGTGCCCAAACCGCATCGACCTCCTCCAATATGATATGAATATCACTCACAGTCATATTTGCAAACACCTCAGAAATCGCCTTCGTTATTAAATTATTTTGACGTAATCTTTCCACACCTGTTCGCAATATCTCATTAGCTGCGAGATCAACTCGATTCAAAGCATTCCAAAAATCTTCCCACCTTTTAGGTACCCCTGATAATGCTACGTAACCATCCTTAGCCTGATAAATACTGATAGGTGATATCGAACTCAACCACGGATATGTCCGCTGAGATCGATCGTGTTGGGTCTCCGCCAGCACATGTGCCATTAACTCTGAAGACTGTGCCCAAATTTGCCCTCCCAGAAGCGAGGTTTCAACCAACTGGCCCAGACCCGACTTTTCACGAGCAAACAAAGCCGTAACAATAGCACCGAACAAGGTCATCCCTCCCATAGTGTCCGCAACCAATGCACCCGCACCCTGCGCTAATTCCGTGGTTCCAGTATTCCAAGCCAAGCCGCCAGCAGCTTGCGCCATTAGATCATTTCCCGGACGATCACTATCTGGGCCCTCTGGACCGTAGGTAGTACCTACCGCATATATCAAGCGTGGATTAATAGAGCGACAATCCTCATATCCCAACCCTGCACGATCTAGGGCATTTGGCCTTAGCGTTGTAACCAAGACGTCGCTATCAGCTATGAGAGCCTGCACCAACTCCAGTCCCTCAGGTTTTCCGAAGTCAATCGTGATACTTCGCTTACCACGATTATTGGCGTGATATACGGGTGGAGCAGATTTATATTCGGATGCAGGTATACGCCGCGAAGAATCAGGAGCCTCTGGATGCTCAATCTTGATTACCTCGCACCCAAGATCGCGCAATAACTGGCAGCATTGTGGGCCCATTATCAGTTGTGTGAACTCGAGAACCCGCATGCCATCTAGTGGTCCAGACATAATTATTCCCTCAGTAAACCTCTCGCATAAATAAATCTTTACCCACAAGGGTAAGACTATGATACAAAGAACAATATGGTTGGCCCTCTAGATGGTATTCGCGTGATTGAAGTGGCAAGTTTTTTGGCAGCCCCTTCAGCCGCTGCGCTTATGGCAGACATGGGTGCTACGGTCATTAAGATAGAACCTCCTGATGGTGATACATTCCGTGGAAATAGAGCGCACCTCCATGTATCTGCGCAGACAAACTATGTGTTCGAAGTCGACAACAGGGGTAAGCAATCTCTCGCATTAGATCTTGGACAAACTGCCGCACAAGATGCATTACATCGACTAATCGCTAGTGCAGATATTTTCGTTACCAACCTGACGTCGAACCGCACTAAAAAATATCGAATTGACTTCGAAACCCTGAAACAAGTTCATCCCACTCTGGTGTATGCCCATTTAGTTGGGTATAGCAGTACGGGTATAGACTCCGAACGTCCTGGTTTCGATAGTACAGCTTTCTGGGCACGATCAGGTGTGATGGGACTAATGGGAGAAGTCGGTGCTCCCGCAGTCCAGAGCCGTCCTGGCCAGGGAGATCACCCAACTGGTGTGAACCTCCTTGCTGCAACACTTGCCGCGCTGAGACTCAAGGAACAAACAGGGCTGCCACAAAAAGCTGAAGTCTCTCTTCTTCGAACCGGTTTATGGACAATTGCGACCGATATGCAACTTGCGATGAATCTTCCTAACGGTGTACCTAGCCGGTTCAATCGGCAAACTCATGGGTTATTGATCAGAAGTGCCTACGAGACTAAAGACGAACGATGGATCATGCTCACGATGCATAACGTACCAAAACATTGGCCACGACTATGTGGGGCACTTGCACGTCCAGATTGGTCAACAGATTCAAGATTCGCCACAAATGCCGGAATGCTGGAACACGGTCCTGAAATAGTTGGGGAACTTCAGGCAGAGTTCAAGCTAAAAACATTATCCGAGTGGGCTGGTCTACTCGATAAAAATGAATGTATATGGGCGCCTGCTGCGTCGCTCGACGAAATCGCAGCCGATCCCGTGATCGTTGAACAGGAAGCCATTAAAACTCTTGAAGACGTCGACGGTAAAGAATATCGGATAATTTCAACGCCGTTCCACATAGAAGGTGCGGATGTAGCTCCGCGGAAGAGGGCACCCTTGGTCGGGGAACATAACTACGAAGTCCTGATTGAGGCTGGCTTTTCCGAAGCTGAAATAACGGAATTGGCAGCTGATGGTATTTTCAGCTTGGACGAGTAACTAGTCGCGTTGAATTAGTTCTATACGAACATTGTCTGGCGCTTTTAAGAAACAAATCCTAATTGCGCCCATCTCAATTGGCCCGTCCAATAGTTCTGCTCCAAGCGAGGTCAAGCGCTCGATATCTGATTCTAGATTCTCTGAATCTAGACCAAAGTGTTCAAGACCTTCTTTCACGCCGTAATCGCCCGCCGCGAGCGTTTGTGTCGATTGGGGGCCAGAAATATTAACTGTCACCCCATTCTCACTTTCACAGGCAATAAACTGATCTCCGCTGTCTCGAACAGTGTCTCCCAATATACGAAAGTTGAAGGCCTTAACCCACCAGTCGGCGCACTCACGTGGCGAATTTGATTTCAAATGAATGTGATTTATCGCAAAAGTCATGATGCCATCTCCTAGACGATACAATTGAATAGTCAATTCTAATTATTAGATTGACGTGCGTAGTTTATTACATTGGAGGGTGATATATGACTTTAGCTCTTGTACACGGCAACCCAGAGACCTCAGCAATATGGAACGATCTAATCCCTCTTCTTGATGATGACGATGTGCAAACACTTTCACCTCCCGGGTTCGGCTCACCACTACCTGACAACTTTGACGCAACAAGCGACGCGTACGTGAAATGGCTTGCTTCGGAACTATCAAATTTCGATTCTCCTGTCGACCTGTTAGGCCATG
>Ga0315331_10004580_pt1 | contig 10406 bp, 6 predicted proteins | sample M160m34915metaG_FD_203456 | JGI IMG/M metagenome (GOLD analysis project Ga0315331, IMG submission 203456) | Ammonia-oxidizing marine archaeal communities from Monterey Bay, California, United States - M1 60m 34915 | ecosystem: Environmental > Aquatic > Marine > Intertidal zone | place: USA... | reverse complement strand
GGCCCTCCACGGAAATTCTTCGGGCAGTGCGGAGACCTCCTTCGCCTCCATCCTGCATGCCCGTACCGAACGCGCGGGGATGCGCGGATTCCTCGCCCTCGCCCCCTCGCGCGCCACCGCGCGCCTCGCCGCACGGGATCTCGCTCTCTCCGTCCTACGCTCGCCCTCTCCTCGAGAGAGCGACGAGAAGACCCGGATTCTCCCACCGGGGCGCGAGCTCGATTTTCTCGCCCCCTTGTCGGTCGACCTGCTCGACCCCGATGATCGAACGGCCCAAGCACTCACCCGCTTCGGGGTCCACCGCATCCGAGACCTCCTCCAGCTGCCTCGACGCGACCTCGCCGCGCGCCTCGGCCCCGGACTCCTCTCGCTCGTCGCTCGAGCGCGCGGTGAGGAACGCGAGCCGCCAATCCCCGAGCCACACACGACGGCCCTCGAAGAGGGACAAGATCTCGAGACCTCGATCGCCCACCTCGAGGCCCTGGCCTTCGTTCTGAGAGGGCTCATCTCACGCCTCACCGAGCGACTCGAACTCCGCGGCCTCGGCTGCACCGAGCTCCAGCTGACGCTGATGCTCGACGACGGTACGCGACGAAGCCGGCGGATTCGCGTCGCGTCGCCCTGCCAAGAAGGACGCGTATTGCTCCGGCTGCTGCGGCTCGCAGTCGAGCGAGAACCGCCGACCGCCCCCATCGAGGGCGTGCTCCTACGCTGCGAGGGCGTCGCCCTCCAACGTGAACAACTCGATCTCTTTCTGCCCCGGGGCCCAAGCCCGAGCGCCCTCGACCAGACCCTGGCCGAGCTCGAATCGATCTGCGGAGAGGGGCGAGTCGGAGCGCCCCAGGTCGCCGATGACCCCCGGCCCGACGCTTTCGATCTCAAACCCTTCCGCCGCGAGAAATCGGGCGCCCGAGCACATCTCCCTCCCACACCCCATCGAGCCCCCCCTCTTCGACGGCAAGGACCACGGCTCACGGTCCGGGCCCTTCGCCCCCCTCTCAGAGCAGAGGTCCGAATCGTCCAAGGTCGTCCCGTTCACCTTCGAAGCCCCGTCACCCGCGGTACTGTTCTCCGGGCCGCCGGCCCCTGGCGAACCACCGGATATTGGTGGGCGGAATCCACCCGTTTCGCCATCGACCACTACGACGTACAGATGAGTGATGGAACCCTTCTGCGTCTGTGTTTCGACTGGGTGACCCGACGCTGGCAGATCGATGGGCTCTACGACTAGAACGCTTCCCCTCTCATTTTCAAGGAGACTCCTTTTGTCCGAGACACGGCCGCCCTCCCCTTCTCCGAGCTCGTCTTCCTCCCGGAACACGCCGCCTCGCCTGGTCCCCCGACCCGATCATCCGATCGCCTTCCTGAAGGGCTTCCTGGATCGCCCCAAGGAGGTCGGCTCCATCCTCCCCAGCTCCCGGTGGATGGAACGGCGCATCACGCGAACGGCGGACATCCAGAGCGCTCGAATCGTGGTCGAACTCGGACCCGGCACCGGCGGGACGACCAAGGCGCTGCTGCGAGCGATGGCCCCTGACGCGACGCTGCTCGCGATCGAGATCAACCCCGACTTTTGCGACCTCCTCCAGCGGACCCTCGACGACCCGCGCCTCATCGTCCACCGCGGGAGTGCCGCGGAGATCGCGGCGGCGCTCACCGAGCACGGGCTCGCCGCACCCGATGTCGTGCTCTCCGGCATCCCCTTCTCGACGATGCCCGAGCCCATCGCTCTCGCGATCCTCAGCTCAGTCAAGGAGAGCCTGCCGCTGGGGGGACGCTTCGTCGCCTATCAGTTTCGCGACGTCGTCCATATCCTGGGCAAACGGATCTTCGGCCCCGCCTCCGTCCAGCTCGAGCTGCTCAACGTGCCCCCCATGCGGGTCTACCGCTGGGAGTGCGACTGACCAACGGCCCGCAAAAGCGGCTCCCCGCCTCAGCCATCCGACCCGCGACCGCCCTCCCGATCAACATCCTCTGGGCTCGCGACCGACGATTCCGAACGCCCTTCGGGCGGGTTCCCATCGGGTCCCCATGCATCTCGACTGCCCCGCTTCCACTGCCCCGAAAGCGTCGCGTGGCGGGCCTCGCTCTGGCTGGCTCGCCGCACGACGTCGTCGCCGAAACGGTCCGCGAGCGCATCGATCGCGGCGTTCAACTTGCGCTTGCGGGGCGGAGCGCGGAGTAGGCGCGGATCCTCCGGCGCGTCGAAGAGCGTGAGTTGTGCCGGCTCCCCCGCACCGTCGACCAGCCCGCTCACCCCGACCCCGAGCAACCGAACCGGCTCCTCGAGGGCATCCGCCAAGAGCGAGCGGGCGACCTGCGAGAGCACCTCCCCGTCGTCGGTCGGCTCACTCAGGGTGAGCTGCCGCGTGCGCGACGGATAGCCCCTCGGCCCCGCCCGCGAGCGCCGTCCCAGGCGCCACTTCAGCTGGACCGTCCGAGCCCGAAGCCCTTGTCGTCGCAGCCTGCGGGCCACCCCCTCCGCGTGGGTCAGAATCGTGTGTTCGAGGACCGCACGCTCGGTCACGTCTTGCTCGAAAGTATTCTCCTCGGACAGGGAAACGGCCTCACGATGGGGCTCGACCTCACGCAGGTCTTCGCCCCGAGCGAGCCGGCCCATCGCCTCTCCCCAATCCCCCAGCACCCCACGCAGCATCGCGGGCTCGGCCCGAGCGAGGGCGCCGATCGTCCGATAGCCGAAGCGGTCGAGCCGCTCCGCCGCGACCGGCCCGACGCCCCAGATGCGCCGCGCGGGTAGGGGATCGAGAAAGGCCCGGACCCCGTCCGCCTTCACCTCGACGAGTCCATCCGGCTTGGCGGCCCCGCTGGCGATCTTGGCCACCATCTTGATCGGACCGATGCCGACCGACACCGGCAGCCTCGTCGCTTCCTTGACCGCCGCGCGTAGCCTCTCTCCAACCTCTTGTGCCGGTCCGAGTAGGCGCTCCGTCCCCGTCAGTTCGAGGAAGGCCTCGTCGAGGGAGAGCCCCTCGACCTGGGGTGAGAACGAACGGAAGATCTCGAAGATCCGGCGCGACTCCGCCGCGTATCGCTTCATCTCCCCGGGCACGAAGATCAGGTCCCGGCAGCGCTGGCGGGCCTCTACGCTCGACATCGCCGAGTGCACCCCATAGACCCTCGCTTCGTAGCTCGCGGCGGCGACGACACCACGGGGACCCGCCCCGCCCACAACGATCGGACGCCCCCGCAGCTCGGGACGATCCCTTTGCTCCACCGATGCGAAGAAGGCGTCCATGTCCGCGTGCAACACCACGCGCGGACGTGTGGCGTCGTCGGGCGACCGGTTCGACGGCGGGCTCGCGCGGGTCAGCGCGCGACCCGTTGCACGGACTCGAGTTCACGCGTCACGTCCGCAGCCGCACGCATCCCCGCCGTGACCCGCCCCTCGAGGTCCGGCGTAGCGAGCGCGCTCGTCGCAAACGCGAGGCGCGGCGAACGGTCCGGCCGAGAGAGGAAGCGCTCACGCCGGGCGAGCGCGCCGCGCCCCTGAACGGAAATGATCTCCGGCAGCCGCTCGACTCGCGACGGGCCTTCTGGCAGCGCCCCGAGCGAGGAGCCACGAAAGGCCGCGTCCACTTTCTGTACCAGCGTCGCGTCCGAGTCGTTCCAATGCGCGTCCACCGACTCCACGTCGAGGGAGATTCGCACCCAGAAAGGATCCGTCGCGTAGGGCTCCGCAGGCGGGCCCAGAATCCGTAGGTCCCGCATGTCGGGTAGCTCACCGGGTACGAAGGTCACTCCAGCCACGCCCCGCAACAGCCACGCCTCCTGGCAAACGCGACGGTGGAGGACGATCGACCGCCGGGGCTCGATCGACTCGAAATGTCCACGCTCGGCGGGCGTGAGCTTCGGGCAGATCTCGAGGATCCGACTCGGAGGCAGCGCGATCACCGCCGCGTCGGCGAGCGCCCCACCCGAGTGACCCGCCGAGCGATAATGCACGCGGATCCCCTCCGTGGTCGCCTCGAGTCGCTCCACACGCGTGTCCAACCGAACACGCAGCGACTGCGCCAGCGCCTCAACGAGCTGAACGAGCCCGCCCGCGAGAGGCACCACCCTGCCCGACCCCGACAGCAGACGAGCCAGGATCGGCACGACGACCGCGGCCGATTCGGCGGAGAGGTCGACACCGGTCCGAGCCAGCAGAGCCGGTGCCAGCCGCGTCGTACACCAGCGGGTTCCGAAGGCCCGAATCGAGGCGCGCTGCCAGGGAACGTCGTCCAGTGTCCGGATCGAGGCCGGCATCTCCGCGGAGACCGAGCGAATCGAGTCCCAAATCGCGCGCATCACGGGCTGGCGGTCCCGCCAGCGCGGGGGGCGCCGAAAGACCGCGTCGATCGGGCGATCCATCCGTGGGGAGAGGCGCGGAAAGAGGAATTCGCCCACCCGCAGGCGGGGCGGACGATGGAGCCGACCCCCGAGCACCAACCCATGCTTACGCTCGAGGAAGCTGTGCTCGTTCGATTCGAGGCCGAGGCTCGCGACCAGGGCGCGTAGGTTCGCGTCCCCCCAACCGATCTCCCCGACGGCAGGCTCGAGGAGCCCATGCTCGGTTTCGATCGGACACAGCCGACCTCCGACCGAGGGGGCCGCCTCGAAGAGCTCCACGTCGTGGCCCGCTCGCACCAGTCGTGCCCCGCAGACCAGCCCGGCCAGGCCACCTCCCACCACGACCACCGAGGCCAACTAGGCGACTCCCGGTCCGGATGGGCGCGCCTCGTCCAGGCCGGCCTCTTCGCCCCCGTCCAACATTCTCAGCAGCGTATTGGGCACGAAGGGCTTGCGGAGAAATTCGCCTCCGATCCGTTCGACTTCGAGCGCCAGTGGGGACGGCAGCAGCGCGCCACTCGTTACGATGACCTTCAGCGTGGGTCTTGCCGCGAGCATGTCGGGCATCAGGCTCTGCGCGCCCTCCCCACCCGGCAGGCTGACGTCGAGTACCACGATATCCACCGAATCCGCGTGTTCCTCGAAAAGCGTCCTCGCCGCCTCGCCGCTCGAAGCCGTCAGGACCCGATCCCCTCCGCGCGCGATCACCCGGGCGACGAGGCGGAGGAGCGTGTCGTCGTCGTCCACGACGAGCACGGTTCTGGGTGGGTTCGACACGGCATCGACCTTATGGATGGCTGGGTTGGAAGGGCTGTATTCAATGGCGGCGCCGAGAGGTCGGCCCCGCCACAACCGCCCACCGGGGACAATGCATCCGGCACCCCCAAAGATGAGCCAAGTCCAGGATTGATCAATAGCGAAAGTAAGGCGAAGATCTGGCATGGCGACCCCCCATGACTATGTCGAACTCCGCGCTCGGAGCGCCTTCTCCTTTCTAGAGGCCTCCAGCAACCCGGAAGACCTCGTCGAGGCCGCCGTGGCACTCGGCCACGAGACCCTCGCCCTCGCCGACCGGGACGGCGTTTCGAGCGCTCCCCGCTTTCACCGGGCCGCGCGGGCCGCAGGCCTCCGAGCCTTGACGGGCAGCCTCGTGTCGATCGAAGCGACCCCCAGTCCAGATGGCCCCGCTCCCTCTTCGGAGCCAGACCGCATCCTCATCCTCTGCGAGACCCGCGAGGGGTGGCGGCGGCTCTGTCGCGTCCTGACCCTCGCCCATGCCCGACGGGACAAGGCCCTCGAGGCACGAGCCGCCCACGCCCGAAACCGGGTCCGGCTGAGCTGGGAAGAGATCGCCGCCGAAGCCGGTCACTGGAGCGTGCTGCTCCAAGGCGACGAGCGACTCCACCCCGCCCTGCTCGAAAAAGCGCACGAGGCCCTCGGCGACCGCCTCGCCATCGACGTCTCCCACCGGCTCGACCGAAGCCTGGAGTGGGCCGGCCGGCGCGCGGCAGCGCTCGGCGAATCCCGGGGCATCCCGATCGTCGCGACGGGAGATGTCCGCTGTGCGCGGCCTCCCGACCGCCGGCTGCTCGACGCACTGATCTGTCTGCGGGAGCGAAAGACGCTCGAGACGGCCGGGCGACGCCTCCCCGCCAACGGCGAGGGCTACCTTCAGTCACGCGAAGAAATCGTGCGCCGCTTCCGCGAACGTCCCGACTGGATCCTGCGCACCCGCGAGATCGCCGAGCGATGCGAGTTCAACCTCGAGAACCTCGACTACCGCTTCCCCGAATACCCCCTCCGGCCTGGCGAGACCCAGATGGGCCGCCTCCGCGAGCTGACCCGAATCGGGGCACGAACTCGCTATGGAGACCGACCGGGACAACGCGTCTGGCGTCAGCTCCACCGCGAGCTCGACGTGATCGAGAAGCTCGACCTCGCGGGCTATTTCCTCATCGTCGAGGACGTCGTCTCCTTCGCCCGAGCCGAAAGAATCCTCGCTCAGGGGCGCGGCTCCGCCGCCAACAGCGCCGTCTGTTATGCGCTCGGTATCACGGCCGTCGACCCGGTCGGGATGGATCTCCTCTTCGAGCGCTTCCTCTCCGAGGAGCGCGGGGAATGGCCCGACATCGACATCGACCTACCCTCCGGCAATCAGCGCGAGAAGGTGATCCAATACGTCTTCGGAAAATATGGCCAGAGCGGCTCGGCGATGACCGCAAATGTGATCACCTACCGGGTCAAGATGGCCGTGCGAGAGATGGGCAAGGTCCTCGGACAGGATCCCGAGGCCATCGATCGGCTTTCGAAGCTCGTCTCGCGTCTCGATTTTCCGACGATGCCCAGAGGCAGCGCCGCCGAGCGCCGCGCCCTCGACGCCTCCGCCCAAGAGCGCGGAGAAGACCCCAGCGGCGAGGTCGAGCGAGCCTTTCTCGAACGTCTCCGCGAGGCCAAGCTCGACCCGGATTCACCGGACATACGCCACTGGATCGACCTCGTCCGCTCGGTCCAGGGCCTCCCCCGTCACCTCGGTCAGCACAGCGGCGGAATCGTGATCGCCGCCGGCCGCCTCGATGAGGTCGTCCCGATCGAGCCGGCCACGATGGCCGATCGGCGCATCGTCCAATGGGACAAGGACGATTGCTCGGACCTCGGGATCATCAAGATCGACCTGCTCGGGCTCGGCATGCTCGCCGCCCTCGAGGAGACGATCCCACTGATCCGCCGGCACGAGGGGAAAGAGGTCGACCTCGCCCACCTCCCCCCCGATGACCCGAAGACCTACGCAATGATGCGTCGAGCGGACACCGTAGGTGTCTTCCAGATCGAGAGCCGAGCGCAGATGGCGACGCTGCCGCGGCTCAAACCCAAGACCTTCTACGACCTCGTCGTCGAGATCGCGATCATCCGCCCAGGGCCCATCGTCGGACAGATGGTCCACCCCTACCTCGACCGACGCGCCGGCCGCTCGCCCGTCGTCTATCCCCACCCGTCTCTCAAGCCGATCCTCGAGCGAACCCTGGGCGTCCCGATCTTCCAGGAACAGCTCCTGCGCATCGCGATGGTCGCGGCCGGATTCAGCGGCGGCGAAGCGGAGGAGCTGAGGAGGGCCATGGGCTTCAAGCGCTCGACGGAGCGCATGGCGAAGATCGAGGAGCGGCTCCGCGTCGGCATGCGCCGCCAGGGCTTCTCCCGGGAGGCCGAAGACCAGATCGTGCTCCATATCTCCTCTTTCGCGCTCTACGGGTTCCCCGAGTCGCACTCGGCCTCCTTCGCCCTGATCGCCTACGCCTCGGCCTACCTCAAATGCCACCACCCCGCGGCCTTTCTGGTGGGCCTCCTCCGCGCGCAACCGATGGGCTTCTATAGCCCGGCGACCCTCGTCAAGGACGCCCAGCGTCACGGGGTCGAGGTGCGTCCCGTCGACGTCCTCTTTTCGAAAGAACGCGCCGACCTCGAACCCGGCACACCGACGCGCAACCGACGGGCCGGTCCCCCCGCCCTCCGGATCGGCCTCGACGCCGTGGGGGGGCTCTCCGCCCGGACGGCCAGGCGGCTCGTCGCAGAACGCGAACGCGACGGGTTCGTCGACCTCGGGGACTTCGTCCGCCGAGTCGCCCCGGACCGCGACGAGGTCGACTCCCTGGCCGAGTTGGGCGCGCTGGCTCGCCTCCCCGGAGCGGCGCGCGGGCGACGGGGCGCGCTCTGGCAGGTCTCCGCGCTGGAGCGCGACCCGCGTTCGCTCTTCGCCGGTCGCGAGATCGCCCGGGCCAGCCGGGCAGAGCCTCCCCGATCATCCGCTCGCCAAGAACCGGCCCCCCAGCCCTCGTCTAGCCCGCTCCGGCCGATGGGCGCGATCGAGCAGACCCTGGCCGACTATCGTCTCTCAGGCCTCACGACGGGCGTCCATCTCATGGCCCATCTCCGCAGCACGCTCGACCAACGCGGCGTGCTCTCCGCGGCGAAGCTGCGTGAGACGGCGGATGGGACCTGGGTGCGCGTGGCCGGACACGCGATCGTGCGGCAGAGGCCGGGCTCGGCAAAGGGCTTCTGCTTCGTCACTCTCGAGGACGAGACCGGGCTCTCGAACGCCGTCCTCACGCCGGACCAGGCCGCCCGCTTCCGAGTCCCTCTGCATCAAGCCTCCCTGCTCGAGGTCGCGGGACCGCTCCAGCGGGTCGATGGCGTGCTCCATGTCCGAGCCCGGAAGGTGAGCCCCCTCGACCTCGAAGCGACGACCTCCCCGGCGAAGCTGCCCCCTTCACACGACTATCGATGAGCAGCGGGTTCCACGCCGAGAGAGCACGGCGTCCGTCGCTCGTGCTCAGAGATCCTCCGCCCGCAGCGGGCGCGTGGCGAGCTCGGCGCCCCCGGTCACGGGGAGCGTCGCGCCCGTGATATAGCCGGCGCGGTCCGAGGCAAGGAACGCGACCGCCTCGGCCACGTCCTCGGGCCGACCGATGCGCCCCAGCACGAAGCGCATGCCCGCGGCCTCGAGCTGCTCGTCCGTCAGCTGCGCCATCATCGCCGTCGACGTCGGCCCTGGCGCGACCGCATTGACCCGGATGCGGTCCTCTCCGAGCTCGTAGGCCAGGTCGCGCGTGAACGACACGACCCCGCCCTTCGTCGCCGCATAGGGCACATGGGGCACCGTGTACCGAATCGCCGCCATCGACGCGATATTCACGATCGCCGCGCTTGGCGAGTCACGGAGCGCAGGCAATGCCGCCTGGCAGGTCAGGAAGAGCGACCTCAGGTTCACACCAAAGGTCCGGTCCCATTCCTCGAGCGTCGTCTCTTCGAAACGCTTGATGACGACGATGCCCGCATTGTTGACGAGGACGTCGAGACCCTCGAGCGCTTCCACCGCCGAGCCGATCGCCGCACGGACGGCCGCCTCGTTCGACACGTCGGCCGTCCGCGCCAACGCCGACCCCCCGGCGGCACGAATCTCTTCGACGACCTCTTCCGCTGCACTCGCTTCAATGTCGAGGCACGCCACCCGGGCGCCTGCCTGGGCGAGCCGACACGCGATCGCACGACCGATCCCGGCCCCCGCACCAGTCACCAGGGCACGCCGCCCCGCGAAATCGCCCATTGAATCGTCCACCTCATGCCCTCCCAACAATGAAGATCCGCACCCGCAGCATACCGGCAGCCAGAGCGCACCCAAGGAAGGGCTTGGCTTTTGTGGTATTTTTTCCCACTCGACTACCTCCGACGCTCCGGTCCCGTCATCCGGAGCCCAACCGCCGCAGGGATAGACCGCGATGCCGTTCGAGACGCCCCCGGGCTCCCCCGACGCCGAAAATGCAGTGGGCGGAGGGCCCTCCCCCGCACTGCTCGAAGCCGTTCGGCGGCTCCTGCGGCCCCTGGTGCGACTGCTCCTTCAACACCAGATCACCTTCCCCGCCCTCGCGGGCCTGCTCAAGTCGGTCTACGTCCAGGTCGCCGACGAACATTTCGCGATTCCCGAACGGCCCCAGACGATCAGCCGCCTAACACTTCTCACGGGCATCCACCGCAAGGACGTCAGACGGCTCCAATCCGAGGCCGCCGAAACGGGTGTCCCTGCCACCTCCACGGCCTCTTCCCTCGGCGCTCAGCTCGTATTGCGCTGGACCACCGAGCCCGATTTCCTGACGCCGGAAGGCGCTCCGCGCGCGCTGCCACGCCTCGCCGGCAACCGCACCGAGTCGAGCTTCGAGGCGCTCGTCGCCAGTGTCACTCAGGACATCCGCCCACGCGCCATTCTCGACGAATGGCTCCGGCTCGGTGTCGCATCCGTCGATGCCCAGGACCGTGTCCACCTCGCGGAGGCCGCCTTCGTACCCGCCCGCGGCTTTGATGAGAAAGCCTATTTTCTCGGCCGGAACGTCCGGGACCACCTCGACGCGGCCCGCCATAACCTCTCGGGTGAGGGCGACCCCTTTCTCGAACGGAGCGTCTATTATGCGGGCCTCCGCGCCGAGTCGGCGCAGGAGCTCCAAGCCCTCTCGCGCACGGTTGGCATGGAAGCCCTCCAACGCGTCAACCAACGCGCTCGGGTGCTCCAG
>Ga0315331_10004578_pt1 | contig 10414 bp, 10 predicted proteins | sample M160m34915metaG_FD_203456 | JGI IMG/M metagenome (GOLD analysis project Ga0315331, IMG submission 203456) | Ammonia-oxidizing marine archaeal communities from Monterey Bay, California, United States - M1 60m 34915 | ecosystem: Environmental > Aquatic > Marine > Intertidal zone | place: USA... | reverse complement strand
CAATGCGGCCCCTTGGCGTTCTCATGATAAAGCCCTGCTGGATCAGAAATGGCTCCAGCACATCTTCAATCGTGCCGCGCTCCTCTGACAGTGCTGCGGCGAGGCTATCAACGCCCACCGGCCCACCATCGAACTTCTCAATCATGGTGAGCAATAACCTCCGATCAAGATGATCAAAGCCCTGAGCATCCACACTGAGCAGATCGAGGGCCGCTTCTGCGGTACGGCCAGTCACCATACCGTCGGCCTTGACCTCTGCGTAGTCGCGTACACGACGCAACAACCTGTTAGCAATGCGCGGAGTGCCGCGAGAACGTCGTGCAATCGCGACTGCACCTTCCTCGTCGGCAGGAATCTCCAAAATCGTCGCAGAGCGCACCACAATTTCAGTGAGTTCTGCTGCATCATAAAACTCGAGCCGCTGGACAATACCGAATCGATCGCGCAAAGGAGACGTCAGCAAACCGGCCCGGGTAGTGGCTCCAACGAGTGTGAAAGGTGGCAAATCGAGCTTGATGGAACGGGCGGCCGGGCCCTCGCCAATCATAATATCGAGCTGATAATCCTCCATCGCGGGGTAAAGCACTTCCTCGACATAAGGGCTCAAACGATGAATTTCGTCAATGAATAAGACATCCCCGGGTTCAAGGTTTGTCATAAGCGCTGCGATATCGCCCGCCTTTTCGAGGATCGGCCCACTGGTGGTCTTGAGCTGCACCCCCATCTCTTCGGCGATGATGCTGGCAAGCGTGGTCTTGCCCAGACCCGGTGGACCAAAAATCAACGTGTGATCGAGAGGCTCTCCCCTGCCTCGAGCGGCAGAAAGAAAAATCTCCATCTGCTCCCGCACGGCGCGTTGGCCAATATATTCGTCAAGGCGCCGGGGCCGAATAGCACGATCCACTACTTCTTCGCGGTTATCTCCCGTGTCAGCGGCTACCAGTCGATCTGTTTCGATCACAGACATACTCCTCTATGGCACGCTGTCATCCCTTGCCTCCACCCGCGACACGCAGTGCCAGACGAATCAGTTCCTCGCTGCTGGTTTCCGGTGGCGCTTGAGTGCTGGCAATCAATTTGGCAGCCTCCGTCAGCTTATAACCCAATGCGACAAGCGCCTGTTCCGCCTCGGCCCGCTGATCGGCTATTTGGGAAGCCGCTTGCCCCGGTAAGGATGGCGTGCCCGACTCCGGGGATAATTCATCCAGCCAAACCCCGGCTTTGTCACGCATCTCCACCAACAGACGTTCCGCTGTCTTGCGGCCGACACCGGGCAATGCCACCAATGCCGCCACATCATCTCGCTGCAGGCAGCGCGCAAAAGCCGCCGCATCCATGCCGGAGAGCAGCGTGAGCGCCAGGCGCGGCCCCACACCACTCACCTTGATCAATGCGCGGAACAAGCGCCGATCAGCCGAGTCCGCAAAGCCGAACAGCTGCTGCGCGTCTTCTCGAACGACGAAATGCGTTAGCAACGTTACGGGCTGACCGAGTTCCGGCAGTTGATAGACCGTGGTCATGGGGACCTGAATTTCGTAGCCGATGCCCCCTACATCCACCAGAATCTCCGGCGCCTGCCGCCCGATCAATGTGCCGCGAATCTGACCAATCATGCTGTCACTTTACCTTAAACGCCCGGCTCTGAAGCGGCTCGCCGCGAGCGCACCCGCAAGACCCTCGGTATGGCAGTGGCATAACGCGGCTGCCAGACCGTCTGCGGCATCCTCCGCCGGCTCTGCAGACAGACCGAGTAGCGCTGTCACCATATGCTGTACCTGTTGCTTGCTCGCCGCACCCGTTCCCACGACTGACTGTTTGATCTGTCTGGCCGCGTACTCGTGGACGACCAGATCATTAACCACACAAGCCACCATTGCGGCACCCCGCGCGTGCCCCAGTTTCAAAGCCGCGTCGGCACTTTTGGCCATAAAGACACTCTCAATCGCGGCCACGGTGGGCTGGTGGCTATCGATAATTTCCGACAGTGATTCAAACAGCACCCGCAAGCGGACGCTCAAGGCCTCCTTCACGGGGAGACGGATCGTTCCGCTCGATACATACCGAGGCTGTTTTCTCTCGACGCGAATAATGCCAAAACCCGTCTTGCGCGAGCCCGGATCGATACCGAGGATGACTGTCATGGTGGCAACCGGCGTAGACCAGTCTACAGTGTGACCGATTGCGGCGAAAAGTTCATTGATCGCCGCGGGAACACGCGCACCTTAAGTCTTTAGAGCGTATCGAGGACGTCCTCGGGAATGTCCGCGTTGGAATACACATTTTGTACGTCATCGAGATCTTCCAGCATGTCGATTAGCCCCATTACACTCGGTGCTGTCTCGGCATCCAACAGCACTTCCGTACTCGGCATCATGGTGACTTCTGCCAGCACCGGCTCGAGTCCTGCACTGACCAATGCGTCGCGCACTTCGGTCACGCACTCCCAGGGAGTTAGCACGTCCACGCTCCCGTCGTCGGCCGTCACGATGTCATCGGCACCGGCCTCGAGTGCCGCATCCATCAGCGTCTCCTCGTCTGCGCCCGGAGCAAACTGAATCAATCCGGTCCGCGAAAAGAGATAGGCCACCGAACCGTCGGTACCGAGGTTACCGCCCCGCTTGGTAAAGGCGTGCCGCACCTCAGCCACCGTGCGGTTGCGGTTGTCTGTCATGACCTCAACCAGCACGGCAACCCCTCCGGGCGCGTAGCCCTCGTAGGTGAGCTCCTCCATGCTATCGGCTTCACCGGTGCCCGCACCGCGAGCAATGGCGTTATCAACCGTATCGCGCTTCATGTTGGCGCCCAGCGCTTTATCCACGGCCGCGCGGAGCCGGGGGTTATCCTCGGCGATGGGTCCCCCTGCCCGAGCAGACACGACGAGCTCGCGGATCAGTTTGGTGAACAGTTTTCCTCGCTTAGCGTCCTGAGCGGCCTTGCGATGTTTGATATTTGCCCATTTACTGTGCCCCGCCATACGCCTGACTCAATCCGATGTGGCAGGGGTATCGGTGCGACGCGGACGCAGCGAAAGCTCGCGCATTTGCTGATCAGACACCGTGCCAGGCGCCTCGGTCATGACACACTGCGCGCTCTGTGTCTTCGGAAAGGCAATGACCTCGCGGATGGACTGTCCACCCACCATCAACATCACCAGGCGATCGAGCCCAAAAGCAAGACCTGCATGGGGCGGCGCACCATGGCGCAGCGCGCTCAGCAAAAACCCGAACTTCGATTCGGCTTCAGCCTCATCAATACCCAGAAGATCAAAAACTGCTTGCTGCATGGCCTGGTCGTGAATACGCACCGAGCCACCGCCGACCTCACTACCATTCAGCACCATGTCATAAGCCTGAGAGAGGGCTGCCTCGGGCTCTGCCCGCAGTGCCTCGACCGAACAGGCGGGTGCGGTAAAAGGATGATGCAGCGCCGCCATTCCGTCACGCTCGTCGCCCTCAAACATGGGGAAGTCCACGACCCAGAGTGGCGCCCAGCCAGCGGCGATCTGGTCCAGATCAGCAGCCACCTTCAAGCGCAGCGCACCGAGTGACTCATTCACCACTGACCGCTTATCGGCACCGAAGAACAGAATATCGCCATCGGCTGCGTTGAGCCGATCGAGCATGGCGAGGACAGTCTCATCTGGCATGAATTTTAGAATGGGGGACTGCAGTCCCTCTATTCCCGCCGAGCGATCGTTGACCTTGATCCACGCCAGGCCCCTCGCACCATAAATACCCACATAGTCGGTGTAATCGTCAATTTCCTTGCGCGATAGCGAGGCGCCGCCCGGTACTTTCAGCGCCGCGACCCGACTGGCCGGATCACTGGCGGGGCCACTGAACACTTTAAAATCGACACCGGCCATCAGGTCATCAATCGATATCAGCTCCCAGCTCACCCTGAGATCGGGCTTATCCGAGCCAAAACGTTCCATGGCGTCCGCCCACGTCATGTGTGGGAAATCACCGAGATCCACGTCGAGCTGCTCCCGGAAGAGGGTACGCACCAAGCCTTCGGTGATAGACATCACTTCCTCGGCATTGAGGAAGGCGGTTTCAATATCGATCTGGGTGAACTCGGGCTGTCGGTCCGCGCGCAGATCTTCGTCTCTAAAGCAGCGTGCAATTTGATAGTAGCGATCAAATCCCGAGACCATCAGTAATTGCTTGAACAGTTGTGGCGATTGCGGCAGCGCAAAAAAAGCGCCGGGCTGAGTTCGGCTGGGCACCAGATAATCCCGAGCGCCTTCTGGCGTAGCTCGGGTCAGTATTGGTGTCTCGATATCGAGAAACCCTTGCTCGTCGAGATAGCGACGAATACTGGAGGTAATGCGAGCGCGGGCAATCAGATTTTGCTGCATCTCGGGCCGACGAAGATCCATATATCGGTAGCGCAGCCGCACGTCCTCACCCACCGAGTGATGCTCATCTAGCGGGAAAGGCGGGGTCTGGGCGGCATTGAGCACCTCGAGGGTCTTACCGAGCACTTCAATTCGGCCTGAGGCCATGCCTGAATTCACGGTCTCGGCAGTGCGCGCGCGCACCCGGCCAGTGATGCGCAGCACATACTCGCTACGAACGCTGTCCGCCCGCTGAAAATGCTCTTGTGTATCCGGATCAAACACGACCTGCACCACACCCTCACGGTCGCGCATGTCGAGAAAAATAACGCCACCATGATCGCGCCGTCGGTCAACCCATCCGCACAATGTCACCGTCTGATCGATCAAATCGTCGTCGATCAGGCCGCAGTAGTGGGTTCGCATCGCTGTTTCCATGGTTTCGTTTCCTATCCTCAGCTGGCTTTCGAGGTGTCGGTCTTCGAGGTCGGGGCCGATTTGGATTCCACTTTACTCTGCTTGTCCCCGGAGGTGGTTCCAGTCTCCGCCTTCGCGGGAGGCTTATCCGATGCGTCAGTGCGCTCTCCGGCAATGTTTTTCTTGTCTCCGGTTTTGAAGTCGGTCTCGTACCAGCCGCCGCCCGAGAGTCGGAAAGAAGGTGCGCTAACCTGCTTCTTTAAAGCCGGTTGCGAACATGCCGGACAGTCGGTCAACGGCGCATCCGCCAATTTTTGCAGGGCCTCGAGGCTGTGGCCGCACTCCTGACAGCAATATTCGTAAATAGGCATCGCATTCTTCTCGGGCAAACACCGCGCTCAGCCGGCGACCCGCTAAAGGTTAAAGGTATGTTGTATGAGGGCGCGGAGCGTACCGTAAACGCTGAATCAGTTAAAGATACTCAGAGCGTGAGGATTTAGCTCCGCGCTGAGCAAACCGCCCAAATACGTGTCAGCAAGCCCGCTTGATCCTCAGTTGGCAAAGCCCTTCATTTTTTTTAGCGGGCGGATTTTGACCCCCGTGCTCGGAGGCTTGGCCTTGAACCAGGTTTCTTCTTTGGTGAAGGGGTTGATCCCGCGTCGCGCTTTAATAGCGGGTCTTTGAACAGTGCTGACCTTCATCAACCCCGGTAACGTGAACTGACCCATGCTCTGTGGACAGAGACTGGCTTCCATCAGTCGCTCAAGCGAATCCATGACCCGCCTCACCTCTCTCGCTGTCAGGCCGCTGTCTTCTGCCAGTAGAGACAGCATCTGCGACTTGGACAGCTTGTCCTGCACCACATTCATCTTTTTCGCCGGCTTCTTCTTGGACTGCTTCTTTGCCATGAGCATTGCCTCATAATGTGGCGGCGACTCAAAACCCTCGAAAGCGCCGCCAACTCGTCGCGATTCAACACCACAGATCAAAATGGAACAAGTCCCTTCGAGCGTTTCGCACCGTTGAGGTACAAGGATTCACAGGCGCCACCGCTGTACGGCCCACACCACGCGACATTAGAATGGCGTCCTGCGATGTGGAGTCTGTTATGCGTGCCAGTGAGTTCCTGCTCTCAACCCTGAAAGAAACCCCGTCAGACGCCGAAGTGATCAGTCATCAGCTGATGCTAAGGGCCGGGCTGATCCGCCGGGTTGCCGCGGGAATCTACAACTGGATGCCATTGGGCCTTCGGGTGCTGCGTAAAGTTGAGCAAGTGGTCCGTGAAGAGATGGAGCGTGCCGGCGCGTTGGAGCTGTCCATGCCTGTGGTGCAGCCCGGCGAGCTCTGGCAAGACTCGGGGCGATGGGAGCTTTATGGGCCGGAATTGTGCCGACTGGAGGATCGCCACCAGCGTCCGTTTTGTCTCGGGCCCACTCACGAAGAAGTCATTACCCAAATCGCCGCCAGCGAAATCAAAAGCTATAAGCAGCTACCCGTCAATCTGTTCCAAATTCAAACCAAATTTCGCGATGAGATCCGGCCGAGATTCGGCGTGATGCGCTCACGAGAGTTCATTATGAAAGACGCCTATTCCTTTCATATCGATCAGGCCTCTCAAGAGGCGACCTATTGGCGCATGCACGAGGCGTACACCACTATTTTCACGCGGCTGGGCCTCGATTTTCGTGCCGTGGAGGCCGATACCGGCGCGATCGGCGGGAACCACTCCCACGAGTTCCACGTGCTGGCGGAATCGGGTGAAGATGCCATCGCCTTTTCGACAGACAGTGACTATGCCGCGAATGTCGAACTGGCCCCAGCGCTCAGCGGGGCAGCGGGCGGCAACAGCGGTGAGACGCCCGCGCTGGAAAAATTTGCGACGCCCGGTATGACCACAATTGATCACCTTGCCGAACAGCTGGGGATACCGGCGCAGGAATCGATCAAAACACTTTTAGCAATGGATGAACAAGACGATCTGGTCGCCCTCGTAGTGCGCGGCGATCACCGACTCAATGCCATCAAGGCGGCAAAACTGCCCGGCATGCTGTCACCTCTGGTATTGGCCGATGCGGGAGCAGTGCAGAAACGCCTCGGGGCGGGATTCGGCTCACTGGGTCCTGTGGGTGCGCCCGTCCGGGTGATCGTAGATCACACGGCTGCGCTGATGCCGAGTTTTGTCTGCGGTGCTAACGAGGATGGTTATCACGTGAGAGGCGCCACTTGGGCGCGCGACGTGCCCAATGCCGAATTCGCCGACATTCGCGAGATTGTCAGTGGTGATCCCAGCCCCTGTGGCCAGGGAACGCTGGAAATTCGGCGCGGTATCGAGGTAGGGCACATTTTTCAGCTGGGTACAAAGTATTCCGAGACCCTGAATGCCACGGTGTTGGACGACAAGGGACGCAATCAACCGATGGTGATGGGTTGTTATGGCATTGGTGTCACGCGCATTGTCGCCGCCGCCATTGAGCAAAATCACGACGACAACGGCATTGTCTGGCCTGCGGCCATGGCACCTTTCGATGTGGCCATCGTGCCGTTGGGGCTGGATAAGTCCGACGCCGTCCGGGAGGCGAGCGAAAATCTTTACGCAGCCTGCAACCGAGCCGGTCTGGCGGTATTCATGGATGATCGCGCCGAGCGGCCCGGCGTGAAGTTTGCGGAAATGGAACTTCTGGGTATGCCGCTGCGGGTGACAGTGGGGGAGCGATCGCTGGCGGAAGGAAATCTGGAGCTTACCCAGCGGCGCAGTGGCGACACCGAAATGGTGGCTCCTGATGTTGCGGTCAGCCGTATTCAGCAACTGCTAGCGGACGGCTAACCAGTTTGCGCCGAGAGGCAACCGCAACAATCGCATTACTACTTGTCGCATCTCAGATGACACACGCGCTTGCCGATTCCGATGCTGACCGAGCGGCTCTATCAGCCTACCTGGATCGAGCGCTCTCAGAAGACGACGGATTTGAAGATCGCTTTACTGCCGAGGTGTGGCTGGTAGACATGCAACAGCGGCTGGCACCCTTCGTCGCTGATCCCCGGGAGCGTCTCGATCTCCTCACCCAGATTCATCAGCAAGCGACCCAGCTTAATTTGCCTCCTGAACTGGTCTTGTCGGTGATCGAGGTCGAAAGTGGCTTTGATCGCTACGCTCTGTCAAAGGCCGGCGCGCAAGGCTTGATGCAGGTCATGCCCTTTTGGAAAAACGAGATTGGACGGCCCGACGATAACCTGATTCACATGCCCACCAATCTTCGTTACGGCTGCTACATTCTGCGTTTTTACCTGGACCGGGAAGATCAAAATTGGCGTCGGGCACTGGCTGCCTATAATGGCTCAAGCGGCAGCCAGCGCTACCCCGACAAGGTTCGCAGCGCATGGCAAAGCCATTGGCGCACGGCGCCGATCGACTGGTGAGGCGCTTCCCGCAGGGGTAAACTCGGCGGCCCGACAGAGAGTCCATAATGTATTCAGACGCCGAGACATTGTTAACCGAGTACCCCGCCATCGAGATGGTGGAAGCGCTTATTACAGACTGCAATGGCGCTGCGCGAGGCAAGTGGCTTCCGATTGCAAAACTCCCCTCGCTGCTGGCTGATGGCATCAAGCTGCCCAAATCCGCCGTGGCACAGGACGCCTGGGGACGCGATGTGCCACGCATTGCACTCGACAATGGCGATATTGACGGATTGTGCCGGGCCGTACCCGAGTCTCTGGTACCGGTACTGAATTCGACAGGAGTCGACCGCGCCCAGATTGTGCTGACGATGTTCAAGGACGACGGCAGCCCGCTGCTGTCCGACCCGCGACAAGTTCTGGCCCGCGTCGTTAACCAATTGGCCGAGCGGGGCCTCGTTCCCCGGGTTGCCATAGAACTCGAGTTCAATTTGTTCAAACAGCCGGCTGAGGATCAGTCTCCTCGCACCGCATTACCGGCTGAGCCTCAGACAGGGGGCAATCTCTATGGCTTGAGCGCGCTAGATGAGCACGCCGATTTACTTCAGGCCCTGAAAGACGCTTTTGCCGTTCAGGGCCTGCCTTATGAAGGTGTTTTAAAAGAGGCCGCCCCGGCCCAATACGAGATCAACGTTGCCTACTCGGATGATGCCTTGGCCTACTGCGATCAGGTCATCCGCATGCAGCGCAGTATCCGTAGCGTGGCTGCGCGCTTTGGTGCGATGGCCAGTTTTATGCCCAAACCGATGGAAAATCAGGCGGGTAACGGCATGCACGTGCACTGCAGCCTGCTCGATACCTCGGGGCAAAACGTTTTTGACAGCGGAGACGTTGAGGGCACTCCGACCCTTCGACAGGCGGTCGCCGGCTGTATCGATCTAATGAGTGATACGCAGCTGATTTTTGCACCGAGCTACAACGCCTACCGCCGCTTTCAGGCCGGCAACCACGCACCCACACAGCCCAATTGGGGCTACGACAACCGGACAACCGCACTCAGAATTCCAGCAAGCCCAAGTGCTGCAACGCGCATCGAACACCGGGTTGCGGGTGCGGACAGTAACCCTTACCTCGCGATTGCGGCCCTGTTGGCAGGCGTCTTGATGGGCATTGAACGTCAATGCCACGCTCCTGAACCCATTAGCGGCAACGCGTGGACTGAAGACGAGACCAATATCTGCCTGCCAGGCTACATGGCAGAAGCCATTACCCGTTTTTCACAATCTGGCAATGTTCGCGATACACTCTCCGCAGAATTTCAATCCGCTTTTAGTGAAGTCAAAAAACAGGAGCTCATCGAGTTTGAGCGCCGGGTCACCGACTTTGAGCTCGAAACCTACCTCTCTGCCTAGGACGATTCACTTGAATCGGCACTATCTGAATGACTGAATGGCTAAATGCGAACCGCTGGCGCCAGTGTCCGTTATCGGACAAAGGCTCGTATATCAACTGACCCCCGCGAACGACGTCCCGACGCCGGCCGCCTCTATGGAGCACTGTATGAAAACGGTAATGGATTTTTCTGCTGCACTGGCCAACGGTGATAACACCGATTTTGGCGACTTTCGAGGCAAGGTATTACTGATTGTTAATACCGCCTCAAAGTGCGGCTTCACGCCGCAGTACTCGGGGCTGGAGTCGCTCCACCAAACCTATGGTGAGCGCGGATTCTCGGTGCTGGCCTTTCCTTGCAATCAGTTTGGGGGGCAGGAGCCGGGCAGCGAGGAAGAGATTCAGTCTTTCTGCGACCTGAACTTCCAGACCAGCTTTCCACTGTTCAGCAAGATCGATGTCAACGGCGCGTCGAGTCATCCGCTTTTTACCCACCTGAAAACACAGGCGCCCGGCTTACTCGGCAGTCAGCGTATCAAATGGAACTTCACCAAGTTCTTGGTCAATCAACAGGGTGAAGTGGTCAAGCGCTATGCGCCGTCGACCAAGCCCGAGGCGATCGCTAGCGATATTGAGGCCTTGCTCTGAAAGCTCAGTGTTCTCGGGTCTCACGAAAGCGGATGTCGGGCCAGCGCTCTTCCATTAAGGAGAGATTAACCCGGGTGGGTGCCAGGTAAGTCAGGTAACCGCCGCCATCCTGGGAAAGGTGCTCCGCCGCTTTTTTCCGGAACTCCTCCAGCTTGTGCTCGTCATCAGCCTCTATCCAGCGCGCAGTATAGACATTCACTGGCTCGTAAAGGGCCTCCACTT
>Ga0315331_10004576_pt1 | contig 10417 bp, 5 predicted proteins | sample M160m34915metaG_FD_203456 | JGI IMG/M metagenome (GOLD analysis project Ga0315331, IMG submission 203456) | Ammonia-oxidizing marine archaeal communities from Monterey Bay, California, United States - M1 60m 34915 | ecosystem: Environmental > Aquatic > Marine > Intertidal zone | place: USA... | reverse complement strand
ATCCAGAGGATGAATCTATTTTAAATAAGATTCCTGCTGGTCGGTACGGTAAGGTTTCAGAAATTGCCGAGACCGCTCTATTTCTTCTGTCGGCTGGGTCGGGATATATCACTGGGCAGAATATTAGGGTGGACGGAGGGATAACTAAGTCAGTGTGATGTGAAAATGATTGTAAAAAGAGCCTGTAGTTAATTCAATTGCTGACCAATTCCAAAGGTCTCGCCTTAATATTTTCCAATGCTTAACTTTTTTGGAACCAGTTGGTTCAAGCCAGTCACCACTCCCAATTGGCTGAACTCATTATTTCCCCAGCAGTACCCACTGCCATCAGTGGTTACTCCGCATGTGTGGTATGTCCCTGCTTCTATGTGCTGCCAGCTGTGGTCACCACTTACCGGAACTGGTTGGGATCGGTCGGTTTGACTGGAATCCCCCAGTTGTCCGTATTCATTATTCCCCCAACAAAAAGCTTTCCCGAGATCATTGAGTCCACAGCTATGTGAACGGCCTGCTGAAATGTAAACCCAGAAATTTGCTGTTTTGACTTTGTCTGGATATGGCCATTGACTCTGGCCGCGGTCTGATCCAAGCTGTTGCTCATCGTTTAGTCCCCAGCAGTAAGCTTCACCCGTTTGGTTTATGCCACAGGTATGATAGAGTCCAGCGCTGATGACTGCCCAAGTGTTACCTTCCGAAACTGGCACTGGGTTGCTCTTGTTATTCGTTGTGCCGTTTCCGAGCTGTCCGAATTGGTTTAGTCCCCAGCAGTAAGCTTGACCAGAGGTCGTAGTCGCGCATGTGTGGTAAGACCCAGCGGTAAGATCATCCCAATCTAATTGCAGGCTTATATCATTGGGAGTGGATTGATCAGAAGTAGTCCCATCACCCAATTGACCAAAATTAGAACGACCCCAGCATTTTATTGTCCCCGCGACACTTACTAAACAGGTATGTTGAAATCCTCCATTTATTTGCTTCATCAGAAGTCCACCATCTATAGGTGTTGGGGTGTTACGTTGTTCTGAAGTGCCGTCACCGATTTGTCCATACTCGTTGTCTCCCCAGCAAGCGCCTGATCTATTGGACAAGATGCCGCAGCTGTGGTTCACCATGGAATTAATCGAATTCCACGTTAAGCTCTCATCTATAGGTGTTGGGGTGTTACGTTGTTCTGAAGTGCCGTCACCGATTTGTCCATACTCGTTGTCTCCCCAGCAGAATACTTCGTCAGATGTTCGTATTCCGCAGGTCATTTTATAACCTGGCTTTAGTTGATTCCAGTGGCTGACAGATATGACGATCGTAGTTGAAATCGTTCCTGTTTGGGCGGCTATCGAGGATTGTCCTAAATCGATCGCGGTGACTAGCCCTGATCCAGAAACCGATGCCACAGATGGGTCATCCGAAGTCCAAGTTATAGTTGGATTTATAAGTGCACTGCCCAGCGCATCTTGGACTACCACGAATATTTGAGATGTATCACCAATATTTTCAAAACGAATTTGTTTTACTGACAGATCAATCGTCGCAGGAGTCTGAGCTACGACAACTGAAGTTTTAGCTGTTAATGTTCCCGAGATAACTGATATTTCTGTTGAACCATTTGTCACAGATGTGACCAGGCCAGTCTCGGAAACAGTAGCCACTTCTGGATCAGTCGAAGCCCAGACGATTTTGGGATTTTTGAAATCTCCACCCTGTGCAGTTTTGGCAGAGAGTTTTAACTGGTAATTTTCTCCTAGTGAGGACAATCTGATATCTGTGGTTACGAACGACAGAGTGCTTAACGGTGGGCCTGTTCCATCATTGCATCCGATGGCAAGTAGTAAGAGGGCCCAGCTAAAATCGGTTCTTCTCATAATCCTGCAGGTCCTGGGTCCTGGTCTGAATGTTTAAAGTCCATAGGGTATCGATGTCTTCCAAATGGTAGATGGTTTAAAGGGTTGTCGTTAATCATCGGCAAACAACGGGCATCTCCACAACAATCCAAAAAATGTTAACTCGAAGCTTCTAGTTAACGCTCTGATATCAGTACAAAGTTCTCAGAAAATTAACTCTATATTAGCGAATTGTCAGAGTTCCTGTATTTTAATCATCCTAATCTAATCGAGAAGGCTAACTACTTTCTTGTAGCTTTTTGAACATCCTAAGTAAGGGACAACATAATGTCTGGTAAATCATTCAAAAGGATTTTTACATTCTGCTTGATTTCGGTGGTGTGTATTGTGAGCAGCAATACACTCCTAGCACAAGAAATCGAAGTCAATTTGCGACGATCAGCGATATCTGGTCAAGGCTCGGATGTTAGTGCCAATTTCGAGCTGGCAGCAAGATTCGCTCCGTATAAAATCAGTGAGTTAGTGCATAGTACTGGAGTAGACCCTCATTGGATCAAAGACAGTGAAAAATTTTGGTATCAGTGGGATGATACAAAAGGAACGAATTATTACCTTGTAGATCCTCTTACTAGGACTAAAACTTCTGTATTCGACAATGACAGAATGGCTGCAGAATTAACTGAACTGACAAAGAACCCTTGGGATGGGCAACACCTTCCAATTAATAATCTTCGTTTCCTTGATGAGTATACTGTCAGATTTGATGATAGTGGGGCTTCTGGAGATGTTGGATCTGATGAAGAAGAAAATACTGCTCTTGTTCATTATTTCGAATTGGATCTCAGGACCCAGACCGTTAAGGAGTTGGGCTTGTCTGCCGGTCCGGATAATCATCCTGATTGGGCTAACATCTCTCCGAACGGTCAAACTGTTCTTTTCGCAAAAGAACACAATTTGTGGATGATGACGGAATCCGAGTATGCAAAGATTCTAGAAGTAAGAAAAGGTAAAAAAGGTGACAAGGCTGACGAAGCAGAAGGAGAGTTAGAAGTGGAAGAGATACAGCTCACGACCGATGGGGTTGCGAACTATAGCTATGCTTCTAATAACAGTGGCAGAGGAGAGACGAACAAAACTTTGTTGGAAAGTTACGGGGAAAGGAGTCGGACTAATGTCACTTGGTCAAAGGACTCAAAAAAAATTGCCCTGGTCCGCTCTGACCAGCGTAATGTTGACGAACTGTGGGTGATACATGCGGTGGGCAATGAAAGGCCAGAATTGGAGTCATATAAATATGATATGCCGGGTGAAGAAAACGTTACCCAAAATACAGTGATTATTTATGATCTTGAAGAGAAAACCCTAGTCAGTGTCAATGACCAGCCATGGCAAGACCAAATGATGTCAGTAGCCTTGGATAGAACAGTTATCCATTCAGACGTGTCAGCTCCACAACCTTCAGTGTGGCTCTCAGATGGATCTGAGGAACTATGGGTTACCAGGACGAGTAGGGATCGGCACCGCACAGACGTAATGGTGGTTGATGCAGAAACGGGAAGTGTAAGAATTGTCATCGAAGAGCGGATGAACACATATCTGGATAGGGGTTATGGATCGGGCGGTTCTGTTGAACGGTTAGGACGCCTGAAAGAATCAGGAGACCTTCTCTGGTGGTCTGAAAGAGATGGCTGGGGACATATCTATCGGTATGGATCTGACGGGACACTAAAAAATCGACTAACCGAAGGGCCCTGGCATGTAGATGGTTTCCTGGGGGTAGATGAGGCAGGTGGCTATGCTTTTTTGAGAGCTAATGGAAGAGAGGAGGAAGAGGACCCTTATTATCAGCATCTCTACCGAATTAACCTGGATGGATCAGATCTGGTCTTGTTAAACCCTGGCAATTTTGATCATCAGATTGATATGAGTACTTCAAAGCGCTTTTTTGTGGACAACTACTCTCGAGTGAACACCGTTCCAGTGTCAGCTCTCTTGGATTCTTCAGGTCAATTAATGATGGAGCTTGAGCAGTCTGATTTCAGTTCCCTTATGGATGCAGGATATGTATTCCCAGAACCATATAAGACAAAATCAGCTGATGGGATCACTGACATTTATGGGGTTATGTACAAACCTTACGATTTCGATTCTGAGAGAGATTATCCGATCGTAGCATACGTTTATCCAGGACCTCAGACAGAGTCTGTTTCCAAGTCTTTTAGCTTGAATGGGTCTGAACAGGGCCTTGCTCAGTTCGGCTTCATTGTAGTCACCATGGGAAATCGAGGAGGACATCCAGACAGATCAAAATGGTACCACAATTATGGTTATGGAAATCTTCGCGATTATGGCCTGGCCGACAAAAAGGCCGTACTAGAACAGCTCGGAGATCGTCATGAGTTCATAGATTTGAACAAGATTGGAATATATGGACATTCTGGAGGAGGCTTCATGTCTACTGCGGCTATGCTAGTATATCCCGATTTTTTCAAAGTTGCAGTTTCTTCCTCAGGAAATCATAACAATGATGTCTACAATCGCAATTGGTCGGAAACTCACCATGGAGTAAAGGAAGTGGTCGGAGATGATGGCAGGACAACTTTTGAGTATGATATTGAGAAGAATTCCGACTTAGCTGAAAATCTTAAAGGTCACCTCCTGCTCACTACAGGGGATATAGATAACAATGTTCATCACGCTGGAACGTTCCGTGTAGCAGAGGCTTTAATAAAGGCGAATAAACGTTTTGATTTCTTCATGTTTCCTGGACAGCGACACGGTTATGGAGATATGGGCGATTATTGGTTCTGGCTTAGAGCAGAATATTTTGTAAGGCATTTGCTTGGAGACCACAGGTGGGATGCAGACATAATGCAATTGCAGGTTGAAAAGGGCAGGATCAATTGAAGAGTTTTGTGTGAAACAAGTATAGAGAAATCCTCCACTGAGCAGTGGAGAACATTCCAAGGACATTCTGGAAGCTAACCTTGGGTTGTTTGAAGTAGAGTTCCTAGGTTAGACTGTTTGTTTTTGACAAAGATGGAGGTTGCTGCGCAGTAGTATGTGTAGCTTATTTACACAAACAATTATTGAGAGATTGAAAACATATGACTAGATCGTTCGGCCCCAGACGTGCTATATGGATTGAAGTCGATGAGTGTGATGCCAGTATTAAGAACGAACCATTTCTTGATCACCTGAAGCGTTTTGATGAGATATATCGAGCTATTGTAGCTACTCAGTTCAACTTTCATCAATCAGGCCATCCGGGTGGCTCAGTTTCAGCTGGTCACATTATGACCAGTTTGTTGTTCGATTCAATGGATTATGACTTCCGCGATCCAATCCGCAGTGACCAGGACCTGTTGTCTTTTGCTGCTGGTCACAAAGCAACAGGTCTCTATGCGATGTGGGCTCTGAGGGATGAACTGATGAGATTATCAAGGCCAGAAGTATTGCCCTCGGAAGATAAGTTTAGGTTGAGATTAGAAGATCTGTTGGGTTTCAGGAGGAATCCTACACATACAACTCCACTTTTCAATGAGTTTGGCTCTACTCCTTTGGATGGCCACCCAACTCCAATGACACCGTTTGTCAGGATTGCTACTGGCCCGTCAGGCGTCGGTATGGCCAGTTCAATCGGACTAGCCTTTGGAGCGGCAGACTATTTCGGGGAGAATGCTCCCAAGGTTCATATGCTTGAAGGTGAAGGAGGATTGACTCCAGGCAGGGTGTATGAAAGTGTAGCAGCTGCGGGAATAGCTGGACTGAAGAATGCGATATGCCACTTAGATTGGAATCAGGCATCTATAGATTCTGACAAAGTAACCCGAGAGGGAAGCAATTGGGGTGATTACGTTCAGTGGGACCCAATGGAGTTTTTCTATCTTCATGACTGGAACGTCATACATGTACTCGACGGATTTGATATGGGCCAAGTAGTTAGCGCTCAGCGTAAAGCTTTGGAGATTGATAACGACCAACCAACAGCCATTGTATATAGGACTGAAAAAGGTTGGAATTATGGCATCACAGGAAAGAAATCGCACGGTGCAGGCCATAAAATGGGAAGTGACAGCTGGCATGGAGCAATGGCGCCAATTTTTGGGAAAGAGGCTATAGACCTTCCTTCTCCTAAAGATCCATCAAACATTGATGAAGTAGAGGCCTGTTACTGGGAAACATTACTGAGGATCCGTGGAATTGTTTCCGAGGAACAAGCGATGTGTGAAAGCTTGGCGAGTAGAGTCCAGGAATCTTTTCAACGATTAGATAAGCTTTCCAGAAAATCTAGCAGTGTTCCGCCCAATGTTGACGCTGTGATTGAAGCGTGTAGTTCACCAGAAACACCGTCTGAACTGCAGTTAGAGATTGGCTCTAAATTTCCCTTAAGGAAACAGTTGGGTCGGGTTCTGGGCTTTTTGAATCAAAAATCTGATGGAGCGATGCTCTTCGGAGCTGCTGACCTGAGTGACTCTACAGCCGTCTCAGGTGCTAATACAGGTTTCCCAGATAATTTTTGGCATTTTCGGACTAATCCGTTAAGTCGATCCTTAAGTATGGGTGGAATCTGTGAGGATGGGCTCTCATGTATTTTAGTGGGGATATCAGGATTCGGTAAGCACATCGGAGTAGGTGCTTCTTATGGAGCATTTCTTTCTCCCCTCGGTCATATAGCGGCTCGTGTGCATGCTATAAGTCAACAAATGAAACAAGAACTAGATAGCGGTCCATACAGCACAGTGATACTGCAGTGCGGTCATGCCGGAATGAAGACTGGTGAAGATGGTCCAACCCATGCTGATCCTCAGGCCTATCAACTGCATGTGGAAAATTATGCACCAGGTACTGCTATAACACTAACTCCCTGGGAGCCCCAGGAAATCTGGCCATTGATGGCTGCTGGACTTAAAGCTCAGCCAGCCGTTCTTGTCCCCTTTGTAACCCGGCCCAGTGAGCCAATTTTAGATAGAAGAGGTTTGGGGTTAGCGCATGAAAACTGTGCTGAACATGGAATGTACTGTTTGTCTGGGGAAGGTGTTGAGGAGCCTGATGCTGTTCTAGTTCTGCAAGGTTCAGGCGTGACCCTAGTTTTCGTGACTGAAGTGCTACCTAAGCTCAAACTAGAAGGGATTAACCTGAGAGTGATGTACGTTGCCAGTCCAGAGCTGTTTGACAGGCTGCCAGAAGTAAAGAGGAATACCATTTATAATGAGGAGATGTCCAGAGATGCTATGGGTATTACGGGGTTCACCTTACCGACAATGTACAGGTGGATTCAGTCAGATCTGGGCAGGAATCATACAATGCACCCATTTCAGAACGGGCATTATCTGGGGAGTGGTCCTGGTGACGATGTGATTCGAGAAGCCGGGTTGGATGGGCCAGGTCAGTACGCCGGAATTAAAAGGTTTCTGAGTGCTCTAAAAGATAAAAAGAGCCTGGGATGATAACTGGCCCACTTAGATGGTAATAGGGGTATGATCTTCGGGCGAAGAGAATTTGTGGCTACTCTCTGCAGGACAACCGGGATTCTCGGAGCCACAGGTGTGCAGTTCGCATGTGGAATAGAACCCACGGGTGAAGTGGTAGAGGGATTTCCTAGAGACCCATTACTGCTAGAACTTCCAGACGGAAGAATAAATATTCAATCCGCTATACCGGCCCTACCTTTGGCTTATGTTTCAAGGGACCAACAAAAAATCTTTGTAGACTATGAATCCAGGATAAGTGTTAGTGTGCTAGTGGCTGCTCATATCTCTGTAAGTTCTGGATTGTGGAGAATTCCATTATTAGGTGATGATGTGCGTGTACCCATCGACGCTGGAGATCCTGAAAGGGAGTTTTCGGAGCACGATATCAGTGAATGGGATCCGGGTCTATTACCTGAGGAGGGAGACTACAGAGTACAGGTGGGTTCCCCTATTCAAACAGAAATAAGCCTTGAATGCGTGCCAGTGTTGCCCGAAAGAGGTTGGGTCAGTGGCGGACCATGGCGCGTTGAAAGGTGTCATAGCTCTCAGTTGGGTCTTTGTAGAGAAGTTTTCACACCGGTGGGCAGAGGATTAAAACACGATTTCAAATCTTATCGAACTTGTGCAGACAAGGGTCAACAGGTTCAGTTTCTAAGTTGGATTGTCCCGGGTATATAGAGTGGCGTGAAAGGCAAAAAGGGTTCAAAAATGAAGAGACGATTCGGAAATGTTAGGGTCACTATAGTTAGGCGGACAATTTGACCGAATCAAAGAAAAGCCTAGGTACCTTTGACGGGGTGTTTACTCCTTCGATACTGACCATTCTCGGCGTCATCATGTACCTAAAGCTGGGGTGGGTAGTTGGTAACGTCGGTCTCTCTAAAGCACTGCTAATTGTTACCCTAGCAACTTCGATCACTTTCTTAACGGGTTTGTCGATCGCGGCAATAGCAACGGATCAGAGAGTGCGAGCTGGTGGGGCTTACTACATGATATCTAGGTCATTGGGCTTAGAAGCTGGAGGTGCTGTTGGTATTCCGCTGTTCCTTGCTCAAGCCCTTTCAGTCTCTCTTTACACAGTCGGTTTTGCAGAAAGCTTGATAGCAGTGTTCCCTCAATTTGATCAGGGATCTGTTGTTGTCGTTACTATAGCTATTGTTTCCTGCATAGCGCTACTATCCCCCAAACTGGCTATAAGGACGCAATATGTGGTGATGGGTGTGGTCGGACTTTCTTTGGTCTCACTATTATTTGGGAAAGGGATTTCTACCGAAGTAGCGGGATTTTCGGGTACGATAGAAGATCCAGCAGGTTTCTGGGAGGCTTTTTCAGTCTTCTTTCCTGCTGTGACTGGTATAACGGTTGGAGTTAACTTGTCTGGGGATCTTAAGGACCCAGGTAGATCCATACCTCTAGGAACCTTCTTGGCCGTAATTGTTGGATATTTAGTCTATATGATCCTTCCGGTGATTTTGGCGTTTAGGGCTAGTCCTGACATTCTTGTGGGAGACCCTTTAGTTATGATGCCTATGTCAGCCTGGGGACAGGCCATATTGCTGGGCGTGTGGGGAGGAGCTTTATCCTCAGCGGTAGGCAGTATTTTAGGCGCTCCTAGGGTTTTGCAAGCCTTGGCGAGAGACAATGTACTACCAAATGGATTAAGCTGGTTAGGTAGGGGCACAGGTGATGATGATAGCCCTCGAATCGGTACTGTAGTGACGTTGTTATTCGCTGGCTCAGCAGCCTATGTGACAGATCTCGAAGTGATTGCTCCTATACTGACGATGTTCTTCCTGACAACTTATGGGGCACTGAATATAGCAGCTGGCTTGGAACGTATTTTGAAGAGTCCATCATTTAGACCCAAGTTCAAAGTGCATTGGGCTTTTTCTTTCCTTGGTGCGATAGGCTGTTTTTCTATCATGTCACTGATTAACTATGGCGCTACATTGGTCGCCTTATTCTTTGTAATTGGGATTTATATCTGGCTAAAAAAACGGGCGTTAAGAGTTGCCTGGGGTGACCTAAGGAGAGGTCTCTGGATGGCGGTTATTAGGGCAGGCCTACTGGGCCTCAAAGGAGAACCTGATGCAAGAAATTGGAGGCCTTATACCTTGGTCTTCTCTGGTGCTCCAACTCGCCGCTGGCATCTGGTCGATCTGGCCAATTGCTTTTCCCACTCGCAAGGATTATTGACTGTGTCCACAGTGGTCCCAGAGCAAAGTATAACGCTACAACGATCTAAGGCGATCGAAGCAAAGATAAAAGATTATCTTGAGAGACGAGGTGTAGCTTCTTTGGTCAGGGTCATTTCTGCCCCAGATGCCTATTCGGGCGTAAAAAGAACGGTAGAGACCTATGGGGTGGGACCTTTGGTTCCAAATTCGGTCTTGTTGGGCCAAAACTACGAACTTTCGAAAGATCGTAATAAGTTCTGCACACTGGTGAGTGATTTGTATCAGGCAAAAAGGAACGTGTTCATCCTTAGAGCAGAGGAAGAGGAAGGGTTCGGAGAACGAAAAAGAATCGATATATGGTGGGGAGGATTACAGGGTAACGGAGCTTTAATGTTGATTCTCGGATATCTAACACAGACCAGTCTTAGCTGGAAGGGTTCTGAGGTTCACCTGAGGATGGTTGTCAAAGACGAGGTGGCCAGACAAGAGGCCTACCGCAACCTCAAGGCTATTATTGCTAGAACGAGGACAAATTTCATACCTCATGTTATCACTTCAGGGGATGAACATTTTAGACGACTCGTGCTAGAGCATTCTGGAGACGCCGACCTCGTACTATTGGGCTTAGGAAAGCCTTTGGATGATTTTGTGGGCTATTGGGACAAACTCTTGAAAGAGACTCGGGATCTGCCAGCGACGCTCTTTGTATTAGCAGCAGAGGAAATATCCTTCAAAGATGTTTTGATCCATGACTGACTGTGTTGATGGAGGGGCATGTCTCGGATATATTTTCTTCCGTAACGATGCTGTGTCTTAGTGGCCAACTCATTCTGCTGGGTTTCATTGTTTTAAAACGGGGAAAAGATCGTGGATAAAGAATCTCAAGTAAGGATCAACGGTCTATCAGGTAGGGTTTCAGACCTCCGGG
>Ga0315331_10004568_pt1 | contig 10427 bp, 7 predicted proteins | sample M160m34915metaG_FD_203456 | JGI IMG/M metagenome (GOLD analysis project Ga0315331, IMG submission 203456) | Ammonia-oxidizing marine archaeal communities from Monterey Bay, California, United States - M1 60m 34915 | ecosystem: Environmental > Aquatic > Marine > Intertidal zone | place: USA... | reverse complement strand
TCTAATCCCGAAGCAATTTTTAAGCTTACCCAACGTTGTTCGAATGCATATGGGATATTATTTGATTTGTGGATGGTCTCCACAGATAACCCCTCAATTTTATTTAAGCGTGTTTTTTTTTCTGATAAAATTGTAAACGAGTATTTATTACCTTTATTTTCAATTTCTTTTCTTATTATTGGGATATCAAACAAGGCTTTTCTGATAGGGGAAACACTTACGCGAGTGCCACCTTTGCGTTTTCGATCTATCACACCAGCTTGGGCTAGCTCTCTCAGAGCTCTATTTACGGTTGCTCGGGCACATCCTAAATTATCGGCTAAGGTTTCTTCATTTGGTATGAGATCTCCTGGCTCCCACTCTTTAGATTTTATACGATCCAAAACATCTCTTTGGATATCTTGATACGTGACACGGTTCATATTCTTGACCGGAGTTTTTTTATTGTTTCAATATAATCTTTTTTGATTTTTTCTCTTTTAATATGGACTTTACTCTTTACGACATGTCTGCCAGCACTCCAAAGATTTTCTATAGATGAACCGTTTGGCGCAAATATCCATGAATCTAGAGCCATATCGTTAGTGAGGCCTTCAAGATCTGGATTGCAATGGGGGAGCTCAGCAAGATCTGCATAATAACCAACTTCAATGCATCCAGATTTGCGACCCAAAGCTATCGCCGCTGATCTACTGGCGTGTTCATGTAAAAACCGACCAGTTGATTGCGCCTCAGTCGCTAAAACTGCTCGCGCTTGATGTTTCAATCTCTGAGAGTATTCAAATGTGCGCATCTCCGCTCTCAGGTCAATCTGAATATTGCTGTCCGTACCAAAGCCAAATTTACCTTCGTTTTTCTTAAAGTTTATCCCATTAAAGATTCCATCTCCTAAACTGCTCTCGGTTATTGGGCATAAGCCTACAACGGCATTCGATTTTGCAATATTTGCTGTTTCTGCTTCTGTTAAGTGGGTTGAGTGGATTAGACACCAACGTTTGTCTACGTGATGATTATTGAAGAGCCACTCTACTGGTCGAGATCCATATCCATTTTTTATTTCCTCAACTTCACCCATTTGTTCGGCAATATGAATGTGTATTGGATGTTCAGGAAAGAGTTTAATGACCTCATCAAGTTCATTTTTTGAAACGGCCCTCAACGAATGTGGGGCGACCCCATAGCTCCAATCGGAAGCAGTTTTTTTTGAGGAAAATTCGGATATTTGGTTGTTAATATCTGACAGATTGGTTTCAAATCTTTTTTGCCCACCTTCCAAATTCCGACCGTCGATACCGCCTTGCGAATAGAGAACCGGCAAATGAGTTAACCCTATTCCTGTTTCTGATGCTGCTGACATAATTCTATTAGTCATTTCGGCTGGATTGCTATATCGCACACCATTTTTTTCATTATGTATATAATGGAATTCCGCTACAGCAGCGAACCCTGTTTCAGCCATTTCCATCATCGCATAAGTCGCAATGCTTTCTATATCATCTGGGGTTAAGATATCTAGGAATTGATACATCAACTTGCGCCAGGTCCAAAAACTGTCGGTGGGATTTCCTTTGGCTTCGGTCATACCTGCCATTGCTCTTTGAAATGTATGGCTGTGAAGATTTGATGGTGCCGAAATTAATACATTTGTTTTAAAACCTGATGGCTTAATATCTTTTTGCAGCCTGGTAATGAGGCCATTCTCAATATCAATTTGAACAGAATTTGCCCAACCGTCTCTTAATAATGCATTTTTAGCCCAAACGGTTTTCATAGATCTTCCTAGTTGACAGTTATTATGTCTATACATAATACGGTATTAACGGCAACATTCAAGTGGGGAAGCATATTGACGATACGGGTTTTTGGAAACTGTCGAATAGCAACGATGGAGACTGGTTACGATTTAATTGAAAACGGTGTCGTTGAAATTTCTAATGATGTAGTTTCGTGGGTTGGTGCTGAAGAAAATTACCAAGGAGATAAGGCAAATATGGAAAATCTTGGTGGTAGGCTAATAACGCCTGGACTGATTGATTGCCATACTCATCTTGTTTTTGGAGGTGACCGAGCTCGTGAATTCGAAATGCGTTTAAATGGCGCATCTTATGAGGAAATATCAAAGGCAGGCGGTGGAATTGTTTCTACAATGAAAGCAACGCGCTCATCATCGCTGGATGAGTTGGTTGAGGGTGCTTTGCCTCGATTGGATGCATTGATTGCTGAAGGTGTAACAACTTTAGAAATTAAATCAGGATATGGTTTGACTGTTGATGATGAGATAAAAATGCTAAAAGCGGCCCGTCAACTTTCTAAGTTAAGGCCGGTTACGATTGTTACTAGCTGGTTAGCCGCTCACGCAGTGCCTCCAGAATTCAAAGGGCGGGAAGATGATTATATCAATGAGATAGCTATTCCTGGCCTAAAAATGGCTAATTCTGAAGGATTAGTCGATGCAGTGGATGGGTTTTGTGAAGGAATTGCTTTTAATGTTGAGCAAATCAGGAGAGTATTTGATACAGCAATAGCATTAAAATTGCCGATCAAATTGCATGCAGAACAATTGTCAAACTTAGGGGGAGCAGTGATGGCATCAGAACTTGGCGCTCTTTCGGTTGATCATATAGAATATTTGGCAAGTGATGATACAAAAGTGTTAGCAAAAAATGATACTGTCGCAGTACTTTTGCCTGGAGCATTTTATACGCTTAGAGAAACACAGTTTCCTCCAATACTAAGCTTAAGGGATAATTCAGTAAAAATTGCGATAGCATCGGATGGAAATCCTGGCTCATCTCCATTATTCTCAATTCTCTTAACGATGAACATGGCATGCACTTTATTTCGATTAACACCAGAAGAGGCTTTGCTAGGAGTTACGAGTGTAGCTAGTCAAGCACTCGGTTTAAAAAAAGTTGGCATAATAAAAGAGGGGTATTACGCTGATTTAAATGTCTGGAATTGTGAACATCCTGCAGAATTAAGCTATCGAATTGGTTTCAATTCTTTATTCAGACGAATTTACAGAGGTGAAGATGCTTAAGCCAGGAAAAGTATTAATAGGTGAGCTGGAGAAAGTTTTTTGGGGGGCTCCTTTTGAAATTTCTGAGGATTCAAAAATCCAGGTAGATCGTTCAGCAAAAGTTGTCGAGGATGTTATCAACGGAAAAGATGCTGTTTACGGAATAAATACTGGCTTTGGAAAATTAGCATCCCTCAAGATTGCCAAAAAAGATACCGCAACTCTGCAAAGAAATTTAATTTTGAGTCACAGCGCCGGAGTAGGTCATGCAATAGATGACGATATTGTTCGACTTATAATGGCTTTAAAAGTAATTTCGCTCGCTCGCGGTGCTAGTGGTGTTAGGTGGAAGTTAATTGAGTTATTAATCAAGATGGTAAATTTACGAATTCTCCCAGTAATTCCGTCTCAAGGATCTGTCGGTGCTTCAGGTGATTTGGCGCCACTTGCACACATGGCATTATCATTGATTGGTGAAGGGCAGGTTCGGTATCAAGGTAATTTAATGAGTTCTAAAGATGCTTTTGAAAGAAACAATTTAAGTCCAATAGTGCTGGGTCCCAAAGAAGGTTTGGCCCTCATAAATGGAACACAAGTTTCTACAGCGTTTGCATTGGCAGGATTGTTTAAAGTTTGGCGAATTGCAAGGACATCAATTGTCTCAGGAGCGCTCTCCACTGAAGCTGCTATGGCATCTCATGCTCCCTTTGTATCTGAAATACATGAGTTAAGAGGTCAGCTTGGTCAAATCTCTGTTGCCAAAGGTTTAAGAAATTTACTTGCAAACTCGCCTCTTCGCGAAAGTCATCGCGAAGAAGATGAAAGGGTACAGGACCCTTATTGTTTAAGATGCCAGCCTCAGGTTTTGGGAGCTGCATTTGATCAGCTGGTTTATGCGGCAAAAATCCTTGAAATAGAAGCTAACGCGGTGACGGATAATCCATTAGTTTTATCAGACGACTCCATAGTCTCTGGGGGAAATTTTCATGCTGAGCCGGTAGGGATGGCTGCTGATCAAGTTGCAATTGCCATATCGGAGGTGGGAGCCATAGCTCAAAGACGAATAGCTTTATTAGTAGACCCCGCCTTATCTTATGGCTTGCCTGCTTTTCTATCCCCTGATCCTGGCTTGAATTCAGGATTTATGATTGCTGAAGTTACATCGGCTGCATTGATGTCAGAAAATAAATCTTTGTCCAATCCAAGAGTAATCGACAGTACTCCAACGAGTGCTAATCAAGAGGACCATGTATCGATGGCTTGTCATGGTGCTCGTCGCTTGAACGAGATGGCAGAAAATTTAGCTGGAATAATTGCTATCGAAATTTTAGCTGGTGCACAGGGTGTCGATCTTCGCGCGCCTTTGAAAACAAGCGCTCCATTAATAAACATGATTTCTAAATTAAGATCGCAAGTTAAGTTTTTGACTGATGATAGGAATATGTCGTTGGATATAGAGAGAGCAGTTGAAAGTGTAATGTCCGGGCAATATTGTGATGACTTGGATGGTATTTCACTAGGAACTGAATTTTAAATATAAAGTAGGAAATTGTATATGTCAGACCCCAGAAAAAATTCAAGAGATGTGAGCGCTCCTCGAGGCAATGAATTGAACTGCCTAAGTTGGTCAACCGAAGCTCCATTTAGAATGTTACATAATAATTTAGATGCTGAAGTTGCGGAAAATCCTCATGAGCTGGTTGTTTATGGTGGGATAGGTCGAGCAGCTAGAACTTGGCAAGATTTTGATCAAATTGCTTCTTCATTGAAAAATTTGAAGGAAGACGAGACGTTATTGGTGCAGTCTGGAAAGCCAGTGGGTGTGTTTCGTACGCACAGTGATGCACCAAGAGTATTAATAGCGAATTCAAATTTAGTTCCTGAGTGGGCGACTTGGGATCATTTTAATGAATTGGATCGTAAGGGCTTGATGATGTATGGTCAAATGACGGCAGGCTCATGGATTTATATCGGTACGCAAGGGATAGTCCAAGGAACTTACGAAACATTTGTAGAAGCTGGAAGACAGCATTATGGTGGTAATTTGAGTGGGCGTTGGATTTTGACCGGCGGTCTTGGTGGAATGGGTGGTGCACAGCCTTTAGCGGCTGTAATGGCGGGCGCAAGTTGTTTGGCTGTTGAGTGCAATCCAGAGAGTATCGATTTTAGATTGAGAACAAAATACCTAGATGAAAAGGCAGAAACATTAGATGAAGCATTGGCACTAATTTCCAGTTGGACTGAAAAGGGTGAAGCAAAATCTGTTGGGCTTTTGGGTAACGCAGCTGATATATTTACAGAACTAGTTGAGCGAAATGTTCGCCCAGATATTGTTACAGATCAAACCTCTGCTCACGATCCAATTAATGGTTATCTTCCCCAAAAATGGACTATGGCAAAGTGGCGTGAGATGAAAGAGAAAGATCCAAAAGCCGTTGAGAAAGCAGCCAGAGCTTCAATGAAAGTGCATGTTAAAGCGATGGTTGATTTTTGGAATTCAGGGGTACCGACTTTGGACTATGGGAATAATATCCGGCAGGTAGCAAAAGATGAAGGGCTTGAGAATGCTTTTGCGTTTCCAGGATTTGTGCCAGCTTATATTAGGCCGTTGTTTTGCAAAGGTATTGGTCCATTTAGGTGGGTGGCATTGTCTGGCGACCCAGAGGATATTTATAAAACTGATGAGAAAGTAAAAGAACTAATAAATGATCAACATTTGCACAATTGGCTAGACATGGCGCGGGAGCGAATTTCATTCCAAGGTTTGCCAGCAAGAATTTGTTGGGTAGGTCTTGGGCAACGACATAAGTTAGGCCTTGCTTTCAATGAAATGGTAAGGACTGGGGAACTGAGCGCTCCTATTGTTATTGGTAGAGATCATTTGGATTCAGGATCTGTGGCATCTCCAAATCGTGAAACAGAATCTATGAAAGATGGATCCGATGCGGTTAGCGATTGGCCACTTTTAAATGCTTTGTTAAATACAGCTTCAGGTGCAACCTGGGTGTCTTTGCATCATGGTGGCGGAGTTGGTATGGGTTTTTCACAACACTCTGGTATGGTGATTTGCTGTGATGGATCTGAAGATGCTGACCGGAGGATAGAAAGAGTTTTGTGGAATGATCCTGCAACCGGCGTAATGCGACATGCAGATGCCGGTTATGAAAGTGCAATTGATTGCGCGAAACAGCAAGGTTTAAATCTACCAGGTGTTACGGATTAAGTTTACAATACACTTTGGATGTCAGGAGAAAGTTATCACCTTCAGATAGAAAGGAAATTTTATAATAATGGAATATTCTCCGCAGTTAGAAGAATGTCCTTTACCTTTTGCGCCATTTAAGGCCTGCACTGTGCCAAGGCCAATAGGTTGGTTATCAACGATTAGTTCAGCTGGTGTTGCTAATCTTGCTCCATTTAGTCAGTGGCAGAATTTAACTTTTGATCCTCCGATGGTTATGTTTGCTGCTAACCAGCTCTCGGACGGAAGGAGAAAAGATACTGTTGTAAACGCTGAGGAAACTGGTTGGTTTGTATGGAATATGGCGACATATGACTTGAGAGAAGCGGTGAATGTTTCCGCGATGGAGTTGAGATCAGATCAAGATGAGTTTTCCCACGCTGGTGTGACTAAAGCTCCATGTCATTACGCCCCTGGATCGCGAGTGGCAGAAAGCCCCGCTCATTTTGAATGTAAATATCTTTCAACTCATAGATTGCCTGGAAATTCTAATCACGGATGGGTAGAAGTCGTTTATGGAGAAGTTAAGAGAATACATATTGATGATACTGTGATAAATGATGACGGTAAATTAGATATTACTAAGATAAAGCCTTTAGCACGGCTTGGATATTACGATTACACTTTTGTTGATAAAGTTTTTGAAATGCGAATTCCGGGAGCATCTGATAAGGCAGTCGACGGTTTGGAAGGTAAGTCATGACACCACCGATTTATATAGATTTTTTGAATAGATTTGATGTAGAGGCTCTTAAAATAAGTAACGATGAGATTTTAGAAGCCATTCAAAGTTCTCTACTTATGCAAGGAAAAGGTGAAACCTCAATTGAACCAAGAATGCATATTCAGCCACGTGCTGGTGTTGAGGGACACTTTAATGTGCTCAGAGGATGGATTGGGGGCGCCATCGATAGCGCAGGAACAAAAGTGGTTGGTGATTTTGTGGACAATTTCAAAGAAGATAGGCCCTCTGAATATGGTTTATTGACTTTATTCAATCCAAAGAACGGAGCTCCAAAGGCAATTATCGACGCTACCGGTATAACTGATATGAGAACGGGAGCGATAACGGCTTTGGGTGCAAAATATTTAGCACCATCAGAGCCTAAGGTGTTAGCTCACATTGGGTCCAGGGGCACAGCTTACTGGAATGTGAGGTTATTATGCAGTTTGTATAAATTTGATGAAGTAAGGATTCATTCCAAAAGAGCAGAGAGCCGTGATGCTTTTGCAGAAAAATTAAGGCAAGATTTAAATAGAGAAATACTGGTAAAAGATAACTGGAAAGACTGTATTGAAGATGCTGACATAGTTGTTGAGGCCTCTAGGCTTTTAGAGCCAGAAGCTTTATTTAAGACGGCTTGGATAAAAAAAGGGTCTCTTGTAATTCCATATGGTACCATGTCTGCGGTGGAATTAAATATCTTAGATAATATGGATAAAATAGTTATGGATGACTGGGGGCAAGCTCATGGAAAATTTGGATCGTTAAGAGCTCACGTAGATAATGGCTTGCTTACGAAGGAAAGTTTACACGCCGAATTAGGGGAAATTGTCGCTGGTAAAAAAGCTGGCCGCAATAATGATAATGAGAATATTTTATTCTGGCACCGTGGGCTTTCATTATCTGATATTGCATTGGGCCACGCAATGTTGGAGAAATCCAAGGCGTTAAATTTAGGTCAACGTTTGAGATATTATTAACATGCAAGATAATTTTCCAACCTGTCCAACCAGTTTTGTAAAGTTTGTGCGGAAAAATATAAAGTTAAAAAATGAATCAGCTGTTATAAAAAAACTTTCTTCAGAGCGTGCGCCTGTAAATGCAGCAATAAAATCAAAGAAACCCGTTTATGGATTAACTACTGGCTTAGGTGGAAACTTAGCGCATGATCTTAATGAAGGGGATATCCAAGAATTCCAAGAACAATTAATCAGGGGTAGGGCAGTAGCTGTTGGGGAAAGTTTTTCTGAGGAAATTTGCCGCGGTGTTTTGCTAGCACGAATATTATCTGCGAGAGAAGGTCAAAGTGGTATCTCGGTTGAGGCTTATAAATATTTAATTCAGTTTTGGAATAAAGGTTTTAGTTCTACGATACCAAAAATTGGATCAATTGGCGCAGGTGATTTGACCCAAAATGCACATTTCGGATTGAGCTTAATTGGATTAAATGAGATTTGGCTGAATGGAAGAAAGGTTGCTACTGAAGAGTTGAAAAGAAAAGAAGCATTTGAACCCATCAAATTAAAACCTAAAGATGGGTTGGCTTTAATCAATCATAAAGGAGTGACGATAAGTTTAGCTGCTTTTGCGCTTCAGAAAGTTAAACAATTATATAAAGCGCAGGAAATTGCCATCGCCTCAAGTTTAGAAGCGTATCAAGCAAATGTTTCAATTTTCTCACCATCTGTGAATCTGGGGCATGAAGAAAGTGGACAAACAAAAGCAGCAGCTGGGATTACAAAGCGTTTAAGTGGTTCTATAATTAGTGAAAGTAAGATTCAGGATGCCTTATCTTTTCGAACAATTTCCCCAGTTCTTGGAGTTTTAAACAAGGCAATAGAGCGTGCTGAGATGTTGTGGAAGGAAGATTTGTTTTCTTCGGGTGATAATCCCGCGGTGATAGATGGTAGGCTTATTTCAACTCCAAATTTCCATAGCATAGCCCTTTCACTTCAGTTGGAGGCTATTTGTTTATCAATTTCCTCTGTCGCTTCAGCATCAGTGCAACGAACTCAAAAATTGATGGACGATAGACTATCAGGCCTTCCAAAGTATCTTTCGCCAATAGGCGGTCCTTCAGCAGGCATGGTTCCTGTTCAAAAGACAGCGGCTGCATTGCTAAGTAGGGTAAAACATGCCGCAATACCTCTAGCATTTGATCCACCTTCTGTATCGGAAACAGTTGAGGATGTAGCGCCTATGACTTCGGAAGTTGCTAAGAAGCTTTCAAAGCAGTTAGATGATTTCAGACTGATTATCGCTATTGAGGCTATGGTTGCTGCTCAAGCCATTGAGTTAAGAGGAAAAATAAAGACAAGTTATTCAACCAAATTATTTCTTTCTAATTTACGATTGATAGTGCCTAAATTATATCAAGATCGTCCATTAGGGGGTGAGATTGAAAAAACTGCTTTAGTTTTAGATCAACTTAGCCAATCTTGAGTTTTTGCACCTACGTAGGCTGCCCTTAAGCCAAGCCTACGCAAACTCGCAAAAGGAAATCGTTGTAATGATCTTTGGTAGATTTTGGGTAAATTTTCGGGCTTTTCTCCAAAAGCAATATTTGCAATCTGTCTACCCGCTAAGCTCGCGGTTGTTACACCGTTTCCATGATAGCCAAACGAACAGAATATATTATCGTCAACCGAACCGATGAAAGGCAGCAAATCCTTTGTTAAACAAATTAGCCCATTCCAATAAAAATCTGTTTGAACATGTGACCATGCAGGGTACATGCGTTCAAATTCGGTTCTTGATACTTGTTGGTTCTTAATCTGGCTCTTCTTATCAGCATTTATTCCACCACGTGCACCAAATAAGAAGCGGTTACCAGGCAGTAATCTTACATAATGGAGTAGATTTCTACTATTGTAACTTGTAATATAACTTTTCCAACCTTGCTTATCCAATTCTTCTTTTGTTAAAGGTCTTGTCACCATAATTGAAGATAGGGCAGGCAAGTATCCACCTCTTATTTCTCGTGGGATGTCATCGCTGGAATAACCATTGGTCGCAATAATTAGTTTTTTTGCTATTATCGTTCCTTTATTTGTAATTACGGAAAAATTACCATTAAGGTTTTCAATTTTTTTGACTGCAGTTTCATAATATAAACCGATATCTTCCTTAAGAGCTGCTTTATACAAGCCGATCACGTATTTTAATGGATTCAACCCAAAACTATTAGGATTTAATACGCCAGCAAAAGCTTCTGGACTGGATATCCCGAAGGATTTGAGTTCATGGATATTAAGAAATTTTGTATCAAAATCAAATTCATTTTTCATGAACTTTTGTTCATTTTCAAGGACTTGGATAGATTTTTGACTGTGTGCAAATAATAGTTCCCCACCTTCTACAATGTCTGCATCAATGTTATAATTATTTAAATTTTTTCTTACTCGTCTCACCGCCGCAAGCTGAGCGTTTAGTACTTCAACAGT